>Ga0134126_10000502_pt1 | contig 50026 bp, 39 predicted proteins | sample KB31752_FD_96881 | JGI IMG/M metagenome (GOLD analysis project Ga0134126, IMG submission 96881) | Terrestrial soil microbial communities with excess Nitrogen fertilizer from Kellogg Biological Station, Michigan, USA - KB3-175-2 | ecosystem: Environmental > Terrestrial > Soil > Unclassified ...
ACCTGTTTCCATCCTCGGTACGTTTTGTTTTTTTATACCGCTTGGCTTTACCATAAATACTTTAACGATGTTTGGTTTTGTCCTCGCCATCGGTATCGTAGTGGATGATGCGATCATTGTAGTGGAAGCCGTACAACACTATATTGATGAAAAAGAAATGTCCCCAAAAGAAGCGACATACCAGGCCATGAAAGAAATATCGGCGCCCGTGGTAGCCATTGCGCTTATCCTTGCAGCGGTATTCGTGCCGGTAGGTTTTATACCGGGCATCGTTGGCCGTTTATACCAGCAATTTGCTATCACTATTGCCATATCCGTAATTATCTCAGCGTTTGTCGCATTATCGCTAACACCAGCGCTATGCACGTTACTATTGAGACCGTCACACATTACCGAGAAATCTAAATTTCTTGATAAGTTTTTTTATCGCTTTGATAAATGGTTTGATAAATTCACCTACAAATATTCCAACGGTGTAAAAAGAAGTATCCGGCACTCAAAGCTTGTTGTCATCATATTGATCTGCATTTGTGTAGGTGCATGGTTCTTGTTTAAAAGTAAGCCTTCCGGTTTCGTACCTACAGAAGATGGCGGCAGACTTTACCTTACCTTCCAGTTGCCGGATGCATCTGCAACAGTTCAGTCAGTAAAGGTGATGGATAAGCTGATGAAGATCGTAGGCTCTACTCCTGGCTTGTTGCATTATACAGCGGTTTCGGGCTACAACATTTTGAATGGTGGAGCGACCTCAAACGCAGGCTCAATGTTTTGCATGTTAACGCCATGGGATGAACGAACAACGGAGCAAACAAGAATGCCGGGGATTTTAAATGTATTGCGAAAAAGAATTGCCCGGGCCGGTATAAAGAATGCTAACGTTGTCGTTATCCAGCCTCCCCCGATTCGCGGTATAGGAATCGCCGCGGGCTTCAGCATGGAGATTGAAGAGGGAAGTTCGACAGACGACATTCATGCTTTTGAAAAAGCAGTTGATAATTTTGTTGCGGCTGCAAAGAAGGTGCCTGCAACTTCTTCGGCCTTCTGCTATTTTTCTGCGCATACACCAAGCTATGACCTGACTGTTGACCGCGAGAAGTGTGAAAAGCTGGGAGTGAATATCTCCGATGTATTTTCAACCATGCAGGCCTACATGGGAAGTTTATTTATAAATAATTTCACATTATACAACAGAACGTATCACGTGGTAATGCAGGCGGACACTGCTTACAGGGCGCTCATTAGTGACATGGATAAATATTATGTACGCAACCAGGACAGCGTCATGGTACCGTTGAGCACACTCATTTCCTACAAACCTTCAATGGCCGCTCCGCTCATTACACATTTTAATCTATTTCGCTCTGCAGAAGTAGACGGCTCTATTCCCCAGGGCTATAGCAGCGGTGAATCCATAGCTGCTTTACGACAACTTGCGATGACAAAGTTGCCTCGCGGCTATACCTACGAATTTTCAGGTCTCAGCTATGAAGAATTAAAAGCCGGTTCCCTTACGATTTATATTTTCATGTTCTCCATCATATTTGTGTTTCTTTTTCTCGCTGCTTTGTACGAAAGCTGGTCAGTTCCCTTCTCCATCATGCTCGCTGTGCCCGTCAGTGCATTTGGTGCAATCCTTGCGCTGACGATCGACCCGGCCTTAACAAATAATGTGTACGCGCAGATAGGTCTGATCACTTTAATTGGATTATCGGCCAAGAATGCCATTCTTATCGTTGAGTTTGCGAAGATAAGAGTAGACCGAGGTGAAGAGCTCATTAAATCAACGATGGAAGCCGTACGATTGCGACTACGACCCATCATTATGACTTCGATGGCGTTTATCCTAGGCGTGCTGCCGTTAGTATTTGCGACTGGCGCCGGCGCTTCTTCGCGAAACACAATTGGTATGACAGTACTTGGCGGCATGATAGCGTCTTCAACTATTTCTATCTTCATCGTGCCTGTTCTGTTTGTAATATTTACCCGGCTTTCTTATGGTAAGAAAGAATTGGCATGGTTGCAGGCACATCACGATGAGCTGATGGAAAAAGCCAAAAAGGTGGAAGAGCAAAATATTGATCCGGAGCTTGAATATGATATTGCGCAGGCAAAAAAAGAACATGAAGAGAGTAAGGAACGCCTGAAAGGATAATGTTTTTTATTTACACTTTCGTTGTGATTTTCTTCTACTTTATTGATATTTACTTAGGTTTCTCTACCTGTAAATCGTCGTATAAAATGGCTTTCTTAAAAATCTCTGAGAGATTCGCGTACGCAACGTAATCTTAACTGTTTCCAAATTAAAGGGCGCACAAGGCATTAACCACTATTTCAGAATTTGATTATTAAAAGAGTAAATCAAAAAGACTTTTTATATTATTTGTTGCTCTACCGTTTATGGTTATACGAAGAAGGTCTGCAATTAAAAATTGCAGACCTTCTCCGGACTTCCCGGGGGAAATCTTTTTTGTGTTTAGCTATTTCATTGATATGGGAAGCGGATTCTTAGATCACTCCTTTGCTGTCAATAGCTTCCAACTTGGCTGTAAGCTTGTTGTCATTGATCATCACAAACGATGTAGTCAACGTAGCCGTATTCTCACTATTTACCTTATTAAGATTTACCATAACGGTAGTGTCTTTTTTAGGTTTAGTAGTGTCAGTCTTAGTTGTGTCTGTGCTTTGTGCGTTAATTGCTGTAAATGCAAATAAACTCAGGCCAAAAAATAATGCCTTTGATTTGATAGATTTCATAGTGTTTTCTTTTTAGGTTAATAATTATTTACAGGTATATATTCTAAAATGATGCCAAAGATTCAAAGTGTGGAAAACTGATCTTTTATTTTAAAAAAGTTAAAAAATTACTAACGGGGCAAAAAGCGGACTTTTTTCAAAAACAACATTCAATTAAATTCAATCATTTTGTTGGATTGGGTACGGCAAGCGCGTTGCAGCAAAGGCAGAAATAATCCAGATTTCTCTTTTTATTTTTGAGATAATGACGATCCTCATTTCGAATCCTTTGATTATGATCGGACTGATAATAATTCAACACCCCTACCCTGTTAGCAAAAAAATCGAACACTTTATCAATAATAGTTCCGGGTGTCCGTGCGGATTAGTAACGGTAATCAATACACGATCTTTTGCCGCTAAACTTATATTGCCGATGTTATCCACCAAACATTTCCAAACGGATCCAAAATGCCTCCACTTCGGCCATAGGGTTGATTCGCAAGTTCAGTTACCACATCGCCTCCATTTGCCAATGCGCACTTATAAGTTTCGTCTGCATCTTCTACATAAACAAATAATCCGGCGTTGCTTACCTTAAATCGCTCCGTTGCATCAGCAAACATGATAGTGCTTTCTCCAATCATTATTTCTGCGTGCATGATTGTTTTCTCATCGCGCATTGATTGGTCCATTTCTTTTGCGCCAAATACTTTCTGCGTAAATGCGATAAAATCCCGGGCATTTTCAAGGATTAAATAGGGCATTACTGTTTGATAATTTTCCGGGATTTTCATTTTTAAAAAATTTAGTTGTTTGACCTATGAACAAAATTATTTTCTATTAACAAAATATAATGGGGGAAAACTGACATTTTTTGCTGCAAAAAAAACGATGTGGTTCATGACACACTCAACCAGCACCGAATAGAAAAAATTCATTTTTCATTTCCCACCCTTTTCCGCAGAAAACGCCTTTTAAGATATTCCCGAACCGGCTCATCGTAAAGTTTCAGGCAGGCATAAGCAATGCAAACGCTGCCAATGAGCAGGGTAAGGCCGACCAAAAGTCCATGTCCACCTAAGGGAATATTATTATCAGCTACCCAGGCCGTGTAAATATAAATCAGCGGGTAGTGCGTGATGTAAAGCGGGTAAGAAATATCTCCAAGAAACTTACAGGCTTTTATGGAGCTCCTGTTTTTTATTTCGCTACCGGCGCCAATGGAAATAATCAGGGGAAAAAGGATGATGATCGCAAACGATTCATACAATCCATTCATCCAAAGGTGACTGCCACCACCGATTCTCGGGACAGAAAGAATAATAACAACCATGAGGCTACACAGCCAGAAAGCTCCTTTGATTCGAATCATTTTGCCCATACGGCAGAGCAACACACCCGCAAAAAAAGGAAACAACAAACGTGTAAAACCTATGTTGAGTTGCTCCTCGTTGAGCGTCCAGCCGCCAATCAAATCGCCGGTGGGGCCCATTAATAAATAATGAATAAGAAGGCAGGCAAACAGAAACACAAGTACGGCCAGCACCTTTTTGGATAGCTTACGGATAACAAGCGCATAGAGAAGATTGGCAATGTACTCGAAAAAAAGTGACCATGCAGGCCCATTCAACGGATGCATCTCCTGCCAGCCGCGGATATCCATCGAAACTGGCAATGGTACAAGCGTAAAGCCAATCACCATCACCAGCAACATTTTCCAAACAGATGTTTCGCTAATCAGCGGAAAGATCCCGGAAGTCTGCAGATAAAAAAGGGCAGCGCCAATGATGGAACCCATAATAATCATCGGTTGCAAACGGATAAGCCGGCGTTTACAAAAATCCCAAAGCGTCATTTTTCCCCAGCGATCGTCGTAGGCATAAGCAACCACAAAACCCGATAACAGAAAAAAGAAATCTACCGCCAGGTAGCCGTGGTTAATAATTTGAACGAAACGGTTGCCGCCGGTATAGCTCTCCAATACATGAAAGGCTACCACCATGATAGAGGCTACGCCGCGAAGGCCATCCAGGATCTCATAATGGTTTTTTGATTCAAGGTATCCGGTCGTTTTGGTCATCTGATATTGTCACATTTTTAATAAGGTAATGATTAACTCTTTATGCAGGTAAAAAAATTTAAAGTTGAAGATAAATATAATTTGAAAGATTAGATATTTTAATCTCTCCGCGGACAGTTGCTGTTCCCCGTCAAAACTATAAATCATTAAGCTTCCGTTGGCCCTAACCATGGAAGCAAACGTTTCACCGGCAGAACACTTTACGTTGACTAAGTAAACCAATAAATAACCGGGTTTTCTATTTTTTATCTGGCTATAACATATATCCTTAAACGAAAGTTAATCTAAACAGTAAAACAACAAACCTGCAGGATTTTGATTTTCCGTTTTTGCATCACGCGGTAGTTGGGAAATGTTAATTAATAGCTCTTCATGACTTCGAATTACCGGCCTGCACCATTTTTGACAACCACTTTTACTTAGCTGCTTCAACCATATACTTTCATGTCTCTGAAACGTGAAAACCGAAGCAAATCTTATTTTATCATTTCTAACGCAAGTAATCGCGTACATTGTACGGAGTTAGTACAATTATAAAATATTTAATATGGCCTCTAAAAATGATCTTGATTTTACTTATACCACCATCGACGAAATATTTCGTTTAAGTGTTGGTGAAATGGCAGACTACAGTGGCGCCAGGTTTGATGGCGATTTTACAATGACAATTGAAGAAGCTCAAAAAAAGAAACATGCATTTATTGCAGACAGTCTCGGTATAAAAAATAACACCAAAGTACTGGATATGGCTTGTGGCTGGGGACCTTTTCTAAATTATATAAAGGGTCGCGGCGCAAATGGCTTAGGGGTTACCTTATCAAGCGGGCAAGCCGCGGCATGTATCAAGAATGGGATGGATGTGCAGGTTAAGGATTGCCGGTATATTAAGCCAGAAGATTTCGGAACTTTTGACGCGATAACGTGTATCGGCGGCCTTGAGCACTTTTGTTCTATAGAAGAATACAAAGAAGGCAAACAGGATGAAGTGTACCACAATTTTTTTAAAGGGCTAAACGATTTGTTACCCACAGGTGGCAGATTTTATATGCAGACGATGGTTTTCGATAAGAATATGATGCCCCTTGAAAAAGTAAGCGTTGATGCCGATAAAAATTCTCCTTCTTATGCAATGGCTTTAATGGTAAAGCAATTTCCGGGTTCGTGGTTGCCTTATGGCGAAGAGCAGGTAATAAGAAACGCGGCGCCGTACTTTAAACTAATTTCAAAAAGCAGCGGCAGGTATGATTATATTGAAACCATAAAAAGATGGAGAAAAAAATTCCGTAAATTTCATTTGAAGAAATACTTTTTATACGCTTCTCTCCTGCCCAAATATTTTTTTGATAAAGAATTTCGTCACCTGGTCCAGGTATTCAAAATAAGCCCAAACAAAATTTGTTTTGAAAATGAAACAATGAATCATTTCAGGCTTGTATTTGAAAAAGTATAAGATCGTCTAATACTGACCGTTATAATTCCCAAACCGGATTGTAATCAGGCAACTTCTTCCTTACCCAGTCTCTTCAATAGCCGGATGTGAGAAATGATGGCTCCCTTGAAAGACGGGTTCGCAATATAAGGCAGATTATATTCTTCAGCGGTTTCTTTAACGATGCCGGATATTGCCTTGTAATGTACGTGGCAAATGCGGGGAAATAAATGATGTTCTACCTGGAAGTTCAGGCCGCCGCAAAGAAAGCTCAACAAATTATTTTCTCTTCCAAAGTCGGCTGTAGTATATAATTGATGAACTGCCCACGAATTCTGTATATTCCCTTTTTGGTCGGGCAAAGGAAAGTTCGTTTCCTCCACTATATGTGCCAGCATGAAAATAACAGCCATCGTGATCCCCTCGCAAAAATGCAACAATAAAAAGCCCAGTAATACCTGCCACCAGGTTGCGTTGATGAAAATCAGCGGCAGCACTAAAAAGATAGTATAATAAACGAGCTTAAAAAAGAATAAATTAAAATATTCTATGCGCGGGTGTTTTTTGTTGTCGTAATTCCCGATTTTCTTTTTAAAGAATTTTACATAATCCTTTATAAACACCCAGCTAAGCGATCCAAGACCATACAATAAAAATGCATACCAATATTGATAGCGATTTATTTTTAGTAATTTCTGGTGAGGCGATACTCTCAATAAAGGAACCGATTCAATGTCCTCATCCTGGCCATCAATATTGGTATAAGTATGATGAACTATATTATGCATAATGCCCCACATGTAAGCATTTGCGCCGATTAAATTGAAAGTATAACTGAGAAGGCTGTTGGCTTTTTTATACTTCGACAAGGAACCATGTATGGCATCATGCGAAATATTAACCCCGACGAATGCGGTAAAAAATCCGATTACCATCCACAGCAGGAACTGCACAACAAGCGGATTTTGGTTTAAAATAAGCACCAGGTATGCCGTTATTAATATTGCAGGATAAAATATCGTTTTGAATATCATTATCCGGTTGGCATTCTTCGATAAATTATTACTTGTAAAATAATTTTCTACTCTTTTATTAAGCGTATGATAAAAGTCAGAACTGTTTACTTTTGCAAACTTTACTTTAATTGACATGAGGTTAAAAAGTTTTATATTATTAAATGTTTTCAGCAGGCCTTTCGGTAAAATTGAACATTCATAGCATGGTTCATTACCTTTTAGCGTTGCTAAAATTTTTAATTTAATAATTCGACTTATTGGAGTGTTTGGCTTATTAAAATGTGGTTGTTAAAAAGATTTTCATTGATTCCCCGGTACAACCTATACATAAAAGTAAAATCGACAGTGGAGAATTTTTGAAAAGCGGTTACAAAAACCATTTCATAAAAGAGAAAACAGGAGAATAGATATTATTATTTAAATTAAAAGACTTTCGGAAGTTACGGTTTATTATTGGTAATGGTATTGGCATCTCTGAATCTTTAACTTAATAATTAAATTAATCATTCAATATTGATAGCAAAATTATCATGCCGTGTTTAGTTATACTCTTTATCCGGTATCTTTAATTTATTAAATATTTTATAGTGTTCATCATGAAAAACATTTTCTTGTTTGTACTTGCTGCAGGTTTTGCAGTGCAGGCTTTCTGCCAAACGGACGATTCTACAGCCATTGTGAGGGTACTTGAAAAAGAATCGGCGACATGGCGCTCTGGCGACACTGCTGCACATGCAGCTTGTTGGCAAATAGAGCCATATACCAGCATAATAGTAATGACACCCGATGGAAAAACGTTTGCTGTTCCGGTCGACAAAATCATACATCCCGCACCGGGAACAGCGGGCCATGGAGGCACATCAAAAAATAGCAACTATGTTATGAGCATCCATGGAACGACAGCCTTGGTCACACATAATGAAACTTCCACTTCTGCAACCGGCTCTGTGAATCATACTTATGAAGTGCGCATGTTAGAAAAAATCAATGGGCAATGGAAACTGACAGGGCAAATTATACAGGAACTTTAGCTTATTCACGCCGTGGTATTTGCACTATTATTTCACTTATTAAGTTTCTTTAGTTTAGTCAGTTTAAAGGTTCAAGTTGTACTGCTTTCAATTTAAATAATTCCTTTCCTTCCTGTAATGGTTGTATGGTAATGGTATAAACTCCAGGATTTTTTATTGTCGTTACGGCTACAGGATGTTTAATAAACATCAATGGTTCATTTTGATTGAATTCACCGGTATGTAATGTTCTGAAAAAGAATTCCTGCCCATTCATTTTTATGCTTCCTTCCTGGTTTGCACTTTCTTTTGCGCAAGCGTATTCCAATATCAATTTATAATCACCCGGATCTGTTACGCGTACACGAAAAGCAGCAATGTCTCCAGGATTTTTTTCGCCGGTAATACATGTCTCATGTTTCCAATCACCAAAATAATGACTAAACGTTAAACTCTCAATATGAGTATTGCCGGATACTTCTGCTGAAATGGCGTTGATATTATTAACCTGAAATTGGGATGAAACAGTAACAGGTACAGAAGCATCAAAGGCAGGCTTGGCGCCGGTATATTCTACTACAAACACTTTATCAGGCGAACTTTTACCGGGTGGAATATCTATGAAAAGATCATGTCCACTTTTCACCCATTTCATTTCTTTTTTATCTGACAACGCATATACTTTGGTGACCGGATTTCTAAACCCTGGTACAAGCAATTTGTTATTCAGCGGTTGTGCAAAAACATGAAGAAACAATTTTCCAGGCTTAGAAGAAGTTACTCCCCAGGGCTGTGGAGCTATAAATCCATAAGTAGTGCCATAGATACTTTCACCATTCACGTTTAACCATTTCCCGGTTTCCCTTAAATATTTTATTGAATAGTACGGAATATTTCCTTTGCCATCAGGGCCAACATTCAGCATCAAATTTCCGCCCTTGGATACCACATTAGCGAGCAATTGAATTATTTCCTTCGTCGACTTGAAATTCATATCATGCTTAATATATCCCCAGGAATCATTGTGTGTATAGATTGCTTCCCAGGCATCCTCAATTGGCGATGGAGGCGTTTCAGAATCGCCGAAATCTTTATAATCTCCTAAATCATATCCTACTCTACTGCTAAAAAGTGCATTGGGTTGTAAAACTCTAAGACTATCGATCATTTGTTTTGTTTGCGCCTTCGTCAGGCCTCCCGGCTGATCAAACCAAACAATACCCAACGGGCCATAATTACTAAGCAATTCCTTCAGTTGTGGAATCGCTTTTTGCTGATAATATTTTTGATAATCTTTTTTATTTTCATCAAAGTCCCAGTTATTACCACCGCCATTTGGCTCATGCCAGTCCAGAAACTGCGAATAATAAAATCCAAATTTGATACCGGCTTTCCGGCAAGCGATTGATAACTCTTTCATTGGATCTCTTTTAAAAGGCGAGGCATCAACAATATCAAATTTCGTTACTTTCGAATCGAACATACTAAAGCCTTCATGGTGTTTAGCGGTGATCACCATATATTTTATACCTGCATCTTTTGCAAGTGTTGCCCACTCATCTGCATTGAAATCAACAGGATTGAATTCACTTGCCACCTTAGCATACTCTTTTGCAGGGATCTTTGCCTGGTTCATAATCCATTCGCCACTTCCATAATAATTTTTACCTTTCCAGGTGCCAGCCAATTCAGAATACAAGCCCCAATGGATAAACATTCCGAATTTGGCATCGCGAAACCATTGCACTTTAGGCTGATTTTTTTCAATTATTTCAGCCTTTTGTCCCATAACAGTAATACAACTAAAAAGAACAAAAAAAAGAAGAATGAGAAGTTGATTAATTTTTTTCATTTGATTTTAAAATTCAGAATAAAACTTTGTTTGCTGGTTTGTGTTATAAGATCCAATTCCCAGTCTGGTTGAAATGAGTTTAGTTATCACTGAACAGAAGCGCTACTATTCCTTGGTTCGTGTCCACACGAACCGAAACTATAGTAAAACAATAAATAACCGAAATTTCTATTTTTTTATCTTGCCATAACATATACCCATAAACGAAAAATAAATGTTTCCGGTAAGACAACACTCGCCTGAACGATCATTCGGGCAAGAATAAACAGGATTTTGATTTTCCGTTATTGCTGCACGTTGCTTATTCTTGCTGCCCAACCACCACCCGGTGCCAAATGAATATTTATTTTATCGCCTGAAGAAATAGTAATGATTTCCTTTTTATAATCAGTCGCGTTGCGATCTGCATTTACACCATCTTTAAAAACTTCTGCGGTATATTTTCCTGCGGGAAGAAATGAAAAATCAAGTATAATATCTCTTGCATCCCAATTGCTCATCGCGCCTACAAACCAATCGCTTCCTTTACGACGGGCCACCGCAACGTATTCACCAACCCTGCCATCAAGCGGCACCGTTTCATCCCAGGTTGTTGGCACTTGTATGATGAAATCAGTACACTCTTTTTCACGCATGTATATGGTTGGGTTATCAGACAACATTTGCAAAGGCGCATAAAAAACAACATACTCAGCAAGCTGGTTACAACGGGTACCTTTTGCCATTGGATTATTATTGATTGGCCTGAAATCTGCCTGCGTTGCATTACGCATGGCGCCTGGCGTATAATCCATCGGCCCGGCCATCATGCGTATAAAGGGAATACTAGTGGTGTATTGCGGCTGATCTTCATTGGCCCATTTAAAATTCTCTAAACCTTTCACACCTTCAACGCCAATTACGTTTGGATAAGTTCGTTGCAAACCGGTCGGCTTATACATACCGTGATAATCCACCATCAATTTATATTCGGCAGCTTTTTTTGCAATAGAATAGGTTGACGCAACAACTTTTTGATCATCCCGATCAAAGAAATCTATTTTAAAACCTTTTACGCCCATCTTTGAATAAGCAGAAAATGCAGCGTCTGTTTGATGCGAAATTGCATACCATGTAGCCCAAAGAATAACACCCACATTTTTTTGTTTGCCATAATCTATAATCTCCTGCAAATTCAGATTCTCTGACTTCACTTTTAAAAGATCAAGATCATCGCTCCAACCTTCATCCATAATGATGTAAGGCAGTTTGTTAGCGGCCGCAAAATCAATATAATATTTATAAGTATCGGTGTTAATGCCTGCATGAAAATCGACGCCGGTAATATTCCAGTTGTTCCACCAATCCCAGGCTACCTGTCCCGGTTTTACCCATGAATAATCGGTAAGTCTTGGTGGTGATGCCAACTTTTGAACAATATCATTATTCAATAAATCTTTATCCTGTTCACTGATGGCAACAATGCGCCACGGAAAATTCCTGGTACCGTTTGTTTTGGCGATATAATTTTCTCTGTCTGAAGCAATGTAATTGATGCCATGCAAATATTCTTTTGCAGGATATGGCGCATACACACCTTTTAAACCTTTATTGGTTTCATTCAAATCAAGGTACATGCCGGGATAATCTTCGAGATCGGCTTCCAGTATTTCTGCTTTTCTTCCATTGCCTGCATCCACCAGTAATGGAAGAAATGCCAGTGAATCTTTCGGGAATTGCGATAGCGTTATGTGATGGTATAATGCTTCAAATGATGAGTTGAAATTTTGTCCGTCACGATAATCCCATTGTATGGGGATGAACGCACTATCATCATTGGTGAAATTGAAATTCGCTTCTTCATTTTTGATGATGAGGCTATCTTTTTTCTTTGTAAAAAAGCGATAGGCAACAGATCATTATAAACTCTGAATATTAAACCATAATCTCCTTTACATTTTATGGTAAGTTGGTTGTAAATATCAGGAATAGTTGCTTTGATATAATGGATGGCAGTAATGGTATTGTTTACTTTTTCTGTTTTGGCAGAAGTGATCATCTCCTTATCTCCCAATATTTCATTTTGCAATTGTAATGAAACGGGTGAAGGCTCAATAATGGTTTGGTCTCTGTCTTTTACCGACCAAACTATTTTACCGGACGTTTCTACATGCAGTTTGATATTTCCATCCGGCGATTGCACATCAAAGCTTTTTGCTTTCTGCGCATAAGTGGATTGAACTAAATAGAAGGCAAAGAATAAGAAGGTTAATTTTAATTTCATAATGAATCATTTATATTTTAAACCGGCATTTATTTCTTTGTCTTTTTAATTGTAAAATTTCATAACATCCGGAGCCCAACATGATTAACACAAAAAAAAGTAGTCTTCTTTGGACCATGTGGTAAGCGTCACATCCATACTAACGCAGCGTTCACAATTTTAAAGGAGCTATTTTGGATAATTAATCTAAAACAATTTGATTTTGTAATATTAAATATTTTCAGCCTGATATCATCCCCTCTTTGAAAAAAAATCTGTTGCGATAAAAAATAATAAAACGATTACATCCACAGTAAGCCAATAAATAAAGCGAATTCCTATTTTTAATAATTAAAGTGAGTCCCTCTTCAATCCGCTTCTTTGCTAAGCTTTTTATTCAAAAATGCAATTTTGTGAGACATTTATATTTCAAAATAAGGAAATCGAAATATTTTTTTTATTTATGCGGTTTCTGTTACATTTGCGGCGTTGCTAACTGTATGAGTAGCGTTACCATTACTTTACTTTTGCAACGATCTACCAAACAAAATTTTTTATTCATTTAATCAATTGTTCTGCTATGAGAAAATTTGCCAATGAGAATTGCCTTAACAGGCACTCTGCCTTTTTAAAACGATTTTACTTACTTTTATTTATTGTGGTTGGATTTTCCGCTACATCATTTTGCCAGCAGTCAATAACTGGTAGAGTGTTTGGTGCAGACCATACCGCATTGGCTGGTGTTACCGTTCAGGTTAAGGGATCGAACACAACTACCCAAACCAATAATGCCGGTAATTTCAGCATAAATGCTGCGGCTAATGCCACATTGGTTTTTAGTTATGTTGGATTGGCTACCCAGGAAATATATGTTGGTAGCCGCCACGAAATTGAAGTTCAGCTTCTACCAACTACCCAAAGCCTCAGTGATGTAGTGGTAGTAGGATATGGCACCCAGAAAAAAACATCTCTTACCTCATCAATATCCACTGTTAGCGGCAGTGAAATTGAGCGCCAGCCGGTGAGCGATATTTCAAATGCATTAGGTGGACGTGTTACCGGTGTCTTATTCTCGCAGGGAAGCGGGCAAGCTGGTAACGATGCCGCACAAATTATGATACGCGGTATAGGAACCAACGGGAACGCTTCTCCTCTTTTCATTGTAGATGGCATACCAAGAAACTACAGCCAGCTGGATCCGAATGATATTGCGTCTATTTCTATCTTAAAGGATGCGGCAGCAGTTGCACCTTATGGTATGGGCGGTGCGAATGGAGTAATATTAGTTACGACAAAGCGGGGTAAGTTAGGAAAGCCCGTGCTTACGTACGACGGATATGTTGGTTTCCAAAATCCAACAGTTGTTACACAATTCATCAATTCGTATCAATATGCTACATTGAAGAATGTTGCAGCGGTAAATGTTGGGGCAGCGCCGCCTTATTCAGCCAGCGACCTCCAGAAATATAAAGACCATTCCGATCCGGACGGGCATCCCAACTTTAATCCCATTGCAGACATGATTGAGAAAAACTATCTGCAGACCGGACATAACCTTTCGATAAGCGGTGGCGCTGATCTGATAAAATATTCCGCCGGCCTGGGATTCTTTTCCCAAGACGGTATGTTCCCGGGTATAAAGTATAAACGTTACAATCTTTCGGGAAACATGGATATACAGGCTACTAAAACGACAACAGTAAGTCTCTCACTTAATGGCCGTGTGGAACAAAGAAATTTATCCGGCGCAGGCTATAATACACAATCACTTTTTGAAAACCTGATTAATACCACCAGTATTTCTACGCCTAAAATATACAGTAACGGAGATCATCCTTACCTGTATGCTTCTTTTTATGATAATCCAAGTTACCAGATTGTAACAGGTAACACTATGCTTACCCAGTTTTCCATCAATCAGAAATTACCTGTAAAAGGACTGAGCGTAAAAGTGGTGGGCGCTTATGACTGGAACCCTTTTGATCCTTACAATAACATTTATCCTAACAATACCAACAGCACTGGTATTGCAGGCCTTACCCGTACATGGTATGCACCGTTCAGTTATTATCAATATGATACAACAACGAATGATTACCTGCTTATACCACCATCAACTTCGCCATCTTTCTATGAAACATACCATCAAACACAGGCGTTTACTTACCAGGGATATATTAATTATTCCGGCACATTTGGGAAAAGCGCCATTACCGGTTTGCTTGTTGGCGAGGCCAGAAGTACGAAATCTCTGATGTTTAGTGCAGGCAGGATCAATTATAATTTATCGATTCCTGAATTATTTGCAGGCGGTACCGGGGCTACCGATCTTTCCAACACAGGTGGGTCTACCGGCTCAAAACAAAGGTCGGTGGTGTACAGACTTACTTATGGTTTTGATAATAAATATTTATTTGAAGCAACAGGCCGTTATGATGGAAATTATTATTTCGCCCCCGGCAAACGCTTTGGTTTCTTCCCGGCATTTTCTGCGGGATGGAGAATTTCCCAGGAAAACTTTATGGCCAATGTTAAATGGGTAGATGAGTTAAAAATCAGAGGTTCGTGGGGACAATCCGGTAATCTTGCCGGGACACCTTTTCAATACCAGTCGGGCTTTACACTTTACGGTAATTCAGCCATACTTGGAGGCGCCCAAACACAGGGTTTATATGAAAATACTGAACCCAACCCTAACATCACATGGGAAAGAGCCACCAAATCCGACATAGGTTTAGAAGCCAGGATTCTGAATAATTTAATAAGCATAGAGGCAGACTACTTTCATGAAAGAAGGGGAAATATGCTGTTAACTCCAAATGTAGTAGTACCTGCAGAATACGGTATCGGGCTTGCACAGGAAAATGCCGGTATTATGGTAAATAACGGATTTGAAGTCTCTGTCAGCAGCAATTATTCTGTTTCCAAAGATCTGAGGGTAGGCTTATCGGCTAACTTCAGTTACGCGAAGAATAAACTGGTACAAATTTTTGAAAACAAGTCCACGTATGATTATCCCAACCTGAGACAAACAGGAAGGCCGTTGGGAACCCAGTTTGGTTACCAGGCTGTGGGATACTTTAAAGATGCTGACTTCGCAAGCGCAGGTGTTTTAAAAGATGGTATTCCCACACAAACATGGTCTCCACTGGCACCGGGCGATATCCGTTATGCCGACATTAGCGGGCCTAATGGAAAACCAGATGGTGTTATCAATTCATATGATATGGTTCCATTGGGATCCCCAAACTACCCGGAGATTATTTATGGTATTTCTCCAAGCGTATCTTACAAAGGATTTGAACTTTCACTTCTGTTCCAGGGCGCAGACGATCGTTCATTGCAAATTACCAATACTGCGGCGTGGGCTTTTGATAATAACAAAAATGCCCCGGTTACCGTGTTGAATTACTGGACAGAAACTAACCAGAATGCGTCTTATCCAAGAATGACTACCACGCCTTCTGTAAATAACACTCAAACATCATCTTTCTGGCAGCAGAACCTCTCTTATTTGCGTCTCAGAACCTTTGTGTTGGGATATACACTTCCTGCCACTTTTTCAAGAAAAATGAGTATGAACCTGGTAAATGTATATTTATCCGGACAAAATCTGTTCACATGGACAACAGTTAAAAATTTCGATCCTGAAATAAGCAATGGCAGAGGCTGGTATTTCCCAACTCAAAAAGTAGTAACTGCCGGCATCAAAGTGCAATTTTAAATTTTATTACCATTTTAAGAAAAGCAAAATGAAAACATTCTATAATAATAAAAACTCCATCGTTAAGCTAGCCATATTCTGCGGTCTAATGTTTTCCGCATGTAAGAAGGACAGCTTCCTGGATGTGAATAATTTAAGTTCAGTAAGTTCGGCCACGGCTTTTGCAACGCTAAATGCTGCAGATCTTGTGTTAAATGATATATACAATTCTTTGCCGGATGAGTATAACAGTGTTTTTGACGCATTCGATAACTGGTCAGATAATTCTATGACCGGTTTTAGCTGGAGTAACTCTGCCAACGCATTAAGGACCAAGTCAACTATCAATTCAAATACCACTTTTTCATACGACTGGGGTGATCCAACGCAAAAAGCGACCTCCTGGTTAAACTGGAATTACATCTACTCCTACATTCGCAAATGCAATGTTTTTATTGCAGGGCTGCAGGCTTCATCGCTGGATGACAGTTACAAAAACGTAAGACTTGGCGAGGCAAAAGTATTGCGGGCCTATTTTTATCATCTTGTTTGGATGATGTATGGTGGCGGTCCCATTATTACAAAACCTGACAGCAGAGCTTTAGACGGAGATTCCATTTATCATAAGAGAGCCACATTCGATGAAAACTATGCTTTTTTGGAAAGCGAGCTGACAGACGCTGCGAACCTATTGCCGGCTAATAACGGAAACAGCGGGGCCGGAAGAATTACACAGGGAGCTGCGCTAACATTAAGAGGCTGGATCGAACTTTTCTATGCCAGTCCCTTATATAACACTTCAAATGATTTAAGCCGGTGGGCCGCTGCTGCAGCCACCAACAAGCAGGTAATGCAAATGGGATATAGCCTTTATCCTACCTACGATGAACTATTTTTAACCACGGGCAACAATAACAATGAGGGCATTCTATACAGGCAATACCTGGGACTGAAAGCGGGAAGCAACATTTCCGGATACCAGGGACCAGCCTACAATGGCAAACAATGGTTAAGCTGGGGTGGATCAACTCCTACGCAGGAACTGGTTGATGATTATGCAATGGCAAATGGAAAGGCTATTACAGATGCCGGGTCCGGTTATGACCCCAACAATCCTTATGCCAACAGGGAACCCAGGTTTAAACAATCAATTTTGTACAATGGCAATACTTTTAACGGGAACGTCTATCTGTCAGCAGTAGGCTCAGGATATAATGAAATTGACTTGTCTGACGCAACCGATGAGAGCAATACTGGTTATGCTATGAAAAAGGAAATTGATACGACAGTAAATATTTACCAGGGAGGTGCAAGCGGCCAGACGTATTATTATTTCAGGTATGCTGAGGTGCTATTGAATTATGCCGAAGCGCAGAACGAAGCCGTAGGGCCGGATGCCTCGGTTTATGCAGCACTGGACCAGGTTAGAACCAGGGCTGGTGTTCCTACCTTCTCACAAGTTTATCCCAATGCAACGCAGGATGAAATGCGGCAGTTGATCCGTCGCGAAAGAAGAGTGGAACTGGCATTTGAAGGCAAGCGTTATTTTGACTTGCTTCGCTGGAAGACTGCTGAAGTAAACCTCAATCACGTAATGCATGGGATGAAGATAACACCGGTAAACGGCGGTGGTTATACCTATCAAATAGTGAATGCAATCCCTCCGGGTTCACCACAATGGTCTTTTGACCCTTCAAAAAATTATTTGTTGCCAATTCCTTTATCAATACTTGGCCAAAATCCGGAGCTTAAACAGAATGCAAATTATTAGTTGCATAGGGCAGCATTCTATACAACATTCTGAGACTTTTCAAAATTACCACCTGTCCAGGTTTATCCTGCAGGTGGTAATTTTTTTAAAAAAGGTATGGCACCAATGAGGCTCGGAGAACGAAATCCGATTGAGCGAAAGTTTGGAAAACAAAAATGCCAATGCGATGAATGGGAATCGACACCCCGTTTTCAGATACAAGCGACCCCGGATTGTTCATTTCAATTGAGGCTTAACCTGATTAAACTTTGCAGATAGTACATAAGTATAGAGTGTACAATACCTCCCAAAATCTCATATTCTCAAAAGGATATCAAACCAGGAAAAATATATTTTGTATTATAAAAAAAACTCTTACATTTGAATGACAATGTCATTTTGATGACAATCATTTTATAAAACAATGTCATAGACTGTAATGAGAATTAAGTTTATGTCAATAAGAAAGGAACTTGTAAACATTTCCCGATATCCCTCCTACCCTTACAAAGCAAATTCTGTTGACCGCTTATCACCCTGTTAACTTTTGAAAAGTAAAATCTGTTTCTGGACAAATTCAGCATTGAAGAAAAAAATTCTTTCGAGGTGATTTTGCCTTCCAAAAAGTGAAGAAAGAGATACGCTTCGGAAATAGATTGATTTTTTTGACGAGGGTGCGGATTTAGAAAAAGCTGATCCAGAAATATTCTCTACTTGAACAAAGATGGTGTTGAAAAAATTTTCGTCCATCTCAATTCGTGATCAGCTTTATCAGCATGTTTAAATCATAAAAGGAACTACTGTTATTCCGTATCAAACAAAGGATATCGATGAGGTAAGTATAGAATATACAGATAAATATTGAGTGTGGAATAAACGGACCTACGCCCAAATAATAAATGAAATACAACAATAATAAATAGAGCCCGATAAAATTAATTCAAAATTTAAGTTTGTTATCAGCACTCAATTTTTAACCAATAAAACAAAACAATCATGAACGAACAACAAGGCAATGAAACATCGCCAAATCAGGAAATACCAGGTATCCATGAAGGCGCACAACAAATTTCAATACCGGTTCCCAATGCTTCTAATGCGCAATCTGCGGCCGTTGCAAACGAATATGTAAATGACGTAAAAAAATTCTTTTCCAAAAATCTTCTTCAAATCGTAAAGGATATTTTTGCCCAGCCTATTAAAGGTACACGCGATATATTTACCAATGCAGGAAGTGAAGCCTACCAACATGGCTTTATATTAATTGCTACTACCATTTTGGTTTATATACTGGTTCCATATTTAATGGTAGGTAGTGAAATGCGCTCTGCAATTGGCTTTGGCGCATTTTTCAAATTTGGACTTAGCGCCGGCGTTGTGCTGGTAATTATTTCTGCGCTTACATTTGGCATAAAAGCAATTTCAGGAAAACCTGATTTCAAAAAAGAGCTGCTTACCGGCGGCATCTGTGGTATTCCATTGATGATATTGATTCTTTTTATGGCGGTAATGGTGCTTTTTAATAAAGACAGCATAGATCTTCTTAATCCCCAGGGAATGATAAACCAGGGAATCTTTTCCGGAATCATTTTCTTATACCTGGTACTAATGTTATTTAATATTGTTCAGCAATCTTTTAAGGCATCAGCTACTAATGATACACTTAGCTGGTATCTTTCACCTCTGGTTATTTGCGCAGGTTTTTATATTGGAATGAAAATAGCAGTTAGCATCTTCGGGCCATCCGGTGGAGGTCTTTCTCCATATGGATATTAAAAGATGAACAATAAGTACCGCGGCAATCCAGTTATTATTTCAGCCACACTATTACCATGTTTCTATATTAAAGCAGTGCACAAAAGCATGGTAATAGTTTTATATTTTACCCTCCAACACAAGAATCCGGAAAGTTTACCTGAATGGCCGTATTTGGGAAATTATTTAAGATTTATCTGATGCTTTTTTTGGAAGAAAAGAAAGACAAAAGCGCCCTTGCATAATAAATTCACGGGATGAAGCTTGCATTTTTCACTTTCGCAGCAAACAAACTTTTTTAACGGATTTTGATTTTATCTTTTAATTCGAAAGCTTTCGGTTTTGTTGAAAAAAAGTTATTTGCATAATTTCTATTTCAGTCTTTCGACATGTTCTGTTCAAAGTCGATCTGAGATTTTCTTCGCAAACGATAATTATTATAACACATTAAAGTTTGTAAATCGTTCAACCCAATGGCTCTGCATTTCGAAGAATAAATAACGGTTGACGAACTAACTGCCAAATATTTGGTTTAGCAATCCTGCCAACCTAACGCCGCCTTTCAATAACTGTTCATTTAATGTGGCAATATGATCAAAATTATACCGGTAGCTAAGTTTTTGATTTGGTTCGGTGATTTCCGAATATAACTTTTGACTTATTCTATATGACTCGTACAACCATTCACTAATTGGTTCTTTCTGCCATTCTCTTCTTTGTGCAAGGGTGGTATGATTAATGGCCTGTGCATATTCGGTATAGCTCAATTGCTGATAGTCTATGAGTTTTTCGTCCCAAACACTATGAAGGTTGGTACGTTGGTTGAACCATAATACTTTAATTAAATTGCCTCCAAGGTCGGCTTCGCGACTTACATGCATCGGTTGCTCAATATCTCCTACTATATGTATCAGCAAACGCAGGTATAATATTTTTTTGTCTTTTGCTAGTCCTTTATTTTTTAATTGTTTGATAATGAAATTCAATTTTGTATAGGCATCTGCAGCAGTATCGTTTTTAAGATAAGACTGAAACTCAGGATAAGTCAGGCTATCGGGCACATTCAGGTAATGCCATGAAGAAAGGTAGCTGTAGGCTGGATCTGATTTAATAAAATCCGGCCAGTTGCTTGCCATCGCTATCGATTCTGTTCCTAAAATTTGTTGAACGGCGTTCCTGGCTTTGGGTGTAAGATAACTATCAGCGATCTGGCCCACAATACGATGGCCTAAAAGGCCCCAGGCCATTGATTGAAACGGAAGATAAAAGAAAAGCCCAATCAATACAATTCTTCTCATCAATAACTTTTTTGTACGAAACATAATTCATTTTATCAGCGAAGGTGTTTTCTTTGTTATTATTTTTCTGACAAAGGACCTGCCTGTAATTTTTTTGCAAATATCCCACTTTTATTTAAGTGCCTTTGATTATGGGTTGATCATTTTCGCTGTCTGAAGCCCAGCTTAAATGATTTACCAATTGCAATGAAAAAAGGCTAATCAGTGGCGAAGGGCTTTTTTTTTCTTTAAATTCGTTGGAACCTCAAATTTACCTGCGAAGGGCGGCTACTTGTAAAATATAGTGAAACAAAAACGTAAATCGCAACTCATCCAATTTCTTAAAATCGATCCCCATTGTTTACCAATTAGTAGCGTGACGTTATCCCCAGACAGTAGTTAATATATTGTTATTAACAACCGGAAAAAAAAACACACCCAACCAAATATCTAATTTTATAATCCTAAAGGGAAAGAAAAATCCACATGATCAATTTGATATTATCTTTATTGTTCAGCATGACGACTGTGACCCTTCCCGGTTGGACAACCAATATGAATGCGGCAAGGAAAACCGCGAAAAAGGAAAATAAATATATCTTATTAAATTTTTCTGGTTCCGACTGGTGTATTCCTTGCATGAAACTCGAACAGGACATTTTCAACTCGGCTGATTTTATTAAGTATGCTGACAACAATCTTATTCTTGTAAATGCCGATTTTCCCCGGAAAAGTAAAAGCCAGTTATCTAAAGAACAGCAAAAATTGAATGACGCGGTGGCGGATAAATACAATCCGCAGGGAAGTTTCCCCCTCACACTTTTACTCGATGCAGACGGAAACAAAATGAAGGTCTGGGATGGCTACTATAAGGATGGCCCGCAAAAGTTTATTGCCGAGATAAACGACATTATCAAAAAAAAATAAGAATGGCATTGCAGGCTTTTAGCAAAGAATTAAAGCTGATGGGCAACCGCTTTGGCTTTACAGTTGTTTCTGAAATCGGGGACTGGGCAAATGAAGTTATTGATGAAGGTATAGCAGAAGTTCAAAGAATTGAAAAGTTGTTAACAACTTTCAGCAATGATAGTGAAACGAGCGCGATTAACGAATATGCCGGCATTGAACCGGTAAAAGTAAGCGAAGAAGTTTTTAATCTTATTGAAAGAAGTATTAAAATATCATCCATTACGCAAGGTGCTTTTGATATTACCTACGGAGGTATTGATAAACGTCTTTGGAATTTTGATGAGGGCATGACCGTTTTGCCTTCAGTCGAAAAAGCAAAGCAAATGGTGAGGCTTATTAACTATAAAAACATTGTTTTGGATAAAGAAAAGCAAACGGTCTTTTTAAAAGAAAAGGGAATGAGGATTGGCTTTGGCGGTATAGGGAAAGGCTATGCAGCCGAAATGGCGAAGGTGGTAATGAAAAAGAAATCTGCAAGTGGTATTGTAAACGCCTCGGGCGATTTAACAGCGTGGGGCACAGCGCCTAATGGTAGCGCATGGACCGTTGGCATTGTTCATCCGGATAATAAAGAGGAACCATTTTCTTATCTAAATATTAGTGACATGGCGGTAGCCACCTCAGGTAACTATGAAAAGTTCGTAATGATAGATGGTAAGCGATATTCTCATACAATTAATCCGCGTACAGGCCTTCCCGTTAGTGGTATTAAAAGCGTTACAATCATTTCGCCCAATGCTGAGATAAGTGATGCCATGGCAACACCGGTTACTGTTATGGGAGTTAGCAAAGGACTTCATTTAATTAACCAGCTTAACAAGGTGGAGTGCGTCATTATAGACGATAATAATAAAATTTATACATCAAGAAACATACGCTGCATTTAAAAACTTTTTATGAAAAAAATATCATTCCTGATTGCAGCAATTTTAAGTATTGCCGTAAGCAGTTGTTCAACCGTGAAACCTTACCAGAAAAATAAGATTAATGATTCCGAAATGTCTTTAAATGGCCGGAAAGTAGAAAAACTGGAGAGCAATTTTCAAAGTTACCGTGAAGGCGCAAGCGGAGCTAATGGTGGAAAAGTTGGTGGTGGTTGTGGGTGCAATTAAAAATTAAAAAATCCTTAAAGACGTATAAATGAAAAAAATTTGTCTTACAGTTATTGGCATCTATTGTATGATGTTGTCTGCTTTTTCGCAGTCAGTTGATAATGATACAGCCGGCTATAAAAATAAAAAATTAACGCTTGATGAAGTAAATCTTGTTTCAGGATATTACAACCAAAACGGAGATCACTCCGCCGTCACCGGCGGCATTGGCACACAGAAGCTAAACGATGTTGCCAACATATTTGACTTGCAATTCGCAAAGTGGGACCATGCTGACAATAAATACACGTTAGGGATTGAATTAGGCGTCGATCACCATACCGCTGCTTCCCAGGCCTTTGTTTCCAAAAGTGGTGCTTCTAAAGCGGGAGGCACAAGAGTTTATCCTTCCGTAAACTGGCAGGTTGAAAAAAGTAATGGCTTAACTCTCGGCATTGGCGCAGCGCTTTCTGAAGAATATAACTACCATTCCAAAAGTGTCAACTTCGAAATAGGCAAAACTTCTAAAAATAAAAACACAGAAATAAATTTTAAAGGCCAGGCTTTCTTTGACCAGGTAAAACTTATTGAGCCTTCAGAGCTGATACCAAATGTCACGGTAACATCAGGCACCACTTATACTACCGCGAGCGGCAATGTAATTACATCGGGCGGCGAAGGACACCACCGTCCGAATATTCCAAGTTCAGGCCGAAATACTTTCTCCGGAGCCTTAACTTTATCGCAGGTTGTAAATAAAGATTTCCAGTTAGCATTTATTGCGGAAGGCGTAGCGCAGAATGGGTATCTGAGCCTGCCGTTTCATCGTGTCTATTTCCAGGGACAGGATTCTGCGAAGATTGAGCATCTGCCTGACACCCGGTTCAAACTTCCGTTGGGCGTGCGGCTAAATTACTTCCTGGGCGACAAAATTATTTTACGAACCTATTACCGTTTTTACATGGACAGTTGGGGCATTACTGCGCATACGGCAAGTCTTGAAGTTCCCTATAAGGTTTCGCCGTTTTTTTCGATAAGCCCTTTTTACAGGTATTATACGCAAACAGCAGCTTACTACTTTGCTCCCTATAAAGAACATCAGTTAACGGACACCTATTATTCGAGCAACTACAATTATTCCAATTTTAATGCGCAGTACTTTGGAATAAATATTAAATTAACTCCAAAGAACGGAGTATTTAATATTCCCGCCTTCAATACTTTGGAAATACGCTATGGTCATTATTTACAGACAACAGGCCTGCAGGCAGATAATATTGGAATTAATTTGAAATTTAAGTAAAATAATTAACGTGCTTTGTATATTGATTAGGCGAATGCGAGAATCCGGAAACCTGTAACGCATTAAGCAAAATAAAAAAGTCGGAAGATTGTCAAAAAATCACCGCTAATACTTTTATTATATAAATAAATTACATTTAGTAATTCTTTCTCACCCGATTGCTTTCTTTAAAATAATATAGTATGGAAGGATTAATGATGCATTACCCGTTGACGGTACCGTCAATATTGGATCATGGAAATCGCGTATTTCCTCACAAAGAGATCATAAGTATCTTACCTGATAAAACACGGCATAGTTACACTTATACGGATTTGTATAAACGAAGCAAAAAACTCATGCATGCATTGATCAACAAGCTTGGGGTAAAACCTGGCGACTTCGTTGGTACGTATGCCTGGAACCATTATCAACACATCGAACTGTATTACGGCATCCCTGGCTGCGGCGCTATTTGCCATACTATTAATATCAGGCTTTCGCAATCTCAAACAGAATTCATCATAAACAATGCAGAGGATCGTTTTATTTTTATTGATGCCACACTGGTGCCGATGATTGAACCAATTGCTTCATTGCTGCCAACTGTAGAGGCATACATTATTCTAAATGCGCCCAAAGGTTTTACAACGGAACTGAAACCTTGCATAGATTATGAGGAACTGATAGCTGATGCGCCCGACAACGGTGAGTGGATAGCGGTAAACGAGGATGATGCCTGTGGTATGTGTTACACAAGCGGCACTACAGGTTTGCCCAAAGGCGTTTTATATTCTCACCGTTCTACTTATTTACATGCATTGGTTGTTTCACTGCCTAACTGCGCCAACCTATCTTTCAATGACAGGATACTTTCCGGCGTTCCTCAATTTCATGTTATGGCATGGGGAATACCTTATGCAGGAATTTTGGCCGGAGCCGTTTTGATCATGCCCTCGTGCCATTTGCAGCCGGCGCCCTTTATTGATATCATTCAAACGGAAAAGGTTAACAGGGCCAATGGTGTACCTACGATATGGCTGGGAATCTATGCGGCTCTGAAAAGCAATCCGCCTGTTTCTTTCCCACTAAAAGAAATTATGGTCGGCGGCGCTTCGATGCCGGCTTCTCTTATTGAGAATTTTGAAAAAGACTTTGGTATAAAAACATTGCATGCATGGGGAATGACTGAAACATCACCGGTGGCTACAGTAAGCAGGTTGCAACCGCAACACGAAACACTAAGTCATAATGAGAAAATAAAAAGACAGGCAATGCAGGGCCAGCAAATTCCTTGTGTTGAGATGCGGGCCGTTCTTGACGACGGCACGGTGGCTCCCAGGGATGGTATTACTTCGGGAGAAATAGAGGTGAAAGGGCCGTGGATTGTTGATTCGTATTTTAAATCGAATAGTCGTGAAAACTTCAGTGAAGATGGCTGGTTCAAAACCGGTGACGTAGGAACAATTAACGGTGAAGGATACATGCAAATAACAGACAGGGCAAAGGATTTAATCAAAAGCGGTGGCGAATGGATATCGAGTGTAGCGCTCGAGGTGGCCATCATGGCACATCCTAAAGTAAAGGAAGCCTCTGTAATTGCCATTCCTGACCCATTATGGACAGAAAGGCCTTTGGCAGTAATCGTTTTAAAAGATGCCAATGAGCCGTTTTCAATTGAAGAACTAAACCATTTTTTATCGCCTTCATTTGCCAAATACCAGTTGCCGGATAAGTTAGTTTTCATAACCGAAATACCCAAAACCAGCGTAGGAAAATTTAATAAAAAAGAATTGCGGCGGTTATATAGTGAAGGAAAATTGTAATGCGAGAATTCTTATGGTAATCCGCGGATAACAAAAGGGCAATCCTGAGTGATGCGCTTCAAGAGTTTCGGAGACCACGAATGTCTACTAGTGTCATGTTACCAACAAAAGAATCCTTGAAATTTTAAAAGAGAAAATAAAAATCTTTCCTTTTTGTTGCTTTACTGTGTATTGATAACTATCTAACGTCACCTATTCGATTCTTGTCCGGCATAAAAATTTAATTGCCATTCTTTCGTCTGTAAAATATAACAGTCCACAGTTACAATGAAAGATGGAGTTATTTCGTTTGAACCAATTGATGAAAATTACCTATTTTTTTACCATTAATTTTTTTTGAATATTTCTTTTAACATTAATTAAACCTAAGTCATACAACTACGTCTGATTAAAAACTTAAAATCACGTTATGAAAACAAAAAACCTTTTCCGGCTAACAATTTTGGCCGCATCTTTTAGCACTGTTTTACTGGGATGTAAAAAAGACAATTCCAATTCAACAACAGACGCTACCACTACAGCAACAAACGTACAAACCTCTTCAGACGACCTCACAATGGTTTCGAATGAAAGCAATAATGTGTCTAACGATGCAGTTGCAGCATTAAATGGAAATGCGACCATTTCCGGTTCCACTGGCAGAATGGATGGCGCCAATATCAACATATCTATTTGTGATGCCACCATCACCTACGACACTACTTCTACCACTAAGACGATCACCATTGTCTATAATGGAAACAATTGCAGTGGCAACCGTACACGCACCGGTACGGTAACAATCGCAGTCCCCAGGGGGCAACATTGGAAAAAAGCCGGTTCGGCAGTAAATATTACTATTGATGCGCTAACCATTACACGTATCAAAGACGGTAAAACAATAGTCATTAATGGCACAAAAACAATTACCAATACAAGTGGTGGCCTTCTCCAGGATTTAGCAACCGGCAGCCCAATTGTACATGATATCACAGCCGATCTTTCTATTACCTTCAGCAGTGGATTAACCCGCGATTGGCATGTTTCCAGGCACAGGGTCTTCACTTATGACAATGGAATTGTAGAGACAGTTACAGGTACGCATTCCGACGGTACTAATAACAATATCGCAATATGGGGCACTACCCGTTTTGGCATAGCCTTTTCTAACATGATCACTACGCCAAAAGTATTTGCCCAGTCATGTGATTTTAATTTAACCAGTGGCCAGGATTCAATAACAAGGTCGGATAAAATTACTTCTGTAATCACTTATGGACTTGATGCTGACGGCAACCCTGCAACTGCTTGCCCGGTAACATCTACAGGTGGGTTTTATTATGCAAAACTGGTTTGGACAAATGGAAACAATGGAAAGGTATATACTTATATTTTTCCTTATTAAGATATCAGTTTCTTTCGAAAAAAGCCCGTAGAATTTCTACGGGCCTTTTCTTTTATACGTTATCAATGCTGGCTGAAAGCCCAAAGCTGTTAGGGAGTTATCTTATCTTTTTCTGCCCGCTTTCTTCGCTGCTTTCTTCGCAGGCGCTATTTTTTTTGCAACCGTGGCTTTTTTAGCCACCGCTTTTTTGGAAGCAGCCACTTTTTTAGCTGCAGGTTTCAATGCTTGTTTATAAGCTTGTTTTGCTTTGGTTTTTACCTGCTTTTTAGCAACAACTGCTTTTTTGGCGACAGGTTTTACTACTTTTTTATTTACCTTTTTTGCTGCCGCTTTTACTTGCTTTTTGGCAACAACCGTTTTTTTCGCTACCGGCTTCACTACTTTCTTATTTACTTTTTTTGCTGCAGCCTTTACCTGTTTTTTGGCAACAACTGTTTTTTTAACGACCGGTTTTACTACTTTTTTATTTACCTTTTTCGCCACAGCTTTTACCTCTTTTTTTGCTGCAACCGTTTTCTTAGTTGCGGGTTTCACTACTTTTTTATTAGCCATTTTTGATGCAGCTTTTACTACCTGTTTTGGCTCCGCTTTTTTGAACACCTGCTTTACGGTTTCCTTTACAGCTTCTACTTTCGGCGCCGTAATTTCTTGTATTTTATCCTTTACTGCATCAATGGCATTGGAAGCCATATCTGTTAGTTGATCTTTCTTTACAGAAATTTCGGCGGCTACTTCGCCGATGGTTTCAGCAATTTTAGTGAGGGTAGATTTTTCGTCTTGAGGAGTTTCCTCTGGTGCGTTTGTGTTTTCTGTTGTCATTTTTAATGAGTTTTTATCAGTAAATATAAATTAAAGAAAAATACAAAGCGTAAAAAAAAGAACGTTTTTTAAAAAGGGACATTAAAGAGGTGACACCTTTTGGAAAGGTGTCACCTCTGAGAAATACCAATGAGAAAAATTCCGGATGCAGGTTATTTAGCGAAGGCAGGAAACTGTCTTTCTTAACATTAATATTTCGATGAAATTGCCCGGCCCGGAACGGACGCACGAAGGAACCCTATTTTTTCTTTTTGATTGAAACTATCCTGCGATGGATACAAGACAAATCCAATAGTTTCTCCCATAACGCGGGTCGTTTTGTTGCAAAACAAAACGGGATGAATTTGAAGTCATCCCGCTTTGGATATATTAGAGTTGTTATTTTTTATCGTTATGGAGTAACCGTTCCGTTGATAACATATTTTATCTGCACGGCTCTTGCAGTATCGGTTACCTTGGGCATTCCCATTATCAACATGGTATAAACCTTATCTTTTTCCAAAGTGATCGTTCTATTGGTGTTAATAGTAGAATCATTACTAACGTTCACGGTGATATCGCCAGGTGCTATTCCTGTAAAATCGGAAACGGTTCCGTAAGGAACATTCTTTTTGACTACATCAGTTCCGTTAGCCGTTATAGTAACTACAGGCTGGGAAGAATCAGGAATGGCGTTGATGTACCGCACAAAGGCATTACCGGTAGAAGATGGTATTGAATCAAGATTGTCATCAACTACAAGGTTTTTATAGGTACCATTAGCGCCTAATGCAAATGCTGAATAATATTTTTGACTTTCAGCAAGAAATGAGGTAGTAGCCAGCGCTGAATCTGAATTGTTAGCTTTATACAATCCTAATTCCCGCGTGCCGCTATAAATGGATAAATAACTTCCGGTGTAATTGGTAAAAGAAAGGGGCGCATTGGTGATGCTTTTATTTGAAAGTGCAAAAACAACAGGACCCGTCGTGCTATCCGGAATTAAATTAAATGCCATTAATCCTGAAGTAGGCGTCGCAGGAACATCGCTCCTTTTACTACAAGCGGAAAACATGATAATTGAAAAGGCAAAAATGTAAAGAAATTTGTTTTGCAAAATTGCAAATAGTCTGTCTTTCATACTTAAAAAATTTAGGTTAGGTCATTAAATAGTGTGCTTTCTCTTATTCGAAAAAACTGTGCCAAGATTGGCTACCAATGATGAATAGCGAACTCTTAAAATTATTTTAACAGGGTGACGATCTATTCTATAAAACAAATGAAAATAGAAACCGGCATTATTTATGCGTCTGCTGAGTGACATGTTTGCGGCGCCTTATTATATTTAGAATAGATTAACAATTTAGCAACGCTCGTAAAAATTATGAAATTTGCCTTCCGATGTGGTTTGTTTATTTTTGCTACTAATTTATTTTCCCGCTGAAAAAAGCTTCTAAAATATTTCTCAAAATTATTTTGAGTATCCTGGTGTTGATACTGGTACTATGGATACTGGTGCAAACAACTTTTTTCCAAAATTTTATCATTCATAAGGTTGCCAAAAATCTTTCCAGAGATCTAAATACCACTGTATCTATTAAGCACATCGACCTTGAGCTTTTTGATAGAATGTCGATACAGGGATTGCTGGTGTTAGATAGAAAAAAAGATACTTTAGTTTATGCCGGAGAAGCGAAAGTCAGTATGACGGATTGGTTCTTCTTTAAAGACAATATCACGCTTAAATATATTGCGCTCAAAGATGCGTTTATCAACCTTAACAGATCTGATTCAGTTTGGAACTATCAATTTTTGGTTGACTATTTTTCCGGTTCCGGCAACAATAAAAGTGATACCGCTTCCAAACCCAATAACCTGGACCTGAAAACAATCAATTTTACGAACGTAAAAGTGTGGCAAAAAGACGAATGGATTGGTGAAAACCTGCTGGCGTCTGTAGGTAAATTAAGCCTCCACGCCAATCGCGTGGATTTAAAAAACAATATCATTGACATCAATGACATCGCTTTGGAAAAACCATCCGTCACGATATATGATTACGAGGGCAAAAGGCCACCCAATACAGACACAAGTGCCGCTGTAACACAGGAAACAGAACCCGGTATCGGGGAATTGCAATGGAATACGGGCGGCTGGCATCTTTCGGCAAAAATGATATCCTTACAGGATGGCATTGTAGCGGTGGAACACGAAACTTCGAGCCTGCCAACTCCGGGCGTATTTGATGATTCCAGAATCGTAATTTCCTCCATAAATGGCAATCTTAAAAATACAAGGATGATCAATGATACATTGGAATCATCCGTTGTAATAAACGCCAAAGACCGGGGCGGATTTTTGATAAAAAGACTGGCTACGGATTTTAAATTTACTCCTAAAATAATGGAGTTTAAACATCTTGATATTATTACACGCAGCAGCCATCTCAGGGATTATTTTGCTATGCATTATCATCATTTCAATGACGACATGCAGGATTTCATTGATAACGTTACGCTGGACGGCCATTTTACAAACAGCGAGGTAAGCAGTGAAGACCTTGCCTACTTTGCCCCGGAGACAAGTTCATGGAATAAAATATTTTCGATACAAGGCACTGCTCGCGGCAAAATAAAAAATCTTTCGGGACGCAAAATGATTATAAAAGCAGGCGCGGATAATTATCTCGACGGTGATATTACACTAAACGGGTTGCCGGATATTGATAATACATTTATAGATTTCCGGGCGAGGCAGTTAAAAACAAATTATAACGAGCTGGCAAGATTGATTCCTTCTCTAAAAGACGTCACTACACCGCAGTTAAGCGCTTTTGGCAATATCAATTTTTCGGGTAGCTATACCGGTTATATCAGGGACTTTGTAGCCTATGGAACGCTTGTTACCGATATTGGTTTATTAAAAACCGATATTCACATGAAGATCCCCGATAAAGGAAAGCCGGTGTACCAGGGAAACGTATCTACTACTGATTTTAAGTTGGGCAGATTTATAAATAACAGCCAGGTACACAATATCACCTTCAGCGGCAAAATTGATGGGAAGGGTTTTCTTGCAAAAGATCTTGAAATTGGAGTAGACGGAATTATCAACGCGGTAGATTTTAATAATTATACCTACACCAATATTATTGCTCATGGAGACTTTAGTAAAGATGTTTTTACCGGTTCCGCAAGCATTCATGATCCGCATATAATTATTGACACACTGGTTGGCAGGATCAATTACAGTAAATTAAACCCGGAATTTGACCTGGATGCCACGGTTAGCCGGCTGCATCTCAAAAGCCTTGGATTTACCAATGACAGTGTATCTGTTCAGGGAAGGCTGCAACTGAATTTTACAGGAAATAATATTGACAACTTTCTTGGCTCTGCAAAATTATATGACGCCGTTTTAAAAGATGACGGAAAGCAACTATCATTCGATTCGCTCAATATTAATTCTCAATATATAGACGGAAAAAAATTATTAACCTTAGAAACCAATGAGCTAACTGCCAGCATTAACGGTGATTTCAAAATAATGGAGTTGCCCACGGCTTTTCAAATATTTCTGAATAAATATTATCCGGCCTATATCAATAAACCTGAAAAAAAAATAGAAAACCAGGACTTTACTTTTTCAGTGAAGACAAAAGACGTAAGTGAATATGTGAATCTTTTTGACAAAAGAATTACGGGTTTTGATAATTCACAAATCAATGGCAGCATTGATATTGCAGGCAACTCTTTAAATCTTCATGCAGAGGTGCCGCAGTTTAATTACAGTGGTATTAGTTTTAATGATATTCTATTTAACGGTGCCGGAACCAGTGACTCATTAATCCTAAAAGGAGATGTGAGGGATGTAATCATCAATGACAGTCTTCATTCGCCGGGAACCAAATTGCTGATTGTATCTGCAAATGATATTTCAAATATCCATATCGCTACCAACGGTAACAAGGCATTGAGCAAAGCCGATCTGTCAGCAAGACTTCAGACCAAAAAAAATGGATTTAAACTAACCTTTTATCCATCCACGTTTACCATCAATCAAAAACAATGGACGATTGAAAAAAACGGAGAACTGGATCTCACTGATAACTTTTTAACAGCTGACAATATACGATTTTCGCAAAATGGACAGGAAGTATATATTTCCACTCAACCTTCTTCTATCAATAATAGCAATGATGTGATCATTGCGTTTCAAAACCTTATTGTGGGAGATGTCGCGCCTCTCTTTATAAAGAGCCCCAAACTACAGGGACTGCTTGATGGCAACATACGAATCAATGACCCTTTTGGGCATATGGCCATCGACTACGATACGGAAATTGACCAATTTAAATTTGAAAATGATTCTGTGGGCACCGTTACAGTGAATGGCGAATATTTATCATTGCCCGGTACATTCACAGCGAATGTAAATTCGAATAATGAGCTTTATAATTTTAATGGAAATTTCGGCTATCGTCTCAATGATACAAGTACCAATCAATTGAGTGGCTCAGTAGTTCTTAATAACTCGGGCATACATTTTCTTGAGCCTTATCTTAGTGGAATCCTCAGTAATATTTATGGCAGAGCCACCGGTAAATTAAGTATCTCCGGTGCAGCATCAGCTCCCAAACTGACAGGAAGCGTAAGCCTTGACAGCACTACCATGAAAGTAGATTACACCCAGTGCCGCTATATTTTAAAAGATAGTTCGGTTATTACTTTTAATCCCGATGAAATCGATTTTGGTAATTTAAAAATTAAGGACACACTCAATCATACGGGCACCCTTACCGGTAAAATCTATCATACTTTTTTTGATAATTTCTTTTTCAATGAATTACATTTTAAAACAGACCCTATTGGAAACAAGCCTCCAAAATTTGTTTTGCTGAATACTACATCCCGCGACAATACTGATTTTTATGGAAATGTAATCGGCAAAGCGGAGTTGTCTCTCAATGGTTTTATCACGGATCTGCACCTGAATATTTCCGGAGAAGCCACGGATAGCAGTCACATCTATTTACCCACCGGAGCTACCGCCGAAACCGGTTCGCTGGATTATATTGATTTTATAAAATTTGGGCGTGAAATGACAACCGATCTTCGGACGCGCGAGAATACCAACATAAAAGTAGATATGGAACTGACCGCCAACCCGCTTGTGAAAATAGATGTGATACTTGATGAAACAACTGGCGATGTTATAAGAGCACAGGGAAGCGGTAAATTAAATATTTCTGCAGGAACAACCGATCCATTGACGATAAGAGGCAGGTATGATATAGAACAGGGAGCTTATACTTTTAATTTTCAAACATTCTTTAAAACTCCTTTCACCCTGCAGCAGGGATATATTGAATGGTCGGGCGATCCCTACTTAGCCAAACTCAATATTGACGCCATTTACAGGGCAGAGAATGTAGACCTGAGTAATATCCCCACTTCCACCGGATATACCAATACCAAAGGGGATGTGGACATTATTTTCAAATTACGGGGTACATTGAAAGATCCAACTCCACAGTTTGAATTCCAGTTTCCTTTTGATAATCCTTTAAAATCAGATCCGATTGCCACTCAATACCTGAATACAAGATACCAGGGCGATGTAAATGAATTGAATAATACGGTAACTTCTTTGCTGATGTTCAACACTTTTCTCACGAATGATGAAAGCCTTCTAAATGGAAATAACACGGGTAATTTTGTAACGAGAAGTGTGGGACAATTGCTTTCATCTACCCTGTCTTCGTCCCTTAATAGTTGGTTACAAAAATTATTCAATACCAATTCGGTGAATCTGTATACTAACATCAATACCTCCGATTTTAACTTTCAAAAAGGCATCAATCAAAAGCAAATTCAAAATGTAGGAAATTTCGGAGTGAAGACAAAATTCTTAAATAATAAATTATTAGTGAATGTAGGCGGCAATGTAGATTATAAACTTGGGCCACAGGTTACCAATGCCAATTCCAGCCTTTTATTTACCCCGGATGTTTCTTTTGAGTACCTGGTAACGCCTGATGGACGACTGAGAGTGATTGGATTTAACAGGAGCGATACGGATATCGGAGATCTTGTAGGCCTTACCAGGAGCAACCGGACAGGTGTTCAGCTTTCTTACAGAAAAAATTTTGACACCTTTGCAGAATTTTTCACCAGCCAGAAAAAAGACGGCAAAAAAAATGTAAAGGATAAAAAATAAAAAATGACGGGCACAGAAATCTAATCTAAAAAACGCATTATTTGTTTCTTTGCTGTTTGCAGGAGCAAATAGTTTTTGCTAAAACCTAAGCCAGCCGAACTGCGCGGGAGTATTGGATTAAAAAATGGCCCTGATAGAAACCCGGCCGGTGTGCACTACAGGGTTACTGCCAGGTTTCCTTCCATCATATTCCAGGTTCAGTTCGATATTACCTGCCAGCCTTTTAGTAAGTCCAAGGTTCCATAAATAATTTTTCCCGGGTAATAATCCATTCAACAAAGTATATCCAACCGTGCTGTTAGGATCTCCGGAAAATTTGATGTTATTAAATGAAAATCTTCCATTGATGGTACCATTGGAAAGTACATTGTATTTTACTTCTGCCGCTATTTGATTATTGATTGCGCTTTCTAAGCTATCAATTTTATTATTCCTTGTATCATAAGTGTAGATGAGGCTTACGCGGAAAGTACTTTTGTAAATATAGCTTATGGAAGGCTCCACAGAAACTTCGTCAACCCGGTAATTCCGGTTTGAAAAAGTTGGATTAACCAATTGGCTGCGGTCCAGCTTATTAGTAAGCGATGTCGCAATGGCACGGCTTAGATTCCATCTTCCTTTTATTGATAAATCCCTGAATGAATTACTCTCAAATCCGTAGTTCAATAAAGCTTTGGAACTGTTCAACCGGTGTGTCAGATCGATACCCCATACGCTGCTTGTCCGGTTAAAATAAATAGTGTTGGTTAAAAATGAATTCAATGATAATAGCGAAGTATCTATTATTTTTTTGCTAAAAGGATCAAAATCAAAGCCTCCATTAGAAACATGCTTTTTATTCGTTTGTAATAAAGAAGCCGTGCTGAATCTCCTGATAAATTTCAGAAAATGATGGGAGGTATTTGCCGGAATAATCAAACTGGGATTAAGCGTCACATTGTAGTTGAATTGGATATAGTTAGCTTTCACATAATCATTCGTTGGAGTAAAAACCCTAATCCACGTTTTTTGATCATCATAAATGGCTACTTCAAATTCATTTAATTGCGGTATCCCATCTTTATTGTAATCGTTCCAGGTATAATATCCCTGCCCTGCCGGCACTTGTATGTACGTATATTCGAGCTTTTGTTCCTGGCCCGAGCCTACTTCATATAACACATTTCCATTTAAAAACCCTTTCCATTCATTGACGGCGTATTCGATTCTTCCTAAAAGGCTTTTATCACTTTGCTCGTTGGCAATTCCTTTGTTGATTACATCCAATTCGCGGTAAGTGGCTTTCACTCTCAATTGTTCATGCTGGTTCTTCATCAGTTCAGTAGTGACGCTAAGATTCCTGCTTCTATCCTGTGTAATTAAATCTTTCTGGAAAGGGATTTTATTTTCCCTGGAGGAATAAGTAATTCCCCATTTGTTGGGCTTTTTGTCTGATGAGTTGATATACACCTGCCATGTATTGAAAGCAAAACTTATCGGAAGCAACGTATCAGATTTTATTTCGCGCTGCTGATTGTTCTCAGACGAATATCCTCCGCCTATCTTGATATCTTTAAGTCCTTTGATGATTTTATAAACATCAATGGAAGGCCTTAGGTACGCTCCTTTTTGTATCGCGGTATTAATATCGGTAATATAAAATTTGTTATCAAAATGCCACCCATTTATCACCATCATATTATCAATGGAATTCCTAAAGCCTTTATACTGATCGCTACGATCGTAATTTGTAAATTGATATTTTAAAAAATTCTTTTTAGCATCGGTTAATTCCAGGGAAGCATTTATGAGATTTTCCGTAGCTGCAGGCGCATTGTAAGGAATACTCCAATCCCGGTTAAACTCTACATTTCGCAGCGTTTCCAATGGTTTAAAACGATCCTGTACAAATTCATAACCCAAATTTGTCTCCAATTCCAGGCCTGGCTTTATATTTTTAAAAACGCTTTGCTTCAACGCGTAGCTTATTTTGGTTGCCGCTCCTTTATCTTCACTTTTATCTTTATCTGAAAATGTATTTACGTCATAATTACTCATCGCCACCTCTGCGCTTACAGACGATTTGGAATTGATAAAATACTGCGCCCCTGCAGTGACTAAAGTATGTTTTTTAGGAGTGATCAATAAAATTACAGGAGCCCAATCGCCCTGCTTTACACCATTTAAAGGCGGCACCCATTGAAAAACCCGCCCGTTTGCATTGCCATTATCAAGGATAGTATAGTTTCCGTTGCCGGTGCCTACGTTTGTAAAGGAAAGATTGTATAACGAATCGCTTTTATTAACTGAATACACATAAATCGTATCGTGAATTCCGTTATAAGTAGTATCTGTTTTTCTATACAGGATTTTGTTGACTGAAAATGTATCCAATACCGCATTAGGATAAACCGCACTATCTATATTATTTCCAATCTGCGACAGATATTGCTTCTGATCCGTTGTAAGAGCCTGGTTAATCGAAGAATTCTTCGCATCTGCGTTAGAGTAGGCGCCGATGCTCACTTTTAATTTATTCTTTATAGTAAACTCATCATTTGCATAAAGCATTGAGTTAAGAAAATTCTGATTAGAATACTCAAACTCTACCTGTATGCGGCTGTCTTTGGTAATTAATCGTCTAACCGTAAACGTTAATTCGGCTGTATTATAATCAATGGTGTAGTCCTTGTCTTCTCCACGTGTCAATAACTCACCATCAATATATACTTTTTCCGTTCCGGCAAGTACCGCAAAATACAATTCGTTATTAGCGCCATAAAGTTTGTAAGGCCCCTGGTCTCCTTCAACCGGTGGTATGATATCCTTCATATAAGTCCCTTTGCTGATAGCGCCGCTTACCAGGAGTGAATTAGTCACATTCTTATTGATAACATTATCCGTCTGAAAAGAAGCGCCCTGCAGTCTTTTGGAAAAATCAAGGAAATAGTTATGGCTTTGCCTGATGTCTATATCTCCAAAATTAGCCTGCCATCCATGTTTTTTGATTTGCATATAAACCTTGTCAAAATCCCTGATATTTTGTGTATTTCCCTGGGGCTGGATAGGAATATTATTATCACTGATCGCGGCCGTCAGTTGCAGGCTATCACCAATATATCCGTTAAGTTGCAGGTTTAAGGTAGAATTGACAACGGCATCCTGGTTGTTGCCGACAGTAATTCCACGACCAAAACTTCCATTGTAATTGATATTTCCAAAGTCTATTATTTTATTTTGGAACTCGCTGTTTTTTAAAACAACAGGTTTTCCCACCGAAAAATTATAACGGTTGCTGTCATAATTAAATCGCCTTGCAATGGCATTCAGTTTGTAAGGGAAAACACGGTAAGAAATAAATACGCTGTCGGGTAAGTTTTTTGCCTTCCAGGAAATAAGTGCGTTTACATAATCTAAAGAATACGCATTTTCCGGAACACCGGTAACGACAAGCGTATTGGGAATAATGCTGTTGGAATCAAGGCTAACGGGATTTAAATTGGTTGCAATTTTTTTACTTCGGAAATTAGAAAGTGAGTTTGGTTTTTGCTGCGAAAAGCCGTTAACATAAAATAGCAAACACAGGATGAGTAAGTATAGTTGCTCCGGTTTCAAGCAGTAGGATTTTACAAAACACTAAAGATATGTTTTTATGATTTAAAGAACATACCATTTTACACACTAACGACAATGGCCTTGTGTTTCTTATCCTTAGAGAACCTACTTTTAATCCAAAAAAAACTATCTATGAGAAATGAGAAATAAAATTTTAGAAATCCCGAAACACAGTAACGCAACAAATAAACAGGTTTTTCAATTAGTATTAAAAATTATCCGATTAAGTAATTCGCCATGTAACAATTTTATTTCACTGTTTCAGACGTAAGCCCAGCGCGTAAAAGTTCCTTGTTGAGCCTTGCAATATTTCGCACAGAAATTCCCTTGGGGCATTCTGCTTCGCAGTTATGAATATTTCCGCAATTGCCGAAACATTCCTTATCCATTTGCTGTACCATATTTACGACCCTGGTTTTTCTTTCCGGATTGCCCTGTGGCAACAAAGCCAACTGGGATACTTTGGCGCTTACAAATAACATAGCCGACCCATTGGGACAAGCGGCTACGCAAGCACCACAGCCTATGCAGGCAGCAGCATAGAAAGCTTCATCTGACACATATCTATCCACCGGAATCGCATTGGCATCCACGGCATTGCCGGTATTAGTGGAAATAAAACCACCAGCTTCTATGATTCTGTCAAAAGCAGATCTGTCAACCATTAAATCTTTTATTACAGGGAAAGAGGCAGATCTCCAGGGTTCTACAACGATTGTATCTCCATCTTTATAAGCCCGCATGTGCAACTGGCAAACTGTATTTTTTTGCCAGGGCCCGTGAGCGCGCCCATCCACGTACATGCTGCATGCGCCACAGATACCTTCGCGACAGTCGTGATCGAAAGTAATTGGATCTTTACCATCGTTGACCAGTCTTTCATTCAGTACGTCAAACATTTCCAGAAAAGACATTTCGGATGAAATATCTTTTACATCAAAAGTTTCAAAATGGCCTTTAGATTCTGAGTCCTTTTGACGCCAGACTTTAAGGGTGAGATTCATATTGTAGTGTTCCATTATCTAATTATTTTATTATTATATTATTTAATTATTAGCCAGGTATTAATAAGGAAGCTTTTCATTAGTAAATTTGATTAATGAGTTTATAGACTTTGGTAACTTATTAAGTTCCCCAAAAATATGATCGTACTCTTCTACAGTTATTAATTTTCTAACTTTTGCCTTTTCATTCCAATCTAAACTTTCTTTTAAAGACCCTTTGCTATAACTATAAAATTTAATTTTATCTTTTTTAAAATGTCGCCCGAAACCCTCTGCAATATTTGCTGAAATAGAATCAGCAGCTTCCGCGAACTGTGCTCCTACCACCTTTTTTGAAAACCATTCCCATTGAATTACAATTGACCAAACGTAATTACTTAAGTGAAAAGCTATTCTGTAACATTCTATATCGTTTAGTTTCAAATAATTGTCAGGCATTTCTACTAAGCAATTAATAAGTAATTATCCAATAATCAGTAATTTAATAATCGAATAATTTAATAATTAAATCATTTATAACTCCGCTCACTTGGCTTAGTGAGTTCGAAAGTCAATGGTTCTTTATTTAATATTTCTCCGTTTGCTGTGTATTCCCATGCGGCTACGTAACTGAATTCTTCATCGATACGTTTGGCTTCACCATCTTCTGTCTGGCTTTCTTCCCTGAAATGGCCGCCGCAACTTTCCCTCCGGTTCAAAGCGTCTATACATATAAGTTCACCCAGTTCCAGGAAATCCGCTACCCTACCCGCTTTATCGAGTTCAGGATTCATTTCAAAAATTCCTCCGGGAATTCTCACATTCTGCCAAAACTCATTGCGTAAAACTTTTATTTCCTCAATGGCTTCCTTTAGTCCTTTTTCGTTACGCGCCATTCCGCATTTTTCCCACATAATATGCCCCAACCTCTTGTGAAAACTTTCAACGGATTGAGTTCCCTTTACTTTCATTAATTTGTCTATCCGGCCCCTCACTGCATTTTCGGCTTCTTCAAAAGCCGGATGGGTCGTAGGAATCGCAGGAGTCCGTATTTCACCCGACATGTAATTTCCAATAGTATATGGAATCACAAAATAGCCATCCGCCAATCCCTGCATTAATGCCGAAGCTCCCAGCCTGTTGGCTCCGTGATCACTGAAATTAGCTTCACCAAGACTGTACAATCCCGGAACAGTTGTCATTAATTCATAATCAACCCAAAGGCCGCCCATAGTATAATGCACTGCGGGATAAATCCGCATAGGTACTTTATAAGGGTTTTCTCCGGTTATCTTTTCATACATTTCAAAAAGATTACCGTATTTCTCTTTAATTACCTGGTCACCCAGTTCAATAATAGTTTCTTCGCTGGCATGGTCTAATCCCTTTTTGTGTACCTCCGTTGTACCATATCTTTTTATCGCATCCGCAAAATCGAGATATACGGCTTTCTTTGTAGTGCCTACGCCGTAACCCGCATCACACCTTTCTTTGGCGGCACGTGAGGTGACGTCGCGGGGACCGAGATTTCCAAATGCCGGGTACCGTCTTTCGAGATAATAATCACGTTCATCTTCCGGAATTTCATTCGGTTTTCTTTTATCATCTTTTTGTTTCGGCACCCAAATTCTTCCGTCATTTCTGAGGCTTTCGCTCATTAATGTAAGTTTACTTTGATGATCGCCGGTAACAGGTATACATGTAGGATGAATTTGAGTGTAACACGGATTGGCAAAATAGGCACCTTTTTTATGTGATTTCCAGGCAGCAGTCACATTACTACCCATAGCATTAGTGCTCAGGTAAAAAACATTCCCGTATCCGCCCGAACAAATGAGTACTGCATGTCCGAAATGTCTTTCTAATACACCGGTAACTAAATTTCTCGCAATAATACCTCTTGCTTTGCCATCAATTTTTACAATATCATGCATTTCATGACGGGCATACATAGTAACATTTCCCAGGGCTACCTGACGTTCGAGCGCGCCATAGGCGCCAAGCAACAATTGCTGACCTGTTTGCCCTGCGGCATAAAACGTACGCTGCACCTGGGTTCCACCAAAAGAACGGTTGGCTAACAAGCCACCATATTCACGGGCAAAGGGAACACCCTGCGCCACACATTGATCAATAATATTTCCACTCACCTGGGCCAGGCGATACGTATTGGCTTCGCGCGACCTGAAGTCGCCACCTTTCTCCGTTTCATAAAAAAGCCTGAAAACTGAATCACCATCATTCTGATAATTTTTTGCGGCATTGATGCCTCCCTGGGCCGCAATGGAATGTGCGCGGCGCGGGCTATCCTGGAAACAGAATGATTTCACTTTATAACCTAATTCACCCAAAGTGGCTGCAGCAGAGGCTCCGGCAAGCCCGGTACCTATCACAATCACTTCTAATTTTCTTTTATTGGCAGGGCTTACTAATTTTACGTGGTCTTTGTAATTGGTCCATTTCTGAGCCATTTCACCGTCCGGAATTTTTGCGTCTAATGCCATACGTTATATTAATATTTTATTACTTTTTTATTTTATCGATTCCGCTACGCGGATGCCTATTGAAGCCAGCCCACCATAAAGGAAAGAGGCATGGAGGCAAATAACAAACAGATAGCAATGGAATAAAAAATCCCGATGCCCCTGATGATCGGAGTCCATCTTTTATTATTGACACCAAATGTTTCAAATGCGCTTTTAAAACCATGAAGCAAATGAAATAAAAGAGACGCTAATCCTATCATGTACAACGTAAACCAAACCGGATTGGTAAATATATGTTTCATTTGGTCGTAAAGGTTTGTGTCAGGTCCATGAAAATACAATTCGTCTTTAGTATGTGCCCAAAACTGTGATAAATGCATTACTAAAAATAAAAGTATAAAGGTTCCCAGCCATCCCATTATACGGCTATTCAACTTGATACCAGCAGGATACTTCTGTTTATTATAGCTTATTTTCCTGGCTGCCCTATTTTGTTTCCACAATAAAAGCCCCTGTATTATATGAAGTATAAAAGCCGCAAACAAGCCTACTTCCAGAACTCTGATAACCCAATTGTAAAGCATAAAATGAGCCGCCACATTAAACGTAGCGCCATCATCATTGTAAAAAATTAATGCATTTAACCCAGCATGTATAATCAGATAAATAATCAGAAAAAAGCCTGTAAAGGCCATTAATATCTTTTTTCCTATCGAAGAAGTGAAAAACTGTTTCCAGGTCATAAATCAGAGAGTTAATAAATTTCAGATGAGCAAATGTACTAAAGGAAGTTTAAATTTTTTATGCGGAAATTTTATTCGCTGGTGGCTAATGTATAATTTTTGGATGTATGGTTTATAGGTGGCTTTCTATTTTCATTTACCTATTTTGGCTAAATTTGTTTGATAAAATAAAAATAGTGGACAACACTCTGTTATATAACAAATTGACAATATTGCCTGAATCAATGAAATCAGAAGTGTCAGATTTTATTGATTTTCTGATCAGCAAGGCTAAAAAAATAACACCTATCCAAACAAGCCTAAGCCAAAATTTGGAAGCGGTAAAGGTATGTTCATTATGAAACCTGGCTTTGATGATCCTTTAGAAGATTTTAAAGAATATATTGATTAATGAATAATTTACTTGAAACGCATACCTCAATCTGGTTTATTGAAGGGGACAGCCAATTTTCTGAAAGGGCAAAAACTTCAATTGAAAAAACGAAGAAATCAATTTCATTAGTATCGCAAGTTTATGGGAAATAGCAATCAGGATAAGTATTGGAAAGCTTGAACTCAAAACGCCTTTTCAAAAATTTCTGAGCAACTTCTGATTAATGGCTTTCAAATTCTTCCAATTGCTTTTGAAGATACACTTCACCTTTCTGAATTACCATTTTATCATCGTGATCCATTTGACAGAATCATAATCTCACAATGTCTTAACAACAACTTATCTCTGATTTCTAAGGACAAAGTTTTTAAGAAATACGGAATAAATCTAATTTGGTAGGAACCAATAAATTTCATCCGCAGTAACCAAACCCCGCCTGACCATGTATTTCGGGCAGGAAATATTTAAGATTCTGATTTCTATAAGCTGATAACTGACTTCTAATTTCTGATTACATATCCAGTTTCCTCAACAGCATATTATCAATCTTATTAAAAAGGCCCTCCGGTTTCATGGTGCGCCATGAAGGAAGATCGATAAGTTCAATATAATTGTGGAGACGGGCTTTTATGAAATCATGTTGTGTTTGTGGCGGCATGTTCAGGGTCACAATCCAACCGCCTTCGCCGGTGATATCTTCATACCACTCTTCATAATAACAATCATCACTACTATGAAAATTAAGAACATTTTCAGTTATCAAAATAAACTTGGTAATTCCCTGGCGTAAAAATTCATCTACCACGTCACGCTTCAGGCTCATAATGTCATTTTCAATAGCATCATTCCATTCACCAATCAATTCAATAATCACGTAGTGCTCGTCATAATCCGCCATCAATACTTTCAAATACAATGTCCGGCTTCCAAACTCGTCCCACAGAGGATGAATAAAATAATTGTAAACCGTGTTCGAAAATTCAAATTCACTATACTCACGCCCGTAAAAAGGAGAATATTCATCTTTTTCGGACGTATATAAATATTGCCAACTATCGTATGGTTCTATGTCCTGCATGTGTCACAAAAATATTATTTATTCGTTTAAATAAATGCAAAAAAGATATAAAAAAAGAGCGCCAACTTTTGGAAAGTTTGGATATTGTATCCATGCTTTGTATAGTTTTAATTAAGCTTTCCAAAAGTTTCTTGTTCAATGCAATCAACTTTCGAAAAGTTGGATAATGTATTCATTGTTTGTTTAGTTTTGATTATGCTTTCCAACAGTTTTTTAATAAAATTCCTGGTCAAACAAATATGATACAAGGAGATTATAAATTGCCATTATTAATTTTTTTCTCAAAAAAGCTCCAATAATTAAAAAATGAAAATTCTGATAAGAAAAGCCACTGAAAAGGATTTTCCGGCAATAATCGCTTTGATAAAAGAATTTGCTCTATTCCAAAAAACGCCGGAAAAAGTTTCTATTACGCTGGAGCAAATGGTAACAGACAAAGATATTTTTCAATGCCTCGTGGCTATTGCTGAAAATGAAATCGCGGGGTTTGCCACGTATTTTTTCACTTACCATTCATGGAGCGGCAAAGGATTGCATCTTGATGATTTATATGTAAAAGAATCTTTCAGAAAAACGGGAAGCGGCAAAAAACTTTTAGATAATATCATTGAACTCGCAAAAGAACAAAAATGCAAAAATGTAAGATGGATGGTTTCCGGATGGAATCATAACGCCATTGATTTTTATAAAAGAATTGGCGCCGCTATTAATGAAATTGATCTGAATTGCAATTTGAAAATTGATTAATTTTCTGCAACTATAAATTCGGCTTAGGCGTTGCCGTGAAATGCTAAATAAGAATTCCCTTTGTTTATTCCTCCTCTGTAAAAAATGATAGTTCCATGAAAATAAAAAACCGTAATAATTGTTGGTTTACTGCGATATTGTAAATTGTGCATCATTCTATGGCGAATACAACTCCTGAAATAAGAACCGTACATGTTACAAGATATGTAACGCCTCTGCGTGAAGGCGGTTCCATGCCTGCGATTGCCGAAGCAGATGATGAATTCTATTATGTAGTTAAATTTCGAGGCGCGGGGCAGGGTGAAAGAGCACTGATTGCGGAAATCATCGGGGCAGAAATAGCCCGGGCGCTTGGCCTTAAAGTACCCGAAATTGTTTTCGCCATCCTCGATGAAGCATTCGGGCGTACGGAACCGGATGAAGAAATACAGGATCTGCTGAAAGCAAGTGTAGGTCTTAATCTTGGCTTTCATTATCTGCAGGGCTCCATCTCGTTTGATCCTACGGTAAATAGAATTGACCCTAAGGTCGCTTCACAAATAGTGTGGCTGGATTGCCTGCTTACCAATGTGGATCGCACTTCAAGAAATACCAATATGCTTATCTGGCATAAAGAATTGTGGCTAATCGATTTTGGCGCTTCACTTTATTTTCATCACACATGGAAAGATTGGAAAGATCAGGCGGTTAAACCTTTTACAATGGTAAAAGATCATGTACTATTGCCGCAGGCCAGTGAGTTGGAAACTGTTGACCAATCTTCCAAAGCAATTCTCTCAAAAGAATTTATACGTCATATTATTTCGTTGATCCCCGATAAATGGCTTAACAAAGAATCTGCATTTCAATCGGTAGAAGAACATCGGGAAGCCTATATCGAATTTTTAGAAACACGGATAGCTCATTCTGAAATTTTTGTAAATGAAGCCAGGCATGCAAGAGAATCTATTATTTGAATACGCTGTTATCCGCATAGTTCCGCGCGTAGAGCGGGAAGAATTCCTGAATGTAGGTGTGATATTGTATTGTGCAAAACAAAAATTTTTGCAAACCGAATTTAAACTAAATGAAATAAGGATTCAGAATTTTTGCGACAAAATCAGTGTAGAAGAAGTGGAAGAACATCTTGAAACTTTTAAAAAAATTTGTCTTGGAACCGACGATAGTGGCCCGATTGGCAAACTTTCCATAGCTGAACGCTTTCGATGGCTTACCGCAACAAGAAGTACCATTCTACAAACTTCAAAGGTGCATCCGGGATTTACCGGAGATGCTGAAAAAACGCTGAAAAAATTATTCAGGCAATTGGTGTTGTAAAAACGCCCGTGTCATTCCGGAACGACCAGTGCATGAATTTATCTTCAAAAAAATAGAGCCTCCATATCTTAATTAAAGATATTCCGGATTCCGATATTCTTATTGTAAACGATCAAAATAATTCTCCAGAAAAAGGCATTTCAACTGCATTTTGAAAAGACATATTTAACCTATAAAATTTTCCACAGCACCGTTGAATTGAGGATTTTGTTACTCAGCTATTTTTAACTTTTTTTTTCTGAAAGCCTCAATTAGTGCGGATTTACAAATAAAAAAGTGGTATCAGCAAAGTATCAGCGCGTAAAAGAAAGCAAGACCACACTGGCAGGAATTTTGTATTTAGCTACATTATTTATTTGCTACCCGGATTCAATTGCCCTGTATTTATATATTATAAAATTTATAAGATAAAAGAGATTTTTTAGGTTAAAAAAAAATATGATGTATTTCCGTCCGCTCTCGAATTCTATGGTTGAGAAATTAAAAGAATGTTACAAAAAACAACTGGAAGAAGATCATGAAAAACATTGTACAATGGAAGACATGTCTTATGCCCTGGCTCCGTTGTATAAGAGAGGCCTGGTAGAGATCAGGAAAAGAAATGTGGAAAATAAAATGTTACACTGCATCTATGTAACCGAAGCCGGGATAGAATATTTAAACCATTTAAATAACTGATTGTTTTTTGTCACGCAATTCTTTTAAATCCAGTGCAGACGCCTGGCGTTTGATGTTATGACCTTTGCTGTATAATGCTCCCATGTGCTTAAATATTCCTCCCAACGTATTAACATTCCGTTTTTAAACATCTTCAAACATTCAACATCTTAATCATGAAACAATTTTTTAAACCCATTTAAAATTTTATTTATGAAAAAGATTTTTACACTTACTTTTTTTATCGGCGCATTTGTAACTTCTTTTGCGCAATACAATCATCCGGGTGACAGCCGTTATGGTGGACAATACGCATATTCTTCAGGCGCCAACTTTAGCAATCACAATAATTTCATGTCGCCAAGGGAGAGAGATTTTCAAATTGATAAAATAAACCGGGAGTATCAGTTTAACGTCAGATCGATTGAGCAAAACCCATTAATGAGAAGGCATCAGAAAAAGGTTGCGATACGTAACGCTGAAAATGATAGAAATTTCAAGATCGAAATGTTGAATAGAAAGTATTTCAGCCAGTTTCCCAATAATTACGGCAGAAGATAGATTTAATTAATTCATTAACTACGACGACCCCGCGTTTGCGGGGTCGTTTTATATATTACACTCTTTAATTATTTTAATACCAGTAAACAAATGAAAAACAAGAATTCTTATTTATCGCGCTTTTTTACATCGCAACTGAGTTGGTGTAAATGCGACTAATTATGCGATTTACAGTTTTTCAAGCCCATTTCTTTATTATTCTGCGGAAAATCTACAGAAATGAAGATTTTATCCAGCCTATTACACAATTAATTTTACACGAATATCAATTCAGTTTTAGCTTCAATCTTTAAGGGTAAAATAAGATGCGCTTGTTTTAACAAAGGCACCCAACAGAAGCTGATTTTACGATACAAACCCGGAAATTTATTACGTCTTTTTGAGAGTTAATTTATACTTATATTTTATTACCTTTGCACTCCCAAAATAAAAATTTGGGGATACTTTATTTAAAAATTATTAACCAAATGCTGATAAGCAGGATCCGGTGATACGGATACAGCAATAAAAAATTTACCTGTTAATGTATAATGGATACTGAAAATAAAGAAAACAAAAGTGAAGATCAGGAACTAATCACCGAAAACCGGCCGCAAGGTGGTATTGAAGGTGTTCCCTTTCCTGAATTTCCTGAAACCGAATCTACAGTAGCGGCCAGTGAGCCTCAGCCTACAGAAGTTGAGATTCAAAAAGAAGCGCTTTCAACGGCTCATGACGATTTCGACTGGAGCGTTGACAAAAGAAACGTGACCTATTACGACGAGGCAGAAAGAGAAAAGTATGACCAGGTTTACGATAAAACCTTCAAACAGATTAACGACAACGAAATGGTGAATGGCACTGTGGTAGCCATGACCAAAACTGATGTTGTTATCAATATTGGTTTTAAAAGTGATGGATTGGTAGGGCTAAATGAATTTCGCGATATTCCCGATCTTAAAGTCGGAGATGAAGTGGAAGTAATGGTAGCAGAAAAAGAAGATAAAGATGGCAACCTTCACCTTAGCCGCAAGCAGGCACGCACTACACGCGCATGGGAAAGGATTGTAGATATGCACAAAACAGGCGAAATCGTTACAGGTCTTGTTACCAGCAAAACAAAAGGCGGTCTTATTGTGGACGTTTTTGGTATGGAAACATTCTTGCCAGGTTCACAAATAGATGTAAAGCCGGTTACTGACTACGATCAGTTCGTAGGAAAAACAATGGAATTCAAAGTGGTAAAAATCAACGAAGCCATTAAGAACGCCGTTGTTTCGCATAAAGCGCTTATTGAAAGTGACATTGAACAACAACGTGCTGAAATTATCGGCAAACTTGAAAAAGGCCAGGTATTGGAAGGAACCATTAAAAATATCACAGACTTTGGTGCATTTCTTGACCTTGGCGGCTTAGACGGGTTGCTTTATATTACTGACATCAGTTGGGGACGTATCAACCATCCGGGCGAAGTATTGAAACTTGACCAGAAATTGAATGTGGTAGTTCTTGATTTTGATGACGATAAAAAACGCATCAGCCTTGGATTAAAACAATTGACTCCGCACCCATGGGATACATTACCTGAGAATATTAAAGAAGGCGAAATTGTAAAAGGAAAAGTAGTAAACATAGAAGACTACGGAGCATTCCTCGAAATTTATCCTGGCGTGGAAGGGTTAGTGCATGTAAGTGAAATTACATGGGCTAATACGCCTATCAATGCAAAAGAATTCTTTAAACTTGGAGATGAATACGAAGCAAAAGTTGTAACACTCAGCAAAGAAGATCGCAAAATGAGTCTTTCTATCAAACAAATGACAGAAGATCCATGGAACACTATCGAGATCAGGTACCCCGAAGGAAGCAAGCACAAAGGATTGGTTAAGAACATTACTCCTTATGGAGTGTTCGTTGAGCTTTCTCCAGGCATTGGAGGCATGATTCACATAAGCGATCTTAGCTGGTTGAAACGTTTCAATAACCCTAATGAATACACGAAAGTCGGCGAAAGTATTGATGTCATTATCATGAGCATTGATAAAGAGAACCGTAAGCTTCAATTGGGTCATAAACAAATAGAAGAAGATCCATGGAATTCCCTGGAAGAAACTTTCCCTGTAGGAAGCGTGCATGAAGGAACCGTTACCCGCCGCGATGACAAAGGCGCTACCGTTCAGCTCCCTTACGGTCTGGAAGGATTTGCTCCCGCACGTCACCTTCGCCGCGAGGATGATAAAGTGATTGGATTGGATGAAGTTGCTCCGTTTATGGTGATTGAATTTGACCGTAACGATAAAAAAATCATTTTAAGCCATAGTCGTATCTGGGAAAAAGAAAAAGCAGATGAGAAGAATGCACAGTTGAATGAAAAAAGAGCAGATGCTGAAAATACCAAAAAGGTTGTAAAGAATATTCAAAGTAAAGTTGAAAAAACTACTTTGGGCGACCTTGGTGTTTTGGCTGATCTGAAAAAGAAAATGGATAATGAATCTACCCAGCCAAAAGCAAAAGCTGAAGTAGCTGCTCCGGCGGAGGCGAACCAAACAGCGCCTGCAACTGCTAAGGCAGCACCGGCCGAAGCTAAAAAAGCAGCACCGGCCGAAACAAAAACAGATGCTCCTGCGGAGAGTAAGGACGCAGCAGCTGCTGAAACTGAAGCAACCGCTAAAAAAGCGCCTGCGAAAAAGAAGAAAGAAGATGAAGCAGAGGTGAAGGCAGAAAAGGCTAAAGACGACGAAGCAAAAGAAGATAAGGAATAATCAGCTTTCAATTTTTGATAAATCCCGTTACAAGATTTGTAGCGGGATTTTTTTTGGATTAGATATTCGTCCAAATCTTCGTTTCTGATTCTAAGCGGCTTTCACTTACTTTGTAAAAAATTATCTTTTGTATTCTGCGAATAGCGGCTAAAATTTAATCTAAGTCAAATGTATAATAATAAAAAAGTCGTGGTGGTACTCCCTGCATACAACGCGGCCCTTACTATGGAAAAGACTATCGCAGAAATTCCTATGGATGTTGTTGACGACCTGGTTTTAGTAGATGACAACAGTACCGACAATTCGATTGAAGTAGCGCAGCATTTA
>Ga0134126_10000504_pt1 | contig 49882 bp, 59 predicted proteins | sample KB31752_FD_96881 | JGI IMG/M metagenome (GOLD analysis project Ga0134126, IMG submission 96881) | Terrestrial soil microbial communities with excess Nitrogen fertilizer from Kellogg Biological Station, Michigan, USA - KB3-175-2 | ecosystem: Environmental > Terrestrial > Soil > Unclassified ...
GGATGCCGGCAAATCCATGCTGGCGCTTAAGCTTGCAATCGACGTGGCAACAGAACCGCCCGCGAGCGGCCCTATCGCGTTCCCGCCGCGTTTCTTTGGTGGCGAAGTAGCGGCGCACGGCTCGGCGGTGATCCTCACCTCGGAAGATGACGCGAGTGAGGTGCACCGGCGCCTCAATGCTCTTGATCCCGAAGGCGCGCATGCAAAATCAGGGCGCCTGTATGTGGTGCCGATGATTTCGGCAGGGGGCGCGCGTCAGATCATTACCGATGGCGTCAACGGTCCGGCTGCGACGGGATTTTGGCACGAACTGCGAAGGCAGCTCACGACAAAGCCGGATTTGCGCCTCATCATCCTTGACCCGCTGTCGAGTTTCGCGGGCGGCAACACCAACGACAACACGCTAGCCGCGGCACTTATGACCATGCTTGCCGAGCTGGCTGCCGAGACGGGCGCAACGGCGATGGTCCTTCACCACTTCACCAAGGGTAAAGGGCAGATCAAATCGCTAACCGAGGCCCGAGACGCCATCCGCGGCGCCGGTGCGTTTGTTGACAACGGTCGGTGGGCGCTCGCCATGTGGGAAGCCGATGAAGAGTGCGCTTATGACACTCTGAAAGCGCTGGGGCAAAAGGAGCGCGCCCGCGCCGCCGGTATCGTCTATCAGGGCGGCCTTGCGAAAAGCAACGCCCCCGGCGAGAAGGTCATCCGCACGCTGGTTCGCAACGCAACCACCGGCCTCTTAGAAGATGCAACCGAGCAAGTGCGCGCCAGCAAGCCAAAAGCCGACGAAATAGACGCTGCCCTCTATGCGGCCCTATTGCAGAAAAAACAGGCTGACCCGAGTTTCGCGTTCACCGCGAGCCCTTCGGCTTTGTGGACAGCATGGCGCGATATAATCAAACAGCTCGGATTGCCGGTGACAAAAGACGGCAAAGCGCGGGGCCGCGAGTGTATTACTGACGTGTTCGACCGTATGCGCCGCAAAGGCTTAATCGTGCAAACCGCAGATCGCACGCCGCGCTTTGAGCCAGCGGCGCCGGGCGAACGGGAGGGCGCGTGATGGATGCGCCAAGGTGGAAACCGCTGTGCGGATCAGGGAGATGAATCACCGATGGCATGACAACGAGCTTGCTCCTCTTGGATAGGGGGCTATTTGAGCGCCCAGGCGATTCCCAAAACACCAACCAGGGAATAGCCGAGCCAGAACAGGATGAGCGTCCATTCGACACAGACCGGCTCTTTGTGACGCCGCCAGGGCATGAGGAGGCTCCTGTTAACTATTAACCTTTGCGGGCGGGACAGAGGCGGGGCGCTATGCTAGGGTGCGCGCAAAACCAGGGAGGGCTGCAATTTGTTCGACCGTCTAGCGCGGATATTTGAGCTGGACACGCGCTCGCGTCTCTTGCCGATGGAAGGGCTCCGCGGGCTGGCGATCATCCTGGTGTTTCTCCAGCACTATTGCCGCATCGCAACACACAACTGGCACTTAAATGGCGCCGCCCGTTGGCTCGCCATCGCCTTTTCAAGTTACGGCAATTTCGGCGTCGAACTGTTTTTCGTGCTGAGCGGCTACTTGATCTATCGCGGCCTCATCCTTGGTCGCGCGCCCTTTGCGACATTCGCGATGAGACGAGCCCAGCGGATTTACCCCGCATTTTTAGTCGTGTTCTGCATCTACGCGCTCTTCCACCCGGCGACAGCGGATAAGCCCGTGGGCGATCTCGCCTACCTGATCAAAAACCTTCTGTTCCTGCCGGGGCTATTTCCGATCAAGCCCCTCATGGATGTCGCGTGGTCGCTCAGCTACGAGATATTTTTCTATCTGTTGATTGGCGCTCTCGTCAGCTTGCTCGCGCTGCGGGAGCGTTCGCGAGCTTTCCGCCTCGTCATTATCGCGCTCATGGCCGGAACCCTGACGCTCGCCTCAGCTTTACACATCCACGGCGTCCCGATCAGAGCCCTTCCCTTCTTCGGCGGAATGCTGCTCGCGGAAGTATCCATTACAGAACCATTCTCTGCCTTTAGCCTCTTGGTGTTGGCATCCGCCTTTTTTCTTGGCGTCACAATGACGCTTGGGATCACCGTGGGCGAATGGGTCCAAAGCGCCGCGTTCGTGATGCTGACCGCAGGCTGCGTAGCCGGTCGAGGCCTAACGCCCCAGCTATTCTCGTGGAAACCTCTGCGTTGGCTGGGCAATATGTCCTACAGCTTTTATCTCGCGCATGGGCTAGCAATAAACACCGCCCTCCTTCTCGTCATTCGGCCGCTTGCTGATTTCTCGCATCCCGATTTGGCATTCTGGCTGCTCGTCCCCCTCATCTTCTGCGCCTGCCTCGTGCCAAGCGCCGCGCTCTTCATCTTGATCGAGAAGCCGTTCTCTCTAACGCGGCGGAAAGCGCACGGCGTCTCGGTAGAGGCCGCGGCGACGCCTCAGTCTCCCTAAGCCGCCACGGCGTAGGTTGGGAAGTCCGAGAACGTCACGCCGACATCCTGCGCGATTGTTTTCGCGGCAGTGACGCCGTTGGTCAGAACATTCGTGCCACCAACAGCGCTGTCTAATTCAGGATAAGGCGTCGTCTGCCCCGGAGCGCTGAAGGCATAGATTTTTGCAATCGCTAGACCACCGAAGCCCTCTGCCACGCGCGTCTGACCGCCATTGCTGTTCTCGCCATTGTAGGTGCCGGTTGAGCCATCAGCGATAGGCGTATTCCACGGGATGCCGTAGCATTGAATCCCGCAGACGGTGGTGGTCGGAGTAACAAAATTTGAATTCCCGGCGAGCGCGTCTGCTTGCGAGGCGTAAAGGTTGAACGTCTGAGCGCCGCTGGCGACGCTCGAATTGCCGATGAAATACCATTGCCCGGCGTTAAAGCCAGCAGGAAGGGCCATCGCGCTCAGGGAGCATTGGTCTGTATCGGGGCCGCCGCCACCAAACACATTGCTCGTGGTCAGCATGACGGCCGAGCCGTTTGCGTAGGCGGTGCCCCCATTATTCAAGCCGCCGCTGGCGCTGCCGTATTGATAGCGCATCGAACACGCAGTGTTGGTGACAACGCCCGACCCACCGCTCCCGCGCACAACGACGGAGACTATCGCTGAATTTGCGGTGAAATTCAGTCCCACTCCATCGTTTGTATTGTTCGCGATGCCCTGCTTCGTTGATGTGATGATGCCGACATTCCGGCCTGCGACCGGCCAATTCGATCCCGTGACCGGGGCACTTGGCACAGATGGGAGCTGCGTCTTGTCCACCGCCCATTTCGTGACAGGTGCGGTGGACGCGAGCCCCGCGCCAAGAAGGTTCGGGCAATAGTTGGCGTCGGCGAGGTAATGCGAACCGCCATAGCACCAAGGCGCCGCGTAGGAGAGCATGAAATAGTTGAGATAGGTTTTGATCGCCGAAATACCATTGCCGCTGCCCTGATCCTGCCAAATATACGCGAGAGGCGCGAGAGCCATTGTCATGTAGGCGGTCATGAACCAGTCGAGGGCCTCGCTCCCGTTAATCGGGAAGAAGACAGGCGCCCCGTAGATTCCTGATCCTGTCCAGTCGGCTTTGGTGACCGTCCCTCCAGCGCCGGTCACGGTGACGGAACCGACAAATGAGGTCAGTGTGTTGAGGAAGGCGAAGTTTTGCTTCAGCACCCAATAGAGATACCCGGGCTTGGAAGCGCTTGGTTGCCCGACCCCTTCGATATTGAGCGATCCATCGGCCCATGTCGCCGGCATGAGTTTCGCGGCATAGCCTAATGTCTGGAACGTCCATGCGGGCTCACGGATCGCGGTACTCAGAAGGAGGCCGTTATAGGTCGTCGCCGCAAGAGCGCATTGCCGCGAGTTAAAGTGGTTCTCTGAGAAATAATAGATCGAGTTTGCCGATGTGAACGTCAGGTCATCAAGCATCCACTGCTCGCCCTCGGCCAGATACATGTAAAGGGAATAGCGGGGGAGATGGTAGGGACTGAGGGATGCACCAAGCGCCCCGCCACCAGAACCCTGATGCAGAAGCTGGTTGGTATACCCGGCAAGCGTCAGGCTAGCGGCGAGAGAGGCGGAGTTATCCGGCATCGACACGCCATCGGAGCCCGTAAATGTCTGCGTGGCAGCCGGAACGATGTTCGGGACGTAGAGCGTAGTCGGATCAAGCAACGGGCTTGCATTTATGCCCGAAGCGAAGTTCGCCGCCGCGCCGCGGTGAGCCGCGAGCCAGCTAGCCGCGCTGCTCGTGTTTCCCGCTCTGAGTGCCAGCCAATGGACAATTGAAACGTCCGGGAAAAGCCCCTCGTTGTGACCGTCTCCACCGTTCCCTTCCCCACATCGACAGCCCGCAGTAGCCATCGGCCTCGTCAGGGGAAGAACCGTCATCTCTTCGCCAGACGGCGAGCCGTTGACGTAGGCCGCTTGTACCGTGGGCGGGTTTGAAATGCCGAAGCCAGTCAGACCGCCGGAGCCATTGGCGAGATCGCCGCCGACCGTACCGCTATTGAACGTGCTGGAGAATGGCGGGAACAGAAGCGTGGCCGTGAGTTGGTCGCACTCCGTCGATGTACGTTGCTGAATGATCGAATTAAGAGCCGTGTCATTGACCGACCAATCGGGGCGCCCCGTGAAGACAACTCCCTCGTCTCCGGTATGGAAGGTGCGGAAGCTTGAGCCAGCATTGACGCAGATGGTGGTGTAGCCCGCGGTCGAGTTAGCGGCGCCGCGGATCACCGTCGCGCCGTTCTGCCAGTTGCAGTCGAAGGTGTAGTTGAAATAAGAGGACGAGCTATCGAGCGTATTGTTGATCACATGGGCGTAGGCCCGGAAGGAATTGAACGTCCCATCGCTGTTTTTCCATCGCTCGACATAAACGCCACAGGTCATGTGCGCGAGAGAGCTGCCGCTCACGGTCCCCTTGATCGGCATGATGGCCCGCCACGCATCACAGGTAGGGCCTTTGGCGTACTGGTCTAGCCGCGCGCCATTGTGGTTGCCGTTCGCGTTAACGAGAGAAACTGCCGCGTTGAAGCCGGCGCCAAACGAACCGTTGTCGGTCGCGGAGTTCTGGTAGGCATAACCAGCGCCTCCAGAATTGACGGCGATAGAAGTGCCGCTGATCGTGATTGAGGCGTTCGACGTGGCATTTCCGTTGCTGACGGTGTAGGTGCCATTACCCGTCCCATCGTTGAACTGCACAACGCCACCCGTAACCGCACCCCCGCTGATCGTAAGGCCAGCCTGAAGCATCTTCGATGTGTTGGCACTAGCCGCTAGGATTTGCGCCGTGTGCAGATTGGCGATGGTGACTTTGTAGTCGCTACTTCCGGTGATGTCCGTGACAGTGTTTGATGATGCGTTGTTCCAAGACCCCGCCGAGATCGGGAAGGTAATTTGGACGGTTCCGTTCCCAGCAACACTCGGCAGCAACATGCGGAACACGGCGCCCATCAAGGAGCCATCGTCCCAGAACACCCGGTTGTCCGCCTGCCACGTCGAAAGCGCCGAGCCGCTGACGGTTGGCGTGGCGATTGAACCTGCGGGAACCGCGCCTCGCGCAAAGCCTTGAAATGTCGTCAGCGGCGCGGGATTTGGACTGGCACTGGCCGAAGTATTGGCGAATGTGATGCTGGTCGTCGGGCTAACGGCACCACTACTACCGCCCCGTAAGAGCAGAAATGCCGAGGCAGGCGGAGAAATCGCGCCCAATAGAGCCGCGCTCGCGACACCGCAGAGAAGCGCGCGCCTCGTACAGGTCATGACGGATCGACCTCGACCGTCCAGACGAAAGCGGCAGCGGTGGTCGGGGACGATGCTGGAGCCCCCTGCACGTCAAGGTATCCCGCAGCGGCTTCGGTCGGCGTATCCGTTGTGTCGGAGCAGATGGAAGTCGTGGCGCCGGCGCCCGTGACGGTGCAGGTGAGGGACGTACTCACGGGCGTTCCCATCTGACCGGACGTAACCGGAATGAACCGGACGGTGAACACATACGATCCACTCCCGCCGGGCGTTGCGTTGTTATTGAAGACGATGCTTAGATTTTTCAGCGTGCCCGCGGGGATGGGGATGGGGCACCCGCTAACTTCGGAAGTACTCCCGCAAGCCGCCAGACCAAAATACTTTGTACTTGTGGTCGACAAGGTGACGGCAGTCCCGCCGCCTGATATGAGCGTCCGCGCCGAGCCCGCGCCCGCAATCGAATTGCATCCTAGCGCATGGGTCGTGGTATTGTAGGTGAGCGCACTGCTCGCTGCACTGCATGACGGAACCGATACCGCCGCGGGTGAAGCCGCGCTTCCGGTATCATTGAGCAGCACCGTGTCGGCGCCTTGGATTGCCAGCATGGAGAGCGAAACCCCATTGCTCGCGACATGCAGCACGCCGTTGGTGACGGCGAACTCGGAACCGGGCTGAAGCTGCGACTGGAAGGCGTGGTAGTTGGTGCCGTCGCTCAGCAAACAAACGCCGGAATCACCGACGCCCCCACCACTGACCCCAGGGAGTACCGAAGAGAGCAGGCCATAGACCGTGCCGAAGCCGCTGAGGGTCAATGCCCCGGTGTTCTCATTGCCGAAGCAGACGGTGTTCCCCGCCCCCAATGTCGCGGCGGTAATGCCGGTGAAGGTCGCGGCCGAGACGCTGTTGAGGAGGAGCGTGGTTCCGGCATCCGTCGTGGCGACGGTATAGGCCCCGGTCTTGACGGTGACGGGCAATGTGGCTTGCAGGGTGCCGCTGTTGTTGGTGAGGCCCGGGCCGATGGCGAGGCCGCCGAAGGTCCCCCCATTGTTATATTGGAGTTGGCCGCTCGTTCCTCCGGGGGCGCCGCTGCACCCTTCATTGCCAACAACAGTGCCGTTCACGTAGAGGCAATCGCCTGGAGTGCCGCCCGAGATCGGCGTGCTGCCGATGGTGATGGAGGAGGAGCCGGCGCCTCCCGTCCCGCCGTTGATTGGACCGAGCGCGAAGCCTTGCGCTGGGAAGACGAGAACTCCCGCAAGCAAGATCGCGAATAGGAATCTTCGCATCATGGGTTGTTCACCCTGCCCTGGAGGAAGAGCGGCGAGGCAAGCGTCAGCGTGCCGCAGCCGGTTGAGGACCACGCAAGCACCACGCCAGCGCTGAAGTTCTCGCCGATCAGGCCGAAGGATGAGAACGTATAGGTGCCTGCTGCCGGTAAGTAGATGCAGTCCTGATAGTCACCGCTCGCCGTGCCGGCGGTATAGCTGCCGTTCGTCGGAGCGGCCGTTTGATTGAAGATGTAGAGATAGCCCGCAGCGCTTGTGGTGACATAGCCGTCGAGCAACGTCCCGGGCTTGCTCTTGACGACGAGTGTCTGTCCGGTGCCAACCACCACCGGCAAGCCGGATAGAGATTGTGCAGGGCTTGGCACGGTCCAGGCCAGCGCAAAGCAGAGCGCTGCCGCAGCGAGGAAACGTCGCATCGATGGTGGCTCCTGGTGGTGAGGATCGAAACTCATGGCACGCCTTGACCGAGGGGCGGGGCCGTCCCTATCGTCCACCCTTTCTCGGGGTGGGAGATGTACATGGCCGGCGCGCCGTCTCTGGACAGTCCGCGCTTTTCATTCCGCGAGGCCGATCTGGGCGAGATCGAAGTGGCGCTCAGCGAGATCGGACATGTCGTGCTCGACGATCTCTGTGGTCGAAGCCGTTTCTCAGCCGGCTCCGCGAGCTCGCCGACGCGGCCTTTACGGCTGATGACCGGCGATACGGCGGTCGCTATGCGGATGCCTCAGCGGCCATTCCGGAGGGACACCTCGCCGGCTTCCGGGGTCTTGACGAACTCGGCGACCAGGCGACCGCGATCGACGCCGCATTCTTCGAAGAGGTGGAGCGATCAGGACTGACCGCGCTGTACCGCCGCGTCTTCAAGGGCGCATTTCTCGTGGCCCGCAGCGAACGAGTTCTGCGCCGCGCGAAGCCCGATACCCCTCTCTGTTTCGCCGGACTTCATTGTGACGGGCAGCTCCGCGCGCTCTCGTCGGAAGGCCTGCGCAGCGACCGAGAGATGACGCTGTGGACGCCGCTCGATGATTGCAGCACTGATGATCGCCCCCGACTTCTCCTGCTGCACCGCGGCGAAAGCTGGCAGGAGCTTTTCACGGTTGACGAGCATGTCAACGAGAGCGGCGCGACCTTTCTGCCAGCTCAGCTTTTCCCCGCGCATCTGCTGCGCGATGAGGCGCGCGCACGGGAGATCGAGGCGCGGGTTGATTCCGATTTCGCTCGCATCTTTGCCAATCGCCGCTGTTACGCTCCACGGGTCCCGCTCGGGAGCGCTGTCCTGTTCGAGCGAGACATCTGGCATGGGTCCTTTTACAGTCCGCGCATGCCACGTGCGCGACTGAGCCTCGATTTCCGAGCCGTCGGCGAGTATCGGGTCACCGCAGAGAATAAGGGGTACGGCGGCTGTCTTATGGAGCGCGCCACCTTCCCGGCGGCGACTGAGGATTGCGCGGCCATGGACAATCCAGCGCCGCGGAGTTTCCCTTGGCCTTTTCGCTCTCAGCGGGCTCGCACGCGCCAGTGACCATACACGGTCTCGCTTGGCGATTGGTTGCAAACGGTAACTCCTGTCGCGCTCACATTGGTGAGCGACACACTGCCCCAGGTTCCCCCGCCGACACCGTCCATCACCGCGCTGGCGGCGAGCGCGAGGCTTAGCACCGTTCGACCTGGGGCCGCGGTGGTGAGCTCGGCCGGATAAGCCACGTTGATCGCGGCGCTCGGTCCGATCGGTCCCGCCATGCCGAAAATCTCATAGCTGCCGTCGCCCTGCGCTTCATAACCAGGGTTGCCGTCGACGCGGATGTTGCGGCAGCCAGCCGGCACGCTGCAGCTCGCGACATTCCTGAACTTGCAGCTCGGGTCGATATCGCTGGCCGCGACCACCGACAGACCTTGGCCATCGATCTCGACCTCCTTGAGCCACGGCACCTGCAAGCCGCCCGTTGGAGTGAAGTCGATGCCGAGGATCGGCGCCGATCCGCCGCCGATTCCACATGGGCCGATGAAGGCGCGGTTGATGCCACCGACGCCATTGACCGGCGCGCCGAGCGTGATGAGGGCGCCACTCACCACGGAAAAGAACGCCGACGCGATCTCGAAATCACCGCAGTACCCACCGCCGAGCTTGAGGTTCGTCTTCGGCGCCGATCCGCCATCGGGAGGACCGAGGAAAATATAGCCGTCGAGCTCGATGGCTTCCTCGTTGCTCCACCACACCATCGGAATGCCGGAGGACTTGGCCGAGCCGCCGTCGAAGCTCGAGAGCCCGACGCAATCGAGCACCACCGCCGCATTCGTCCCGTTGCTGTTCGCGTCGATGAAATCCGAACCTTCCGTCTCGATCCACCACACCCCTTGGGGACCGGTGAGTACCGAGGCGAAAGCGCTGGTGAGTGCAAATCGGTTGTTCGCGTCGCCGCGCAGCACAGAGGAGCGCAGATTGTCGCTGGTCGGCGACTGGGATGGCCCTGCCTTGGTCTGCGTCCAGTTGCAGTCGACGAGCCGGGTGCGCAGCGCGCCATAGAGGTAGGCGTGCGCGATATTGCTCTGCGCATCGACCGTGACACGCTCGAAGCCGTTGCGCCGACAGTAGCTCGCGGTCGTGCCCAGCATCGCAAAGAGCACGTCCGGCGCCTCGGTGCCGTAATTCGCGATGCCGATATCCCGCATCTTCCAATCGGTCGAACCCGAGCAGTCCCACCAGATACCGCCCTGCGCGTCCGCGAGGAGCTTGGAGCCGAGGCCGGAGCCTTCGAACACCACACCGACGCCGCCAGTATCGTTGATGCGGCCGACGCGGTATTGGCCCGGCGGCACGAAGACGACGCCACCTCCCGCAGCGGCAGCGTTCCGGGCATTCTGGAAGGCAGCCGTATCGTCGGTCGTACCGTCGCCGACCGCGCCAAAGTCCGTCTTGACGTTCAGCACATAGGGCGTGTTGGTCACAGCTCGGCTCCCGTCGCGTACATGAGGGCTGAGGCGTTCTGTGTGCCGAACAGTGTCGCGTTCCCGGCGACCAGCGAAGTTGTGCCGATCGTCGCGGCGAATTCGATGGCATAGATCGTGGAGACGCTGAGCGAGATGCCGCCGGTTGGCTGATGCGCGCCGCCGCCGGAATCGGTGACCTGAAAGTTCGATGCGGAACTGACGGTAAGTCCGGTCGGCGCCACGCGCGTCGGCGTCGTGAACCCCCAGACGATCGTGCCCACGGTCGTCGACGTGCATTGTCCGAGCAGGCCGAACGTGCTCCCAGAGACCCCGCCGCTTCCCCACACGGGCAGGAAGCGGTAGCACACCTCCTGCTCGACCGAGAGGGAGCGGAATTCGGGGATGGGGACATAGCTCTGCCCGCCCGCCACCGCCGCCGGCGCCAGGCGGATGTCGAAATCGCCGATCTGGATGTTGCCGGAGGCGGCGTTGAGACCCGCGCCGAAATCGAGCGAGATCCATGCACCATTGCCGAAGGCCGAAGAAGCGGTCCAGGACCAAGAGACGGTCGTCTTCGCCCCGTTCCCACAGGTCTGGAGCGCCTGGGCGTTGATGTCGGTCGTGTTCCCCGCCGGACTCCCTCCCGTCCAGGGAGCGGCGACACCTGAATCCGACGAATTGAGGTGCTTCACCGTCAGGGTCGGCGCGATCGCGACCCCCGAATTGTTGTTGATCGTCGCCTGGAAGACGACGACGCGGCCGGCGAGCGGCGCCGCCTCGTTGCCCTCGATCGGCTGCACCCAATAGGCATCGGAAAGACCAGATGCACAACTGAGCTGGAGCGAGTTCGCGCCATACCCGACCGAAGCTGCCTGTTGCCAGGATAGCGTGGCGCCCGTAGCGTGGAGATAGTGGCCGTCGAGCGTGTAGGCACCCGTCCCGGAACTGATACTGCCGGAGGTACCGCGAGAGGAGACGCGGCAGGAGGCGTTGCGGAATTTGTTGAGGAAGCCGCCCGAGAGAGCCGCGAGATCGTTGCCGCCATCGGCGTAAAGATTGGCGCCGAGCGGGATGCTGGAGACGATGTTGCCCGACTGGACCAATGCCTGGGCGGTGCCGGCGGTCCAGAAATTGCCGAAAATGTCACCGGCATTCCATGATAGCGGCGTTGTGCCTTCCTGACCGCGGACAATGGTGAGCGTATCCGAGGCGCGCGCCGTGCAATGGACGATCTCGAAGAGGAGACCCGTCGCGGCGTCGTTGAAGGTGCCGACGAAGTACTGGCCCGCCGAGGGATTGGCGAACTCGACGCCGGCGCCGGGCGTCAAGTTGACGCTCGTCGCCACATTGGTGATCGAGCCAGCTATCGTCGTCTGCGCGTTGTTCGACCAAAGGATCGTGGACATCTAAACTCCCGCGTCTCAGGGATAAGAGTGGGCGATGGTGGGCATTACGAAGCCGGGTGGCCCCCAGCCGCCGGTGATTGCTGGGAAGGAAACTGGCGAAGAGAAGGCGGGGCTTGTTAATGCGATGGTATAGGTGTCGCCGCTCAGCTGCGGATTCGCGCTCACCGGATTGGTGTCACTGGCCTTGTTGCCGTTGGTCTGGATAGACCCGCCGTCATAGTTCCAGTAGAGGTTATTCTCGATCGTGAAGTCGCCCGCGACGTTGAAGCTGTTCTGAACGAAGGCATAGGCGCCGGTGGTCTGGCCCGCATTGACATTGACCGCGCCAGTATTCGACGCGATGACGATATTGCCAGTGAAGGTGGCACCCGCGTTGCTCTTGTTGACCGAGGTATTGTCCTGGCTCCAGTTGGCCGGGAAGGTAAATCCGCTCGCGCCCAGGTCCACGATGTTTCCGTGGAAGGTCACATTCGTCCCGTTGTGGTGGAAGAAGGCGCAGAGATTGCTGTTGTTCGACCCGAACCGCGTGCTCGGTGCGGCGATTACGTTGCCGTAGATATTTACGTTGCTGCTGCTGTCATCGCAGTAGATGGCGTGACCGTTGGAATTGCTCGGCCCCCAGCCGGCGATGAAATTGTTCCTGATGGTGACGTTACCACCAGTGGCCCCGGTATTTGCCATGTCGGTATAGATCGCACCGCAGTCGGCCTCGACCGTGTTGACGTTGATCAGGACGTTGTTCTCGATCACCGTCCCGTCGCAGCTCTGCCCCGCATAATAGGCGTAGGCAGCGATGCCGAACGCAGCGATGTCGTGCAGATAGTTGTTGCTGATCGTGCAGTTCGTGGCATTGCTGACGGAGAAGACGTCCGCTGGAGACCCGGTCGAGGTGAAGAAGGCCGCCTCGCAATTCGTGATCGTGCAGTTGGTGCTGCCGCCCTGGAATTCTACGCCGAAAGCGACGCCGTGCTGAAGCTTTATGCCGTTCCAGAGTATCCCGGAGCAGCCAGAGCCGTTGACGAACTGGTTCAACGTTCCCCCGCCGTCAAGGATAGCCGTGTTGACGCCGTCCGGCGGATAGTATTCCCAAGTCTCGTTGTTGTCGGCCGAGGAGAGATTCAGGGTGGCGCTGCGTGCGTAAGTTCCGGCGAGCAGATAAATATGCTTGTTGGTAGTCGAGTTGCGCGCGGCCGTCTGCGCAGCCTCCAGTGTCTTGAAGGGCGCGGTCGCGGAATCCCCTGCATTGTTGTCGCTGCCGGTCGGAGAGACATACCAAGACGGCTTTACGACGCTCGGCGGCGCTGGCGGTGGCGGAGCAGGACCTGCCACGCTGCGCAGCGCGATCATTCCCGTATTGGAAGACCCCACACTCCCGGAAAGTCCAAAGGTCGCCGCAACCGAGCCTGGCGTCGTCTGCGTTGCCCATTCGCTGCCGAGATTTTCGGCGATCGAGGGAGGGGGAGCGGTTGACGCGAATATTTCGACGGCATCGAGCAGCCAGTGGTCATTCGAGACCGTGTAGGCAGCCGTGACCGTTCCGCCGCTCGTGGCCTGCTGGCCCAGCGCGGCGTTGTCGCCATTCGTGCTCTTCGAGACGTTGAGTTCCCACGACAAGGACGTGGGGAAGGAGGCGCTCGAAACCCCCGATCCGGTGGAGAGAAGGCTCAGGACATAGCTGCCGGAAGTCGTGCCGTTCAGCGAGACGGAGGCAGCGGTTCCGGGCGATGTATCCTGCGCGCTCACCGCGTCGCCCACCGACCCGGCTCCGCTGAAGGAGATGCAGCCGACGATGCAATCGAGGTAGCCGCTGCCTGAGAAGGAGACCGAGACGGTATTCGGTCCTGTCGGCGGGTTGCTCAGCGCATAGAGGGCGATGCGCGTCGAGGACGCGGAGATTTTTGTATTTCTGCTGCCAGGGACGAGCGTTGCCGTCTTCCCGCCATAGCTGACCGAGTTGATTGTCGGCGGTGTGCCGCTTGCATTCGTCGCCACCACACTGATGACCAGCCAATCGCCGGCCGTGTTGGTGAAGCTGTAATTCCCCGGCGATGAGATGAAGCTGTGCCCGGCGCCGCCCGGCTCCTGGCTGTCGATCGCTAATGCCATGGTCTAATCCAGGTACGGGCCATAGACATCGAGCGACGAACTTCCGTCGCCCGCGTAATTGGTACTCGTCCCACTGGCGAGGGAGACAAAGACTTGGGCAGAGGTATAGTTTCCGATCGTTCCCTTCATCCAGACGAGTTGCCAACCGTTTTGGCCGACAATGCTACCCGTGGACGAAACGCTGCCCGATCCTGTCGTATAGGTGGACACCAGAGCGCCCGTGCTTGGGTTGAAGATCGCGCCGGCAGTACTTGCGAATGTGTTGTCAACGAAGGAAATGAAAAGATTGCGGGAACCAGCCCCCGGCTTTACCCATGCCGCTATCTCGTAGGTCTGGCTCGCAGTAAGTGTGACGCTCTGATAGATATAGTGGCCACCTGTCGCTGTCGTCTCGGTGATGACCGATGCGGCAGTCCCTCCGAAGGGATCGGCGACACCACCAGTCGTGTGCGTCGTGTCGTTGTTCTGCCAGCCCGAATTGCCGCTACCAGTAAAGCTTGGGTAGCCATTCAAGATATTCGATACACTCAATGAGACGCCGCTTGGATCGGTCAAGCCGCCATTGTTGCTGGTCGAAATCGACAGGCTAAGACCGGGATTGCTCGCCGACATGAGAGGCGTGTAGGTGAAGGTCTTGGCCGCAGTCGTCCCGTCGAATGCGACCGTGGCCGGCGAGAAGGTTCCGCCGTTCCCTCCGTCGCTCGGCGTGATGGTCGCCGTCGAGCCGCTGGCATTCGGTTGCACGCTGAAGTTGGCGCTCGCCTGACCAACCTTGACACTCGATGGTCCCGAGAGCGTGTAGGACGTGGCCCCTCCTCCTCCACCCCCGCCGACGCTCCCTTGTTCGAGGATGGTGAAACCCGATCCGGCGGTGAGTGGGTTAGATGCCTGCGCATCGGTGACGCCGTAGATGAGGTCCACCGCTGTGGTGGTGGTCTGCGCCCCGGAACTCGCCGCATTCGTCCCGATACCGGGAGCGGATTGATACTGCGCCGATGCCACGTCGAGCGCGCCCGACACATAGACGCCGCTGAATTCGTCCATGATCGCGCGGACCCCAGACGCATTGCCGCTGAAAAAGAAGGTCAGCGTCCGCGGACCGTTCGCGATCCCTTCGAGATAGAACATGGACAACTGCTTGCCGGTTGCCCCGTTCTGGGAAGTGGTCGTAATCTTGTAGAGGTTGCTCTTGTCGTCGGCGATCGATTGGAGATTGGTCGTCGAATCATAGACCACGCCGCCCAGCACAGCGTCGCCAGGCTGGACCGCGCTGCCGAAAGCAGCGGAGACATTGGCGCCCCCGCTCTCGGAGGGCGAGACATACCCCTGGACGTGCATGAAGACCGGCTTCGGCGGTTGCGGTGATGGTTGAGGCGGGGGAATCGGCGAGGGGTCGGCGAAGCTGACCACCTGCGGATTCCAATCGAACTGGAAGGGCAGCTCGAGCGCTCCGGACTGGACGGCCTCGACAAAGGTCGGCGCGAAGGCAAGCTGCGAGAATTGCTGCGCGGTCGTCTTGATCGAGTTGAGCGCGCACGAGTTCATGGCGAACTGATTCAGCAATGCACCGCCGACCACCTTGCGCAGGCCGCCGATGATCAGGATCGTGACTTCGCCGTCGACGCCGAAGGTGACGCTGATCTGATAGGTCTGGTCAACGTTCGGAGCCGAACCGTTCGCGCCGGTCAAGAACCGCATGACATGACGCTTCAGCCAGCGGATGTTGAAGACCTTGCCGTCGCCCTTGAAAAGGTGCCAGGTCAGGACGCGCTTGAAGACATCATCCGTCGTGGCGAAGTAGGAGGTCGGCGTTATGCGGCGGATCGCATTGAGCGCAAGAGAATCGAGCGGCCAAGTATTGAGCGCGCCGACATCCTTCGTCCCGCCCGAATAGAGGGTGGGGCGCGCCATCCCGTAGAGCCCCTCGGCGATCCAATCAAGTAGCGCTCCTGTGACGAGCGGGCTCGTCCAATTCGCCAGCACGGTCGTTGCGAACCAGTAGACATACTGAGTGACGAGCTGATTGTAGGCGCCGAAGAACGCCTGAAGGTCGTCGTCGTCCTCGTACTGCTTATAGAGATAAGCGGGGACGGTCTCCTGAAGCGATGTCGGCCCGCTCGGCGGCCATGACGTGTCGGTCACCGCTCAGCCCTGGTTGATGATGACGCCGGTCGACGAGCAGGTGAAGTAGCTCTCCGGGTCTCCGGCGATAATGCCGGTCCCCGATTCCGGACTCACCCCAACGCCATTGATGCTGATATCGAACACCATGCGGGTCAGAAGCTGAGCGGGGAGAATCGACGCGACCGCCGTCTGGAATGTCGCCTGCAACTCGTAGAGGTTCATCGGGAACCCGACCGCAATGCCATTGACATAGGCGGCGAGCGCGGGGGCCGCGAGCTGAGAAACAGCCGCGGGCGAAACGAGATTGCTCGAGGTGGTGTTCCAGGTCACCACCATCGTCACCGTCTGCTGCGGTGGGTCGACGATCGGAATTAGATAGGTGTCCGGATAGTCGTAAACGGTGACCGAGATGTTGCGGTTGTTCGGGCTCAGCACGCCGCTCCCGACATAGGCAGCGGTAAAGGCGGAAGAGTTAATGGGCAGCGAGAATTCTGTCTCGCTGATCACGGTCGCGGTGTAGGCCGTCCCCGCTACGTCGTAGATCGCAGGGCTCGCGTCGGAGACCGTGACGATCTCGCCATTGACGAGTCCGTGGTTAAGGTTGGTGGTATAGACTGCGGGGTTAGCCTTCGTGATGCCGGTGACGGAGATGACCGAGCCCACCAGCGTGCTGATGTCGAAGAGCGCGGTATAGATCGCATAAGCGGCCTGATAGGGATCGCCGCCGCCGCAGATCACCTTCCACCCGCCGCCCGTCTGTTGCTGGACGGAGATGAGGCGCGTTTGCACACCCGCAACATTTCCGAGCAGGGTCTTCAGGTAGCGCGCCATGCCTTGGCTCGCCGCCAGATTGGCCTGCTGAACGCGAAGTGCGTAGTCTTCCTGGGTTTCGTCCCCCGCCCCTGGCGTGCCCGTATTCGGATTGGTGACCGTGAGGCTCACGCCTGGCGGCAGAGAGGTCACGATCTGATTGACCGATCCGGCCGGCACGTTCCATGTGCCCGAGGTGGTCGCGAGCGCGAAGAGCGGCGCTGAGGACCCGCTCACTCCGATGATGCCTCCGTCCTGGACGACGTACTGATTTGTGCCGTCCGAGACGGTGAAGCCCTTGGCGACAACAAAACCCGCAGCCCCGGCCGGGTTCGATGCGGGTCCGGAAACAACGATGAAGACACTGGTGTTTGAAGCGAGCCCGAGGGGCACCCCCAGCGCTTGGCCGAGTTCTGTCAGGACGAACGGATTCGCAAGAAATGGCGTCAGAGAGTTGATTGTGTCGATCGCCGACTGGTTGACGATCGAGAGGCCGGCCACCATCGTGCTGGCAAGGTCCTCGATCAGCGAGGCCGGCAGGTCTGCGGTATAGTCCGGGTTCGTCGCCGCGACGAGCGCCACTAATTGAGCGCGCAGCGTGGCGGGAGGCGTCGGAATAGCTCCGGCATCCGTCACGATGATGGTCGGAATCGCAGCCATCTTACGTCGCTACCTGCGCGGTCAAAATGGCTCCTTGAAGCGTCACGGCATTGACTTGGTAGGTCGGGATCGGCAGGTTCTCGGTCTTCGCTATGACGAGTGCGGCGAAGAAGGGCGCAAACTGCGCTTGCGTCGCGGCTATGTAGAAATCGGGCGCGATCTGCTGAAGCACCGACTGCTTCGCCGGAATGCCGTAATTGGCGAAGAAGGGGCTTTCGCCAAGGTTCAGCTTGAAGACCTGGACAAGCGTAGTCAGGTAGACTTCGGAATTATCCCCGTTCGGCGCCGTCTCGACGACGATCCAGGATTTCGATCCATCCGGATTGTTGATGCGGCCGTAGGTTCTCACGGCGAGGGAAGCTCTGACGGTGCCCAAGCATGGTTCACCGTCGTCACGGTCGCGCCTTGCGTGTAGTTATCGACCTGAAACGCATTGCCGCCGAGATAGGTCGTCCGCGACCCGTATCCATTGACATCCGTCGAAAACGACTTCAGGCCGTGAAGAACCGCATTCCCCTCATTGTCGACGGTGAGCGTTGCGTTACCGCCGAGGTCCATGACGAGTACGCCATTGGGTCCCTGCACCACGCGCTTCAGCGCGTCGCCGCCCGGCGGCGACCAGGCGGAATTTGCCACCGGCACGAACATCAAAGCCGAGAGGTTGGCTGGCCTCGAGAGATCAGCCGTTCCACCGCCTAGACCAGATATGCCCCCGAGATAGACGCTCGATGGGAAGGTGAGACCCTGCGTCTTTCCCGCCTCGACGGGAATCCAGTCGTAAAGCCAAGTTGCGATCGGCATCTCGACCTGGGGCAGCGTCCAGGGCGCGGCATTGACCGCAAACGAGACCGTGACGATCTGCCCCTCGACACTCACTGCCGTACAAGGAAGCGCTTGGCCGAGCTGAGCAATGGTATCGAGCACCTTCCTCTGCGCGAGCCGGTTGAGGCTCAGTGCGAAAGGCGTCTTTTGCGCGTTGTCGGTCATCTTCTCCTGCTACTGCGGAATGACGTAAGGCTCGCCGAGCGTCACCTTGCCATTGCCGATCGGTGGTCCTGCATTGGCGGGGAACGGTTGTGTCGGCGTAGCCACCAGATCGAAGGTCGTGTTCCATGAGAAGGCATCCGGCTGGCGGAGCCTGCCAACATGCCTCAATCGGACGACGCGGAAGTCTCCCTGGAAAGAGCTGTTCTGCCGAGACTGGAGGCCAGAGGGGGACGAAGATGACGGTATGGTCGCGGGAGGCGCGACCGCGTCGCCTGTGAGGGTGGCGACCAGTGGCGGCAAGGTGATGACGGAGCCGAAAGCGATATCGGCACGCATCGCCGTCTTGATCTGGCACTCGTAGAGACCGATCCAGGTCGGCTGGCCGATCAGGTCCTCGAATGCGACCTGAGTCTTGGTCGCGCTGGCGTCCTGCGTTCCATCCGTGACAACGAGAGTATTGGCGGACGCCCCAATCTCGACACCGTTATAGGAATCGCCCCCGATGATGGCGATCGACTTCTGTTTGACATACTCGGCGAGCTGCTGAAGGTTACCGTAGAACCCAGGCTCGTCATGGTTCTGGACGAGATTAGGCGAGATCGCCATCTGGACCTTCCACTGCGGGAAGGCGATTGAGAAAGCGCCCGTCAAAGCCGAGGCAAGTGTGGTTCCCGCCGGCCAGTTGAACGCGATGTTGACCGGCGTCCGGAGCCCCGCATAGAGGTAGGGGACGATCTGCATGTCTAACGTCATGCTCGTGCCTACCCAGTTTCCGTAGGCGGGATAAATCGTCCCCGAGACGATGAGACCGGACTGCGCTGGCTTGGCCAAGGGAAGCCCGGCCTGCATGCCGCCATAGACGGCGATGCTCTTGCCCACAAGGCTGGTGGCTTGCCCAACTTGCTGAAGCGAGATGCCCCAGATGCGCAGGAACGAGCTCGTCGAGATCGGCAACGCTTGCCCCGCCGTCGAGATGTCTAACTCGATGTCGAGCGCGCCCATGTCGACTTGACCGTTCACCTTGTTGGTGAAGCGCTGGAGAACCGCGCCGGACGTAGGCTCAGTGATGACGATGTCGTAGAATCTCACGGGCTCACTTCGAACTGCTGCGTCGCCTCGCGGAAGACCAGCGTCGAGGAGAAGTAGCCGCCAGCCAGATTGACCGGGGCATCGAGAACGCCAAGCTGCCTCGCAATCCCGGGATCGTTGACGGCCGGCCACCGAACCGTGATCTCGTCGGCAACGACCGCCAGCACATCCCCGTTGTATCCATCCGGAGCAAAGCCGGACGCGGTGAGTGCTACCGTGGCGCCCAGGACGTAGTCATGTGGGATGGACGTGACGGCATCGACCCATCCATTGGACCAGGAGGCCAATTCGACATCGACCGCTGAGGTCGATCCTATCAAGGGCCGGCTGAAAACCGGGTCGGTAGAGCCAAGCGCATAGACGGAGATGTACCAGCGCTGAGCGGCGATGTTCCACGTCACGACCCCTGTGTATTGCTGCCCGTCCAGGGTCGGCGAGAAGGTAAAAGCAGAGAAGGGCGATGGCGTGAATTGCGTCACCGTCGTCATGAGCCGCCACCCGTGGAGACAGCCCCAGCTCCTTGCAGGGGTGTGGCGGCGGGGACGGTTGGCGGTGTAGCGAGCGAGAACGGCGCCCCTACGGCCGGGGCAGCGCCGGAGAGCTGCGGCTGCCCGCTGATCTGCGTGCCGTTCGAGAATTTCTGCATGAGCGCATTCTGAGCGCCCTGCGCTTGCTGCAACGTGACCAGCGGCTGCACGAAATCCCACTGATACATCATCTGGGGCTGCTTGGTATCCGCCGCGCTCACATCGGAGAGCTTGCTGAGCAGGCAGTTCGTATAGATTTGCTTCGGCGTCGCGACCGTGAACGTCCCGCCCAGGCTCGCATGCTGCGCGATTACCGCCCGGAGAGCCGTCATGACCGCGAGGTGTGAAAGATAGTTCTCGTTCCCCTTGACCGGACAGATCATCAGGAGGGAGAACGAGAGCGGATTCATGATGATCGCGTTGGCCGCGACCGCCTGATTGGCGAAGGGGTACGTCCCGAAATCGTAATCGGCCAGCGTCCCGCCGGGGGTCGGCTCGTACTGGGCAAAGAAATCATCGAGGCCCAGATCGGTCGTCGCGCCCGTGAGCACGCCTGCCGCGAAATCCACCGCCTGCGTGATCGAGACAATAGGCAACATGCCGCCCAGCATGTTGCCCGCGATCCCGCCCACGAAGATGATGAGCGAGATGCCGAAGGCGAGCTTCCATGCCGCGAAGCCTGGAGTAATGCCGCTCACGTCAGATCGCCGCCGTCGCCGCGGTTACGACCGCGGACCCTCCGGTATTGTTCCTGATCTCGACGACCGGGCGAGGCCGCGAGACGCGCGAACGGATCGATCCGCCGCCGAGAACGCGCTCGATTTCTCTCTCGGTTTCGGTAGGAACATGCGAGCGCCAGTTCGGTCCATACTGAGCAACATCGCGCGCCACATTGCCTTCGCCCCAATTGTAGGCTGCGACGGCTTTTGCCATGTCGCCGCCGAATTTACGTCTGAGGGCGGCCAGATAACGCGCCGCGCCGGCCGCGGAGGAGCGCCGGCTGAGCGGATTGACGCCCAAGGAGGCCGCCGTCGCCGGCATGAAGCCGAACCAGCCGAGCGCGCCTGCCTTGGAGCGCATGGAACGCCCATGCGACGATTCCGCGCCTTCGAGGTTCCATAGCGTCCCCGGCGGGAGGCCCGCCGCGCCTTCATAGGCCCGGAATGCCGAAGGCGATGCCGGGAACGGGACAAATCCCATCTCGGGGTCGATGACATAGCCGTATTTCTCGGTGTCGCGGTTCATGGCGTCGAAGCCGCCGATAGTTCCACCCGCCACGGCGCCGGCCGCCGCCCCGTAAGGGCCGCCGATAAGACCGCCAGCCACGGCACCCGCCCCAGCTCCAAGGAGCATCTCGCCGCCACCAGACCCTGCCGCCTTCGCCTTTCCGTTCGACGGGATGATCCCGAGCCATTTGAGGCCCGAGGCTACCGCATGGGCGAGGGCCGAGATGTCTTCGGCAAAAGACTTGACATCCGTCTTGAACTGCGGCGAAGAGACGTACTGGGCGAATTCCTTAATGCCCGCAGCGATGTCGCCCACGATCTCCTTGAAGCCTTCCGACCCGGCCAAGGTCTTGACCGAGTCAACGAGCGCCGATGAGAGTTCATTGAACTCGGGCAGCATCTTCGCCAACGGAACGGCGAGAGAGTTCTCCATCTCCTTTCCCGCTCGGTGAAGCTGCGTGACGAAATCCTGCCATGCCCTCTGTTGGCTCTTAGAGAGATTGAGGTCGCGTGAATCCCGGGCGAAAGCCTGCTGCTGGGCTTCACGCTCCGCCGGAGAGGCATTCAGATAGCGGTTGATCCCCTCGACGCCGATCCCGAGCTGGGAATAGCCATAGACGTTGGCGAGCGTGCCACGCATATTCGCTGGCACGCCACCGAAAAGCGTTGGGATGCGCTTAAGCAGCGCGGCACCAATCTCCGCCGAGTTTCCGCGGGCGATAAGAGCCGGCGAAATGCCGGCCTTGAGCAGTGCCACATATTCGGGGCTCGTCGCGTCAAAGACACCCGTGGCCACATTGCCGAGAACGGTGCCGGGGTCGACATAGCGGCCAAAATTGAGCCCGAAGGACTGTCCCTGTCCGTACCCAATGCCAAGACCAGCAGAAAAGCGCCGGCCGGAAGCAATCGATCCGCCGAGTTTGTCGAGCCCAAAGAGGCCGCCGACCCCGAGGAGACCTCCAACGGCCGTTGCCGCGCCAGTGAACTTGAAGACCGTCGCGATGCTAGATGCCGCCGCCTTAGTATGGCGCGCGATCAGCATCCAGGCGGTTTCGGAACTCCGTGCCTCCCGGGCGAAACCCTTTTGTGCTTCCAGGGCGCGGCGCATCATCTCGCCTTGGGCGAGGATTGCCGACATCGTGGCGTCGTGCGCCTTCTTTCCCTCACGCCCGACGCGCGCCCAGTCCATCGGGATCGCGCCAAGCTTGCCTTGGTATTCGCGAAACAGCTCCATGAAATCACGGAACTGCTCGTCGCGAACTTCCACGTCGAGGACGGATTTCGCCGGCACGTCAGCCCTTCCTCACTCGATTGCGGAATTCATGCGCGTTGGCGATCACGATGTCATAGCGCTCGACGAAGGCTGGGAACCCGTCTCCGGACGCCCATGCAAGTATCGTGTGGATTACGGAGTCGCCGTTTGGCTCGGACCAGAACTGCCGGTCGCGGTCGACATCCGCAAGGAATTTGCCCACGCCGTAGAGTCCGATGACGATGTCTGCACACCCCAGCGTCTCGCAAGCCCAGTCAGGAATTCCGTCCTTTGAGCTCTGGGCGTCATGTGCCAGCAGCAGGTAAAAAAAGCGATGTTGTTGTCGACCTCGGCCGCCTCCTCCTCATCAAGCATGCCGCCAGAGACCGCCTGTTGAAGGGGAATCGTGTCCCACTTACCGCCGTTCTGGAGGACGACCGTTGCGCGGAGCCTTATCTCGTCCGCCAAGGCATCCGCATTCGTCCCGGAATCCTCGGCAACTTGGCGGATCATCCGCATCGCGACGCGGGTCGCAAAGCCGGCCATGTCGCTGTTCATGATCGCGCCATAAGCCTTGGCGATCATCTGCCAATGCGCGTCAAAGACCTCGCGCGAGACCGGAGCGGCGTGGACGAAGAGTTTAGATCCTTCGCCTCGGTCCATTTCGATGATGATGTTGAGCTTGCGGTCGATCTTCATGCCGCAGCCTCCGCCGGCACTCGTCGCGCGCGCCAGTAATGAAGGCCGGCCTGACCGGCCATATCGATGCAGAGCCGAGCCAGATCGGGGGCCGTGTGGACGGTGAATTTGCCCGGGCGGATGATTGTCGCCTTGTGGTTCATGACCAATGCCATCTCGACCAAAAGACGATTCCGGGCGTATCCGGTATTAGCGCCCCATTCGACCCCATCGCTCGAGATGTAAACAAGGTTCACGTCGAGAGAGAGCAAATGGCGTGCAAGCCCAAGCACGCCATCGACATCGGCGCGGAAGGCGTCGCGGTTTCCTTCACACTCGGCGAAGCCCTTGGTGCCGGCGCAGAGATAGGCGACATCGCAGGGCGGCGTAGCGAACTGCTCGCCGGCCGCTACGCGCAGCAGATCGATCTTGACGGAGGGATGCCCCAAGTCATCCTCCGGCCGGTCATGTCGGCGCGTCGAGACAGAGACCTCCTGGCCCCTCAGTTCGAGCAAGGTGACGATCGCCCGACCGAGGACGCCATCGGCGCCCACTACGAAGTGCTTCATTGCTCCTGCTCCTGCTTTATCCGGCTTAGTGCCGTATCAGTTCCACAAGGCGCTGTTAATCAGGTAATATCCGGTGAGCGCGAGGCCGTAGGCGTAGCTCTCGCCGTTGAAGCCCATCTCCTCGACATTCTCGATTGAGCAGTTGATGTAGGTGTAGGGCGTCAGCGGCGTGGCGTCCGGGCGAACGGTGATATCGCCCAAGAGCGAATTCGATTGCTCCTGCGCCTGCCATGCAGCCGCGAGCGCTTGCGACTTGATAAGCTCGGCGGTGATCCGCACCGGCTGATACGGCTCCGGTGATTGAACCGCGCCCGTCATCGTCGGCAGGTTCGTGGTGATCGGTCCGTTCCGGACGACACTGATCCCGCGCCTTCCAAGGAAGGGGGCCGTGATGTTGAGCCCTGAGAAGTTCGGGATGACGATGGACGCCCGAACCCTGTTTAGAGTTCCTTGCGGCTGATTGGGATTTCCGGCCATGTGCTAGGCTCCTCAGACCGCGACGAAGTTCTGGACGACCAGGTTCACGACGATCTGCGTGAACCCTCGGCTGGGCGTGTAGACGACCGAGATGCCGTCATAGATGCCCTCGCTGTAGTCATTCGGATTTTCCGAGTTGTAGGCAATGAAGGGCTCGGCATTGACGACGACCTGTCCGGCGAAGGTCCCGGCATTGAGCGCATCGTTGAAATCGCTGGCGCTCAATTCGGTCTTCGTCAGGGTTCCAAAGGCAAGGCCGTTGGTGATCGCCGTGCTCATCGTCTGCGCGGCCACGTCCTGCAACCGATTGATGCCGTCCTGGTTGTAGTAGAGCGGATTCACCGGATCGTTCGACCCGTTGATGACCGCATTCGCCAGATTGAGGTCAAGGTTGATCTGGACCCAATCGACCGAATACCAGTAGGTCGCGTCGTTGCCGTCCTGGGTCGTGCCCCAGAGCTGAATCAGATCGGAGATGCCGCCTTCCGCGCCAGTCCCCACGACATTCGTAAAGGCCGCCTTGAGCGTCGTCAGCAGGCTTCCATTTCCCTGCGTCGGGAAGGCGGTGGCGCCGAAGAGGAAGGAGAAGGCGAAGGGTGTGACCTTGTTCGAGCTCTTAGGGTTGTAGTTGAGCCAGACCCAGAAGGCGGTCGCGAGGCTGAACTCGGTCGAACCGATACCGTCCGATTGGTAGGGCTGGGAAAGAAGCGTGCCCAGCGCCGTTTCGGCTCCTTGCGCCGAAGGAAGCTGCCAGACGAGCGTCTCGCCGGAAGTCCCAAGCGCCGCCTCGAACCAGCCATTGTAGCCAGCAGGGAGATTCCCGGAGAGTTGGAACCAGTCGCCGACCGAAACCTGATGAGGGGTCGTCGTGATGGCGGTCGCAGTCGTCCCGGTCGCGGCCAGATAACTGAGAGCATTGCTGGGCCATGGGCCATAAGCCGGAGCTTCGATTTCGGAGATCACATCCTTCATCAAGGACGTGTATTTCGTATAGGTGGCGAGCGTCGTCGTCACGAAGAAATAGGTCTTCGCGCTTGGCGCTTCGAATTGCTTGATGAGGCTGATGAAGCTCGCATCGCCGTCCCAGGACCGCGGCACGAGATAGGCGTAGAAGAACTGCGGCGACGAATTCTCGGCGATCCAGCTGGAGAGGAAAGAAACGCCGTCGTCGACGCTCCCCTCGCCCAGTTCGAGGACATAGACGCCCTGCCCGCTGCCTTGGCCGAAGAACGAGGTATTCATCTCGTTCAGCTCGGCAACATCTTCGGGAGTCCACACGCCGAGCTGCGTCGCCGCGCCGGGGTTGCTCCCCGGCTGATAGGTGAAGGTCGAGGCGCCCGTGATCGTGCAGGGGAACGTCCCATTGTACGCAGAGGGGGCCGCGCCGGAAACGGTCAGCTCGACGACGCTCCCGACTGGATAGCCATGAGGGTTCTCTGTCGTGGCTGCGACGATTGCGCTCGATCCGGAGCCGGAAGGCGAGAGCGCGGCAAGCTGCTGCGCCCCCGCCAGATAGGTCGCGAGATCGCTCTTTTGCGTGAGGAGTTGGAAGGCGCCAGGCGAGAGAACCGTCGCGCCTTGGCTGATGAATGCGCCCGTCTTCTGCAACGTCGAGGGCTTGGGAGCCAGTTGCTGAGAAACGTTGACGGTTACGATAGTCGGCATGCGGTTCTCCCGCTAGACGTTGAGCCGCGTGTCGATCACTGATAGGAGACGGAGATGACCTGCGCGGCACCCGGCGCGACGGTGATGCCGGTGAGGCAGGGGAATTCCAGATCGATCGGCCCCACGGTCGCCGGGATCACCGCGACTTCGTTGGCGGTCGCGACCGCGGCAGTCGTGGCGCAATCGTTGATCGTCCCGGCCGCGCCGGCGACGAGCACGTTGACCCGGATCACGCGGCCGGGGCTCGCCTTGATGACGTGTGTCCCACTGACATAGAGCGCGGAAGAGACGCCTCCAGACGCGGTGACGAGCGCGCCGGAGGGGTCGAGCTGGGCCGGGGTAGCAACGCCGCCCGCCTGCGAGGCCAGCTGGGCGAAGGTGCGCTTGACGGCGTTGAGGGCGACAGCAATAGGGCCTTGCGACATGCGAAATGCTCCTGGTTAGCCCATGGTGGGGCGCGAGGTTTTTGGTAAGGCCGTGCTGCTGCTACTGTGTCCGCGGCGCTGGCCGGCGCGCGGCGTTAGGCGAGAAGCTGTCCCGTGGCGTCGTAAATGCTCGCCAGGGCCTTGAGGATCAGTTGGCGAACGAGATTGTTCTGTCTCGTCTGCACATAGTTGACCTCGAAGTCGATCACCTTGGTCATCGACAGAGCGGTCAATTCCACCTGACCCAATTTGTCGTCGCGGACGATCGGCATATTGGCGATGCCGAAAGTCCCATAATCGACTGTGTAGCGGCTGACGACATCAATAAAATCCTGGGCATTGAAGTTCCGCGTACCCTTGAGCGTCACCCGTACCGTTTCACGGGCCTGCTGGGTATGCGTCATCATCTTGTCAAAGAACGGCGCCGCCGAAAGAGCCTTAGTGGTCTCTGGCAAGATATGGACCGTCGCATAAGGGGGCGCCTCATTCTGTGGCGCGAGGAAGGACGGCCAGAGCGTGAGAGACGGCTGCTGCGGCTGAAGCGGATAGATCGGAACGTAAGTGTTCAGCGCGAGCCAAAGCGGTAGGCTGTTCGAGACGACGACATTGGCTGAATCGAATGTGGCGGGATCATCGACGATCTGCGGGTCCATGTCGGAATAGACCGCCGCACCCGCATAGTGCCAAGTCTGCGCTTGATCGAAGAAGTAGCCACGGGACGAGAAGGCGAAGCGCGTCTCCTCGTAGGAGCAGATATAGAGCTCGTCCGGGGCCAGCGCGTTTAAGTCCTGAATCTCTTCGTCGGTCGTCAGCACGACCCGGTTGACCGAATAGGTCTTCGCCTCCTCCTGGTGCAGATCGGAGGAGACATGGATCGATCCCTCGACCACGAGCGTTGGCGATGCTGTCGTAACCCGAGCCGGGTAATTAAGCGCCCAGGCATTCAGCGGCGATGTGTTGCCCGCGGCCCCTTTCGAGAGCGCGCCCTCGCGCACCCAGAACACATAGCCGTCGAAAGGCAGGATGAGGCGGCGGTATTTGGCGAAGGTAAGCTGCTCGTCCTGCGCGAGCGTCTTCCACCCGGCATCAACGGCAGCGCCGAGTTGCGGCTTCTGGGAGGCCAGCGCCTCCGAAAGCGAAACCATCAGCCTCTCAGGGGCTCGACATAGCGCCAGCCTTCGCGCGCCAAATACTCAGCGGTGAATGCCATCCTGTGGCCTCCGGGACGCTCCCAGGCGTGCTCGGGCATGACCCAGGCGAAGACGAGCCGGGCGCCGTCCTTCTCAAGCACATGGCGCGAGCCGTCCGGGGTTCCGACCGGCGGATCGCAGGCGGGTGCCGGAGGAGGACCGCCGTGGATTACGGGCGGCTGGTCATGCTCCCAATACCCCCGGCCGGGGACGAAGCTGTGCCGTGTCTTCGCTTGCAGGGCGCGGGTCTGATTCGATTGCCGCGGCACCGAGCCGCCGATGACGCGAAGGGTCTGTTGCTTAGGCATTCGTCACCCAGGCGATGAAGCTGCTTTCGTATAGGCCGGTGTCCACGAACGATGGCCTGCGCGGGTTGCCCTTGGCATAGGGATGCTTTAGGCGATGCGACACGCCATCGAGAGCGGCCTGCGTCGGGACGCCAGGAATCCCGGAACTTTCCGCCTCGGTCGGCGGACCAACGGTGAGGAAGGTCGAGAACATCGCCTTGATCTCGCCCATGGCGGCGCCGAGTGTCAGGTTCGGCCGCGCCTCGCCGCCGCTCATCACGCTCTCGATTTCGCCCGCCAGCGCATCGGCGAACAACTCGGCGATCTTGGGCTGTTTGTCCTCATAGAAGGTTTCCATGACGTGATAGCGGTCCTCGAGGAAGGTCGCGACTTCCCCGGTCGTCACGGAAGAGCGACGCGCTGTCTTGGACAGCGGTTTTCCTGCCTTCAGCGCATTGTAGATATCGATGGTCGTCGCGACCTGCTGGTCCGAATAAGGGATGTCGACCACGCCGAGATGCAAGGTCAGGCTCATAGGGATGCCCTCAATAGCGTTTCAGCGTGCTTCAACCATTCGCGCTGTCGCCATTCCATTAGCGACGCCTTTCCTTTAAAGCCGTTGCACGGACTACATAGCCACTGAAGATTGGCAATGTCGTTCGTCTAAGAGAGGCCCCAGAGACTACCGTATTGCATCGCCACAGCCATGTATTGGCGCCCATAGGGGTCCTTCAACCGAGCGAGATCGGCTATCGTAAATAGCTTGAAGTAATCAGGAACAGCCAGCGTGTCCGAGGTCCCTTGATCGCTGGCGCTGGCAACGGCTCCCCCGATGAAGGAGGTCAGATTCCACGTCTTACGGAGATCGGCGAAATAGGTCTGTCCCGTTTGATCAGGGCAGAAATTGATCAGGATGCTGGTGCCGAGCGAGTAGACGGCCAGCGTGTAGTGAATTGGCGATGCCCCCTGGATATCCAGGTTGACTACCTCGATCGCCGAATTATAGGCGTCAGCGATGTAAGGAGATGTCGGCGGCAGGGCGCTCGTCGGTACCTGGACGACGTTCTCAAGATAGGCTGTGAAGTCCGCGAGCGTGGGGCCGGTCGACCAGCTCACCGTACCCTCACGGTATCGACGGTGTGGCCGGCGGCATTCTCGATATAGGCGACTTCGCCGGCACCGACGGTCTCGGTCACTCGGTTGACGCCGGGGCCGATCATCTCGATCTCGCGCGCACCGCGTTCGTCCGGCGGCGATACCTCGACGCGCTCACACTCGACGATGCGCCGCTGATCGCCACGGACGAACTTGACGGTCATCACGGCGCGGAGGCGCCCTTTCCGCGCCCACGTCCGCGGCCACGCTGGGCGGAAGCAGCTACCTCGCCCGCCCTCTGCGGAACGATATGCCCTTCCTCGATGACCCTTTCGCCAAATGGGGTCTGTTCGTCCTGCTCGATCCCCACATCGAATTCAGTCATCGGCGCGGGGACTTCCGATGCCTCCACGGCTTGCTGCACGATATTGCTCATCGCAATGGCAGCCTGCTTTCTGCGGTTTGCGCCCTCAGTCGTCTTGACCATCCGGTTATGGTCATTGACGACGCGGATCGTCTCCGCCTTTACGGGGGCGCCTACGGCCGAAACAAGCGTTATCCGCTTGCCGCGCGGCAACCGAGGCACATCCACCTCGGCAACCAAGCCGTAAGGTTCGAGCTGCCGAAGAATGCTATTGATGGGCTCCATCCCATCATAGTCGCCAAGCATGATCTGTTGGCCCGGAGGGATCGGGGGGGAGATACGGGGCGGGATCACGACGCCGATGAGACGCTGCCCATCGGGGGTGAAGTCGATGCGGTAGTTGACGATCTGACGCTGTGTCGTGACATTGGCGACGAAAAGCTTCACTGTGCTGCTCCTGCTGCTGGAAATGCGCGGGCCGTGGCTAGATGCACCCGACCACTGTTTGACGTTGCTCACTCACGACAACGCACCCGCGCGCGGGTTAGGTGTATTGCATCGAGACGACGGTGATCGCCTGCGGGCGCAAGCCCCAGCCGGAGGTAATGCGCCACTCCTGCACGACATCGGTCGCACCGCCCGCCAGCGGGCTCACGATCTCACGCGGTGCCGCCATGTCGCAATACTGCGTTGTGCAGGTGGGATTGCCCGGCTTGAGGTCTGCCCACACATTGGTGTCGACGGTAGCGCCTGTATCCGGCTTCTCGACCTCGGGCATCACGACCAGAACCGCATCGGTGCCCCCAGCGCCCTGACCGATCAGCGTGTCGTCATAGGCCCAAGTCACTTCGTCGCCGTTCTCCATCGCGACCTTCTCGACGGTCTCGGCGGTGGATGCCGTGCCTGCGCCGGGACGCTGGTACTGCACCAACTGCACGATGTTGTATTCGAAGAGGCCGAGAACACGCTGCGGGCCGAGGATGGTGAACTTCCGACCAATGCCCAGCTGGTAGGTCCTCGTCTTGATGTTGAGGATTTGCTGGAGCAGGAAGAGCGCCATCTGCCCATTGTCGTAGGTCGTGACGGTATCATTTCCGTTGGAATCGGGCGGAAGGTTGAGCGCGGTTGCGCCCGACGCATTGAGCAGCCCTTCCCCATTGACGGGATTCATGCCCAAGAGAGCTGCGTCACGGGCGAGTTGGAAGTTCGCCTGCCGCATGCCGAGACGGTAGGCTTCGGGAGCCGCGAAGCCCCACCGTCCTGCCGCGGCGACATCGTGATGGTCGTACTGCGAACGAACCTTGAGCAGATAGGTCGCGGTCGAGATCATCGCCGCCTGGATGTTGACGCCCGGCAGCTCGTTCATCGAGGATTGGCCCGCGGCCATACGGGTGCGGAGGTTGAGGGTCTTCGCATACACGAAGAGGTCGTCCTCAGCCATGCGGGTTCGCAGCTGGCGACCCGCGAGCGCTTCGGTGAAGCCGCTCGCCTGGCTGTACTGGAGCAGGATTTCCGGCTCCATGAAGGACGGCTCGACGATCTGATAGGCAGAAGCCTGAAGCATGGTGAATGATCTCCTTCGGGCGCGGCGCGCCCGCTAGTACGTTGATGGACGCGCCGAGCGCGAGGTTCAGATTTGGATGACTGCCGCGTTACCCGAATAATTCCATGAATAGAGCGACGTGGAGGAATCGGGTGCTGGGCTGGGGCTCACGACCTGGCTGTTGCCGGTCTGAACGTCGATGATGGTGACGGTGAGTGCGCCGCCCGAGCTGACGGTGCCGCCGCTGATGGTGAGCGTGAGACCCGTCGCGGCGGTGAAGTTCAGGGTCGTTCCGGTGGTGCCGGCCGTCGCCGTCCATTCGCCGTCGAGCTGTGCATAGGAACCCGTGCCGGTGACGCTCGAAAGCTCGAACGTATCGCCTGGATTGAGGCCGTGATTGGCTGCCGTGGTGAGGCTGACCGCGCCAGTGCCGCTCGTATAGGTGCCCGACGAGATGGTGGTCGAGCTGTAGGGCTCGAGCTGCTGGTTCTGGAAGTCCCAGCTCACCTGCGTCGAAATCGGTTCCCCGCGCAGATTGACGAGATTCGGGCTGCACTTGACGGCGATGCGCGCGCGGGAGCCCAGCGGATACCACATGACGGTGCCGCCGGAGCCGATGATCGGCACGGGATTGCCCGGCCAATTGACCATCGAATAGTCTTGGTCGAAGACCGAGAAGCCCGCGATGGGGTAGTTGCCGCCCGTGACGGTGGTGGCGCGCCCGACCGTCGTGCCGAGCGTGCTGCTGGGCGACAAAGGCGCTTGGGCCGAGACGAGGGTCGGCACATCGGCATAGACCGCGACGCCGCCATACATGGCGATCGTCTCGTTCTGGCTGAGGATGCCTTGCCGAAGGGCGAAGCGGGTCGCGGGGTCCGGATAGGCGGTGCCCTGCGCGAGGCCGGTCGACGCAACATCGAAGAGACCGGTGTTGCCCACGGTCGTGGCCATCGGGTAGCCGGCAACGGTGATGCTCATGTCCTGAGAGACCTTTCGTTCAAAAGAGGGAGGCGCGGATCAGCTCAGGCAGCCGAGCCGGAAGTGTTGAAGCGGCGCACATTGCGCTTGGTGGCGCCCGCGAAGTTGCGCATCCAAGCGTCGGGCGCGCCGCGGAACTCGGTGACCATGTGGCCGGTCGCGAGCCGCTTGGAGATCGGAACCAGCCTGCCGTCCGGAACGCCGGTCGGATTGGCGGCGGCCGAGAGGGCATCGGTCCTGATCTGGTCGGCAGCAATAGCGAAGGCGTCAGGCTTGAGACCGGAGAGATCGATGTCCTTCCAGCGAGCGCTGTGCTTCTGGAGTCCGCGCGCCATCCGCAGGTCGTAGGCAGCGGCGCTCTCGCCCGCGAGCGGCCGGGCGGCCTGATCGCCGAACTGGCCGCAGATCGCGTCGTAGCGCGCCTGGAGATCGATCACCGCCTGATAGTCGGCCTCGGTCGTGGCCTTGGGGATGCGAGCGTCGAGTTCGCCCATTTTCGCCAGCACCGCCTTGACTTGATCGGCGGTGACGCCGATGAGCCTCATCGCCGCCGCGTCGGCCTTCTTGCGCTCCTCCTCTTCCTCCTTCTCGGCGTCCGCCTTATTCTTGGCGTCGGCCTTGGCCTTCTCCTCGCGCTTCTTCTCGTCCTCTTCCTCGGCGTCCTTGCGGGCCTTCTTGGCACGATCGGCCGCCATCTCCTTGGCCTCGCCCTTCTTCTCGAACTCGGAAGCGACTTCCTTCTCCTCGGCGTCGTGGCGCGACTTGTAGGAGGCGTCGTCGTCGTCGTCCTTGCGCGCAGAGAACTTGCTGCGGGCCGCGTCATCATCCGCCTTGCGGCGAGAGTCGGCCTCGGCCTTCTCCTTGGCTTCCGCATCGGCCTTGCGCCGGGCATCCTCTGCCTTGTTACTCTCCTCGATCGCGTCCAGGCGCGTGCAGGCGTCATCGACCTTCTTCGCGATGCCCGCGATGGCGTCGAGAATCTTCTTGCTGTCGTCGTCCTTGGTTTCCGGCATGCTTGAATCTCCAATTGCTGTCGCGAGCACTCCGCTCGGCTCGCCGCCCTTATCCCAAACGCCGACTTGGCAGATGGCGAGGTGATCCACCAATGCCGGCTTACCCTCGATGAGAAGCGGCGAACCGTCCTCCATCGTGATTCTCTGATCGCCTGTTCCGCTGAGCAGGACGCCGGGCGATGTCGACATCGGCCCGTTCGTCAGCGCTTCAACGGCGCGGTCGTCGTAGATTTTTGCGATCCCCCACACCTCATCTCCTTTGAGGTACGGCAGAACGATCGTGCCGACGACGCGGTTCTCGAATTCTTCGCTGTTCAACAATCCCTTCTCGGGGTGGAACATGATCACCGGGAGCCCGTTGCAGCGCGCCAGGAACTCCTCGGTCAGATAATTTTCCGGGCGGCGATAGACGAACTCCGCCTCGCGGATGATCTTCCCGTCGTCGTCCTTCTTGTCGCTCCGATAGCTGACGCCGGTGCCGGAAATCCGCAGCGCAAAGAGCGAGACGTTCTTGTAGCGCTGGGGAGAAGTCAGTTCCCCATCACGGATGGCGCGCGCAATGCCCAGTTCGTCCAGCGTCAGCTTGGCGAGCGCGATGCGGCACCCGGGATGAAGCGGCTCAGGCGGCTCATACGGAGGCGCCCACGCCCACGCGACATGCTCGGGCGAGTCCTTCGGACCAAGGACAGGAACGAACTCTTCCTCGGCACGAGCGATGAAGGTCGTGAAATCAACATCATCGACCGGCCCAGGCTCAACCGCTTGTCCCGGCGCAACGGGTGTCGGAACCGCGCCTGTCGTCTCGCGCGGCGCAACCCGGCGCGCCCACGGCTCAAGCTTCTTCTCTTCGAGAGAAACGCCCGCTTCCTCGCGCGTCTCGCGGATCGCGGCGGCAATGGCGGCCTCGCCGTCCTCAAGACGGCCGCCAGGGAACCCCCAGAAGCCTGGATAGTCGCCGCCGGGGCCGCGCTTCAGGAAGAGCGCCTTGCCTCCGGCGAGGATCATCGTTCCCGCCGCGCGTGTGGTCACTTTTATCCGAACTCCCGCTCGCGGATTTTGTCGGCTTTGTTCGCCAAATCCTCATGGCCGTGCATGCGGGCTTCCCGGGCCGCAGCAAGCAAAAGCTTGCGGTCGTACTTCCCGTTGACCTTCGTTGGATATTTCTTCTCGCTCGGCAAAAGGAAGCCGGCTTCCGATTCCGACTCACCCTGGCGCTTTTTGCTGCCGACGCGGCCGACCTCTTCCTTCTCATGTTCGGAGAGCTTGCCGTGCGCGTTCTCTTTGACGCGTTCGGACTCATCCGGCCGCGCACGCTTGAAGTCGTCGATCGCGCGGGAGAGCGCGTCCATGGCGCGGCGGCTTTCGGCGACATCGAGCCGCGAGGCAAGGCCGTCGAGCTGCTGGCTCAGCGCGTCCAGCCTGCTGGCGACCGTCTCTTCGTCACCGCGCGCCTTTGAGTAGGCAATGGCCGCCGCCTGCTTCGGGTCCTTCCCGGCGCGGATTTCCGTCGCGATGTTCTGCGAGATCGTCTCGCGCGAGGAACCTTCCTTCAGAGGCATGTCCGTCCGATTTCCCTAACGCGAGGCAAGTGCGCTACCCTTCCCGGTTGCGCTCAATGCGGGCGCTTTCGGGAGGAGGTCATGGTTACGATCTACGTGGTGGCGATGTGTTGGGTGCTCGGCCCTGCGGCCGGCACATGCAACGTCGTGCGATCAACGGATTTCTATGAGAACCCGATCGTCAGTCTCGCAGCCTGCGAGCAGCTGCGGCGAATGTACGATCCGAAAAACCCCGATGACGGCAAGCCAGTCCCGGGGATGACGGTCACCTATACCTGCCTGAAGCACGAGATTCAGGCGTGGGGACCGGCTCGGTAGCCTAGGCGACCTTCACCTGTTGCAGCTGCTCACGGCCTTTGGCCGTCAGCATCTCTGGCGCGACACGATTGATATCGCGGAGCGAGTAGAGCCAGGTGTAGAAGCATCGGCAGAAAGGCTCTTCCGAAGGTTTCGTGATCGCGTCGGTGTAGCCATCCGGCCCGACTTTGACGAAGTCCTTTTCCTGCGCCCAGGAGCCGCGGACGAGATAGATATGCTGGTCGCGTTCCTTGTGGTCTTCCCGAAAATTGTAGCCGGGCTGACGCCAGTGGGAATGCCAGACCCCCGCAATCGCTCCCGTGCCGACTGCCACGGTTTCCGACAAGGCGGCGGTGAGCTTGTGCCCCTGATCGATCATCACCCGACGCTCGACAAACGGCAGGTTCGCCAGCGCCTTTCGAACGTCGGACTTGACCTCGCGGCGCTCGACGACTTCGCTTCCGCCAGCGGGAATGCTCGTCGCCCATCCGGCAAAGCGGCGCAGCGTCTTCTCGACCATCTCATCGCGGTTCAGCTTGATGAGCGACGCGCTGGCAAGGATGCGTCGATCCAGCTCATCCCGGAGATGCGGCGCTACGTTCTGAAGCGTGTAGCGCGAAATGCCCGGGTGATGGCGAAGGATGTCGCCTCGCTCGATGAGCCGGCGGTAAATCGCCCGCATCGCATCCACCAGCATGTCCCGCAACTGAGCGGGGGGCATCATGCTTTGCTCGAGCGCCTCGCGGAGCCGCTGCATCCACAGGGCGACGCGTTCTTCGCTGTCAAAGCCGTGTTCGGTGATGTCCTCTACCGCAGCCGTGAGAACATCGTTGAAGCGCGGAGTAGCCATTTAGAATGACGCTATGATCCTGTAGAGCGAGAACAAAGCGTCAAGCTGCGCCTCGTAGGCGGATATCGCCTCTAGGCGCGCAACCTCCGCTTTCTCGAATTCGCCCCGCCGGAGACAGTCCTGGACCCGGAGCAGGGCCTCGTGAGTGGTCTTGGCCGCCGTCGCCGCAGCGTTGATGGAGTCAACGATGCGGCTGAGGGTCACCGGGTAGCCCGCATGCGGTCGACGAGCCGGGCGATCTGATCGCTCGAGGAATTGGTCCGTCGCTTGCCGCGGTCCAGCATCCTCACCACCGCCTCGTTGAACCCTTCCATGGCGTCCTGGGCCGCAAAGGGATGGCCCGGCTTCGGCTCCTCTAGGGGCATCGGCGGCACATAGTCAACCATCGCTTCGATGTCGAGGTTGAGCGGGTTGCTGAACAGGAACTCCATTTCGTTCATGTTGTCGGCGAACCACTGAACCAACGCGCCCTTGTTCTCCGGGTCCAGGTCGGGAAGCAATATCTGGACGGTGGCGATCAGGGCTTTCAGCTTGACATCGTCGACCTTGACCTTCTCGCTGTCCGGCTCCTCGAGGAAGGATGGCCAGATCGCCTTGAATGAATTTTGCCAGCGATAGAAAGCCTGCTCGAATTTGACGTTCCGGTACTCCGGAAAGTCTTTCTGGATGGTCGCATAGAATTCCGGATTCCAGGCCCGCAGTTGCGTGACCCGGTCCATGAAGGCATAGGGCTTTTCCATGCCTTCGCGGAACCGCTTCACCCACCGGGCGATCTCGCGCATGTCCTCGGAACCCTCCCCGAAGCCCTCGGCGAAGCTCTCCTGCGTCATGATCTTGGCCGGCATTCCAGCGCCCGCCGCGATATCCTCCAGAATGTTACGACGCGCCGTCGTCATGGCCGCATCGGTGTTCTGGAGGTTCAGCGTCTCTATCCCCTCGTCCTTCTCGATCGAGATGACGTTCCCCGTCGCTGCGGCCTGGATATAGGCCCGCTTGGTGGCGAAGAGGTTCTTCATGATGTTGTCGACGACGCTCCCGGCCGCCCGTAGCTTCGCGATGAAGACGCCCGCCTTCTGCGTCACCAGATCGTTCGTCTTCTGCGTCTGGATGTAGCTCTTCAGCGGATAGAGGGTGCGCTGGTAGACGCTGCGCCCGACGAAGCCATAGGCGCTGGACGTATAGCTGATATAGATCGGCCGCTCATGCAGGAGAACGCAGGTGCGGCTGCGGTGGTACTTCCGGCCAGACACGACGATCTCCGTCGTATGCATGAAGTCCATCGCATTGGGGTTCTGGTTGAGGACCAAAGATCCCGCCGTATTCAGCGGGTCGAAGGAGTTGATGCTGATGTCGCTCTGCCAGATTTTGCGGATGTCGAGCGGCTTCTCGGTAGGCACCCCATCCTCGAGCAAGCCGAGCGAGGCAATCCCATAGACCCTGGACAGGCTGACGAGATCGGCGATCCTTCGGTCGCACTCGTCCTTGCGCCACTGGTCGAGGAACTGATCGCGCACCCGTTCTTCCGGGGAATCCGGGATGCTGATTTCCCGAGGCTGGGACTGCGCCATCTCGATGGGCTTGTCCGCCAGCTTCTCGCCCAGCGTGTGGTTGGTGTATATCAGCTTGCAGAGCTGATATGAAATTTCCGACCCCGGCTGAATATCGTCGGCATCCAGGAGTTCCTGAAGCACGGACCCCGTTCCGCTTGGGCCTATGACAACCGAGGTCGCCACGGGACTACTTCTTCACCGGCCCCGTTACGGGCGGGGGTGCGAACTCGCCGCACCACTCGGCAGCATTCTTCTCAACGGCCGCAGGATAGCGCCGGCAGATGATGTGCTTCGGGACCGGGCGATCGTCGACCTTGGCGAATCGCGCGCCAAACCGGCAATTGGAACAGCTATCCGCCATCATGCCGCCTTGTCATAAGGGTTGAGCCGCGCCACAGTCTCGGCGAGCGCGGCATCGGAAGAAACCAAACTCGCATCCCCGGCTATCTCGATCCGATGCGAGAAATTCCACCAGTGATTCGGCCCGGCGCCACGAAGGGCCCAGGCCAGCACCGAGGCTTCATCGATCAGCCAGTCGTTGTCGGCGAAGGTCTTGGACCGTGGCGACATCTCGGCCAGGGCGAGTTCGTCCGCGCTGGTGACGATGTGCGTCTCGTCCCGGCGGTAGTGATCGACCATCGCCAGATCGACCGTATTGCGGAACGGCAGATCCCGGTCCTTCACCACGGCGAAGGGATGAAGATGGAAGGCGCGGAGCACGACATTGCCACCCTCCTGGAAGTAGACCCCCCAGGGCAGGTGGCAGCGGCCCTCGCCCCAGAAGCACGACTTCGTGATCGAGTGAGCATGCCTGAGCGACCAGGCGAGCAGATCGCGTGACCGCATCGGCTTGACGAGCGATCGCCGGAGCCGGCTCGGCGCGAGGGTCCGCGTCCCGGATGCCACGATGGCGCGCGTCCCGGTTCGGAAGCGCCGCTCTGCTGCGACGAAGGCCTCGACAGAGACGAGCATGTCGGCGTTGAGGATCGCGACCCGCTCGCCCTTCTCGGCATTGTCCAGGGCCCTGCGGTGAGCCTCGGCGAAGGCGGTGTAGGGCGCGCCCGGCGCTGGCGGCGGGACGAGCGTCAGCTCATGCGCGCTCAGGGCTCTTGCGACCTCAACGGGCCGATCCGTCTGGACGATGTACCGGACCCTGACGCTGCCGCGAAATTCGCGCTTCAGCTCGTCGAGAGCCGCGCGATGGCTGCGTAGGACGGGACCAAGGAAAAGCGAGACGTACCAGTCACCCCAAGCGGGGACGGCGATGAGCCAGGAGCGGGTCTTCATCGGAAGGCCTCGTATCTGAACTGCGAGACCCGCGGGATGAGGCTGCCGTACTCGACGCCAACGAAGGGGCCGCGGGCGAGCTCGCACCCGTCAACCAGGATCACGGCGTCGCCGGTCGCGGCCATCTCGACGCGGACCCAGGAACGCTCCCAGCGGGCCATACCGACCGATGTGACGAACTCTCCGCCGAGGACCGAATACCAGTGATCATCTTCAAACAGCACGCCCACCGCGCGCCGGTCATAGACCATGCCCGCGATCGCCGGCATCATGACCGCGCTGGGGGCGCCGGCGGCGAAGCCGACAAAGACCGCCCGCCGGTCTTTGCCTTCGACCAGCACCCGCGCCTGCATGACGCGCACGTCGCTGGCAGTCGTCCAGAGCCGGGCGTCATCGACCCGGAAGCCGGCCTGCGCCGCCCCGTCCGCATCGACGTGGTGCGGCGCCCGCTCCATGCGCATCGCGTGCTTCACCAGCGCTGACTTGCGCTGCTCGTCGGTGAGCTTTACCGCGTGGTGCATCGGCTCGAGGAAATCGACGAAGCTCTTGATGTGGCTGCCGAGGAATTCGGCCGGGGTTACGAGACACCAGCTATCGGCATCCGGGCCACAGGCGCGGTAATAGACCTCGTTCACCGCATCGAAGAAGAATTGCCCGACATGGGCGGGCTCGACCAGCCCGATGGGGCAGATGATGTCCGCGACCGAAGGGCCTATTTCCTCTGCGCCCATGCGAGGATGGATCATCGCCGCGGCCCGCAGCAGACGGCGAGCAGGTAATGGCACATTGGCCCGAAGCCGGTGTGTAGAGTCTCGTCGTTCATGCCGAACGGCAGGACGTAGGTGAACCACTCTCGCAGATCGGCGACGAACACCGCCTGTGTCTTGCAGTTGACGTGCCCGGCAAGGCTTTGCGGCGAGGCATGCGCCTGACTTTCCCGGCTGGGCATGCCGATGACGGCGGCGGATTCATCCATGAGGCTGCCGCAGAGGTTCCGCATGAACGCGCCCTCGTCCTCGCCCTCAATGTGTTCAAGCACGTCGAGCGCCACGGCGGCATTGAAGCTGCGGTCCTCCACCACGCCGCCGCGAACCAGATCATGGACGCGGAAGTCGATCTCGTCCCGGCGGTCATGCGTGCGCGCATCGCGGATGAAGGCGGGGTCGAAGTCGACCGCCACCACTTTCCCGGCGACTGTAAGGAGCGGCGTGGCGAAGCCGTCGCCGCAACCGATCTCCAGAACCCGGGCCGCGCCGGCGACCATCTTCGCCGCGAACTTGTACCGGGCCAAGGTGAAGGCGAGCCGCTTGGGATCATGGTCGTAAGAGTGCGTCGCCATCATGCCGAGCGTCTGCGTGCCGCGCAGCATGCGGTGCTCTACGAGCACGTCGTATTGGGGCTCTTTCATCCTGCTGCTCCTGCTCGTCCTGCTGCTACTTGATCAGCCCGCTCCGATAGAGCTTCCCTCGCTGCTGATCGACGATGACCCGCGCTGCGGGCAAGGTCGATGGCTCCGGTTCCGGCTCGTTCCTTCCGATTCCGCACGCCGCGAGCGCGTCCTCGACGTTCTCATGCGGCTGAACTCCGGCAGCGAAATGGTCGCCCTTCCCGAAATTCATCGATTTGAGCGCTTCCCGCGGCACGCTGATGACGGTCGTACCTTCGACCACCACGACGGCACGGTCCTTGCCGATCCCCGCCACATGATTGCCGAATGCGCGATTGCGCAGGGTCCAGCGTTCACGAGTGGGAACGGAACTTTGTTCGAGCGCGGCGTCGGCTTTGGCTTCGGCCTGCCGCCATCCTCCGCCTTCAATATCGGAGCCGTGGACATAGACGCGAGCGGAGCACAACGCCTGGCGAAGAGGATCGGTTGTCGGATGCTCCCTGGCCCGCCGCCATATCTCGGCGATGGTCCCGCTCATCGGCCGGCGAGAGAACCCGAACTCCTTCTCGCTGGCCGTCGTGACGTGCAGGAACTCATCGCTGTCGGTGACGACGTAGTACTGTTCCGGGCGCGTAAGGTTCCACCAGGAATAATGACCATCGATCGTCCAGTCGAGCACGGGGCTCGCATCATGGGGCCAAGGGAACCTGAAATCGATCAGCGCCGGCTCCCAATAGATGCTGTGCGTCACGATCCCGTCCGGCGCCGCTCGCCACCACGGGCCTCCCAGAACGTCATCGCCATAGGCCGGCTCTTCGGCGCTCCAGCAGCGAATCTGGCTGTGCATCAGCTCGCCGGCGCAGGCGGCCGCCAGTTCCCGCGGCTTGATTGAGACCGCGACCCGCTTGCCGAACCCGAAGGCTTCCCGCACAGCTTCCTCGCCGATCCGGAGGCCGAGGGTCATCACCATCCGCCGACCGGGCTTTGCCAAGGAGAGCAACGTAGACAGACCGCCATCAGCGAAAACGCTATCGGCAAAGACCGGGACCGTTATGGCCCGCTCGCGCTCGGCCAGGCCCAGCATCGCGCGGTGTCCCCGGCTCATCGTCACATGCCGGCTCTCCGTGAGCGGAGAGGGCTGGAAGAAGATCGGGTGGAACTCGGCGTAACGCTTGGCCTCGCGGACCGATGGTCGGCTGGCGAAGTCGTCCCAATCCTCGCGCCGCGTCCAGACGAGAAAGACCGCGCGGCGATTGACCGAGGGAAGATTACCGGGCGCCAGCAGGGTCGGGAGCGCGATCTCGGTGAAGCGGCGCACGCCGGCTGCTCCCCAAGCCGGGACCATCAGCACGACGGGCGGGATCATGTCAGCCGCGCGCGAATCCCAGCCAGATGAGGCCGATGGCCAAGAGAGCCGTCCACAGAAAGGTCTCGCTCATGCGCCCGCTCCTGCTCGCCCTACTGCTTCTCTCGTGGCGCCCTCTTGTGGCTGGCGCGACGCGATGACTGTCTGCTGTAATACTCGCGGGTCACCTTGAGCACGGCCCTTCGCAAATCGTCTGGCAGCTCTATCTCATCGACCCCAAAGCTCGCCCGCAGGCGAGCCTCGATCTCCTGGCTCAGCGTCCGCTCAGGTGTGCCGTCACGCATCCGCGCGGCCTCCAGCTGGTCGCGCAGTCCCTGGGACAGGCGAAAGCCGATGGTGGTGCTTTTCCGATCCTTCTCCGCAACTTTTCTGGGCATATCCTGTTTCTCCTACTGCTCCTGCTTCTCGCACTCCCGCTGATCTTACTTTCCTCGACCAGCCGCCGCACCAGCCGGCACAGCGCGCGGCTGTTGTCGGTCTCGTCGGGCCGGCGCTCGGCGGCGATCTCCTCGTCGGTAGCGAAGAACCGGACGGCACCCGGCTCTATCGGCTGGGCGAAGAAGTCGGCCCATGCCTCAATGGTGGCGCTCACGCCACGATGCCGATAACCAGAAGACCCCACCAGATCGCCGGCTCCCATGTGCTCTGCTAGGCCCGAGAAAGCGGCTCGGCGATGAGGAGCCTCTTCATCAAGCGAAAGAGCGCCGGGCCGCTGCTGCCTTCATCCGCCCTGCACTCCGCCGCGATTTCCTCGTCAGTGGCGAAGAATCGGAAATGATGAGGCGACACCGGCGTGGCGAAGAACTCGGCCCAGGCTTCGGCATCGTGCATCATTGAAATTCCGCCGCATCCCCCAAATTCAGGTAGACGCCGTAACACCAAGCGTCGAAAAGATCGTCGTCAACCATATCCTTTGAGCTTGGCCGGAAATTCAAGACCTGAGAGAGAAGGTGATTGCGCGTCACGCCCTTGTAGGTCTTAACCTTATCATACGCTTCAGCGCCCCATTTTACCCAGCCTCGGTTGACATAGCGGCTCGCGTTGATGCCGCGCTCCGTCTTGCCCAGTGCCGTAAGTTTAGATTCAATCGGGCGCGCCGGCAGGTTTTTGGATGCCGCCTGCTGCAAAAGGATAGAACCTGACGCCTTATCCTCGATCCAAGCACCCAGCGATCCCATCCGTGCGCCGCACGCCCCAGCAAGCCGCTCAAGTTCCGCAAAGACGCCGGGAAGCCAGTGCTCCAGAGATGCGCCCTCGATCTGGATCAGATCCCAGCCCACAATCACCATCGGCCAGCCGCCGACATACCGATCCGGGTTCCCTCGGGCGAATTCCAGCTTCGCAGTATCATCTACCGCCCAGTAGACGACGGCCGTACCATCGTTCGTCTTCCCGGTCTTAACCGCCGTGTCGATCGTCGCCATCACGGCATCGCAGCGACGCGGCACGGGAATGGCCATCCCCTCGACCAGCATGTCATCGGCGGTGAAGAATGATCCCTCAAGCGGTCTGGGGCGCTGCTCATAAAGCGCCGCCCAATCATACTCGCTTTGTTTCCGCGTTGCGGCCAAGACCTCCAGCGGATACTTTTCGGGCCATAGCGCGCGCCCATCATCGCCGATGGCAGGAAAGATCAGCTTCTCCCACTTCTGGCCGCCCGCTACTTCAGCGTTAAGCAGACGCCCCGCAAGATCATCCTCGTGCCAGCGCGTCATGATCAGCACCACTGCGCCATTCTTTTCCAGGCGCGAATAGGCCGTAGAGGTGTACCAACTCCACACCCGTTCCCGGGTGCTCTCGCTCTCAGCCTCGACCCTGTCCTTTACGGGGTCGTCGATGATTAGGATATCGGCGCCTCGACCGGTGATCGCGGTTCCTACTCCCGCCGAGACGTACCCCCCGCCTTGAGAAGTGTGCCAGCGGTCCTTGGCCTGGCTGTCCTGCGCCAAGACAGTATCCGGGAAAAGGGCGCGGTATTCGTCAGAACTGACGAGGTTGCGGACCTCGCGGGAAAAATCCCACGACAACTCGGACCCATAGCTGGCGCTGATGATCTGGCTCGATGGCTCCTTGCCGAGAACGAGGGCTGGAAACCGCCTTGAGACGAGCTCGCTCTTTCCGTGTCTGGGTGGGGCGAAGATCATCAGCCTCAGCAGGTCCCGGCGGATCACCGCCTCGAGCGCTTCGGCTATCTTGTAATGGAACTCTACGGCCGAGTAGCCGCGTTTCGTGTACTCAGTGAACGCGACGAGCGACGCTCTCGCCTTCGCCCGAGATTCCAGTTCCCGCCTCACTCTCTCCCTCGCTGACAAAAGCAGCGAGTTCCTCGTCGGTGTAGCTGAGAATGTCGCGTCGGATGTTCGCATTGATCTCTTGCGCCGGCTTGCCCCAGCCGCGGTCCAGAATGCTGTTATTGGCAGCCACACGCGCTGCGTGAGGCGCCTTGGAATCCCCCGCAATCTTGATTAAGTTGGCGATCGCTTGCGCCGTATAGGCCCGAGCGAGGTCGCGGACATCGCCCAACTGTTTGGGGCGCCCTCCGGGGTTTCCCGACTGTCCTTTCTTGAAGCTCGTCGAGCGAATGCCGCCCTTACCTGCCATTGTCTGTTACACCCTGTTCTCAGGCGATGCCACCTCGCTGAATGCGAGGTATTTACCAGAACGCACACCCATTTCGGGAACCACTCTGAAACGTAGTGTGTTTGCTGCGGGTTTACCCTGTCACCAGGGGTTTGGGAGGATCGAGCGATGGTCGCCTATCACGTCAGCACGCCGGTTGATCTCGCCTGGGCGGCGTGGAAGCTCGTGGGGATCGTGGGCGCCGCGTATGCGCTGGGGTGTGTGACGGGATTTGTCGGAACCGTGCTGTGGGCGGTGCTGTCAGGCTAGCTCGTCTTCCACCACAATTCCCGTGTAGCAGCAGGAATCGAGATGGTTACCGCCATGCCGCTCCCCGCAGGCTTTGCAGCGGCGCGTGGCGAGATTGTCGGCGCGCTCGGATTGAAGCTCTAGAACTCGGGCGCGGATGGCGTCGAAATCGTCGGCGGCGTGAATCATTTGCCCCGCAACACGAACCCGAACGGAACCGTCTCGGGCATTCGATAGAGAGGCACACCAGAAGCGTCTAACAATCCCGTCTTGACCGGAGACTTATCCATCTCCTGGCAGACATCGGCCGTTACCGATGGCCCGCACCCCAACCCATCGTCATGGACGAAAGCGCCCTGCGGAATAGCGACATACCGCGACATCACGGGTTTCTCATGGGCGGCGCTACCCTCTCCACCTCGACCACCACCGGAATCCCCTTGTGCAGCTTATAGCGGCGCGTCTCGACGTATTTGCCGCCGAGGAATGATTCAACGGGAAGCGGGATCGCGGGTTTCGGATCGGTCATCTCAGCCTCGGGAAATGCGTAAATCTTTCTCTTTTCGCTGGACTTTTGGGGTAAGAATTACGCATTATACCCCTTCGCGGCGATGGAGGGAAAAGATGTTCACCCGCCAGGAAACCCGCCAGGGCCGAACCTTCACCTTCGAGACCAACGGCTACCGCTTCCACGTCCTGCACTCAATCTCAGGGCGCTGGACGGTCTATCAAATGGAACTGGAGCCCCACGGCAAGACGTTTCTGGACGCCAACGCGCTGATAGCGCACTATCCTGTCGCCTATCGCACGTTGAGGGACATCGCCCGTGAGGAGATGGCCCTATGAGGGGGTTGCTTGACCGGCCGGGACTTCAAAGCGTGGCGCAAGCGCTTGGGACTGACCCAGCAAGAAGCGGCAGATGCCTTGGGCGTGTGCCGCAAGACGATCGTGAATTACGAGAAGAGCAAGAAGCCGCTCAAAGCCCATATCCCGCTGGCGTGCGATGCGATTATCCAGAGGCTGATGCGTGAGCAATAAGGGCGATTTTCGGGAACGCGTCGCACTCAGCGGCCGAAAATCGGCCGAGGGCCTTCCCGCGAAGGGTGGTTCACGCAGCCGCTTCGGCCAACGCGACCTGTTCCACCTTCACTTCTACAGGAACCTCGCGGCCGAAGCAATAGCCTTTCAACTCAAGCCTCGCCCCCATCACCTTCACCACGGGCATAAACGCACCCGCATGAGCCCCGTAAAGAATTTGCACGATATCTTTCTCTTGGAACCGCCTCTGTTCCGGGGGTTGGTATTTGTCCACCAGCCCGTCCGGATCGGCCTTCTCGATCCATCCCTCGACAAAGCCCGGAGGCACTACGATAGGCTCGCCCAGCGCCGAGACGATGCCCCTGACGGCAGGGGCCATCGCGCGGGCCTCAAGCTGGTAGGGCGCTGTACGGAACAATCGCTCAGCCGTGGGGATGATAGGTTCGCCGATAAACACATAGCCGGGCCAGATCGGCTCGACCAGCACTTGAGACGCTTTCGGAGGCGGCATTTCCCGAAGCGGCAGGAACGCCGCAATCCCCAGCCGCAGATACTGCCGGTGGGCGATGCGCTCGGCTCTCGGGACGGTAATCGCGACATACCACTGAGAGGGCAATGCCGGCGAAGGCAGCGGCGGCTCAATGACCATGTGCTTGCTGAGGCTCCCGTCCATATTTAATCACCGCGTCTTTGCTCTTCGATCGCCTCGCGCACAACGTCGTTGTACCACTCCGCGACGATGGCGCAGAGAAGGGCTACCGCGACAGCAGCAAGGCTCCCGTATCCACCCCATACGTCCCGAAACTCGTGAAGCAAGAGACCCAGAACGCCGAACCTGATGAACTGGCGATCTAATCCTTCAGTCGTCATTTCCGCCTCCCGTCCAGGTGTCGAGAATCATGGCGCATCGCCCTGTCGGGCGACCGCGTGCTCGTGAACGGAGCCGCCAAGAGGCGTCTCCGCCGTTCCGGCTTCGCCCGCTTGCGCAAGGTCCGACCATGGCGGCTGGTGCTGCATCAAGTCACGGAGATTTTCGGCCGTGTTGTTTTCGTAGCGCCATTCCACGTTCAGCCAGCCGTGGCCCTTCTCGCACTCCTTGAAGACGATGGTGCAGTGCTTCATGCCCTCCGGAAGCCGTTCCATCGCCTCTCGCAGCAAGCGGGCGAAGGCGGGGATGGCGGTGCGAGTAGGGGCTGCAAACGAATGGTGAGTAACTGTCGTGCGCCCCTGACGATCTATCCACTCGACATCGCCATCAGGCGAGCGGCGGCACAGGGTTACATTTTCTCCGTCTTCCCCTGCGCGGCGAGTTCGCAACCATACGCCTTCCGGCGCCATCTCGATTGGCCGCCACCCGTCCTCCTGCTTCTGGGCGGCGGCGAGGGCGGCGTCATATTTCTCAGGCGGCAGGAGATCGCGAAGTACGCCTCGCGCCTGATCCCTCTCCGCGTCGGCTTTATCGGCCGCAATCACCCTGTGCGAGGCGACAAGAAATCCAATAGGATCGGCACCACACCCGATGGCGCCCTTCGTGATCTCTTGCAGATAATCGCACACGCGACGCTCATCCGGGTTATAGGGTAGCGGCGCGTCACCGATCGGGGTGAAGGCCGCGTTCAAGTGACTTTCACGCTGCCGAGTGCGCTCTTTGATGGACGGCTCCCTCTCCGCGCCGGCAACGCGGCGATCCAAGTCCTTGATGCGCTCGCTTTCGGCCAGGGCGGCATTCATGGCACGGCGCTCCTCATCGCGGCACACTTCGATGAACTGTGCCAGCCTCTCATTCTCCGCCATCTGCGCCGCGAGGGCTTGGGCGAGGGCGGGGACGAGAGAGCGGGCGGCGGCGATGAACTCCATGTCCATGCTGTGTTGATGAAACTCATCGCTTTTGTCGTCTGCGAGCGCCACTATGCACTCAACGTTATCGCGGAACCCTGTCACCGCGCGGACAGAGATAGTATGCGGGTCCGTCGAGACACCGCACTCCTCCCAGGGGCCCGGCGTCGCCTTCTCTGCCAGTTCCTTCGCCTGCGCGATCAGCGCCTTGAGGTCGGGGGTGTCAGGGGAGCTCATTGGCCGTCCTTCTGGATCGGGGATGGCCCCGGAAATACGACGCCATAAATGGGGTCGCCGAGAACGAGAAACGAAAGTCTCGCCTGCCGTTCGCCAATCTCTCGCTGCAACCGGGCGATCTCTTGAGCTGGCGTCTCGTCCTCCTGCTCGGCGGCGAGCGCGGCGAGGGCGTTCTTGATCTGCCGACTTTCGGCAAAGTCCCGGTCGGCTGCCAAGTCTCGCAATATGCCAGCGTCGGCGGCGGCAATTATGTCCTCCAGCGCCTCGCGCATGGTTGGGGTGGGGTTGGTCATTTCCGCCCCCTCGCCGTCTTCCGCTTGCGCGCCGGGGATTTCTTGCGCTTCGGGTTGGCGGGGGGTTTGCGCTTCGGACGCGGCGCGCGACGTTCGACCGTGGCGGCTTCGGTAACTTCGGGCCGCTCCGCACGCGCTTCCTCCGTCTTCGCAGCCTGTGGGGCCGTTTCGGCGACCGCTACGGCAAATTCGGACGGCTCCGACCACTCGCCCAGCAACTCGGTAAGGCGTCTCCGATATTCCCGCCACACCACTACCACCACGATGATCACCGCGCCCACCACCAGCGCCGGCCAGCTCCACAACGGAATGCTCAGCATCAGACCGTCTCCTTTCCAGCCGCTTCACGCGACAAACGTGAAACAATGGTCAACACCTCTGCCGCTCTTGCCTTGCGGAGAATCGCGGCGCGCCGCGGGCGGTAGACCTCGCGCATGTAGCGGGCGTGGCATTTGCGCCCCCAACGATTGCCCGCGATGCGCGGCTCGGCCTTGCAGCGGGTGCAGAGGGGGCCGGTCATGCCGCGGCTCCCTTGCGCCATGGTTTCAGCGCCTCGATCTGGTCGGCTGAAAATTCCGCGAGCAGGTGCTTGGCGGGGTAACTGTCTTCCCACGGCGCCGGGCCGAAGTTCGGGAACCACTTGCCCCGTTTCAGCGCTTCGGCAATGCGGGCGCGATGCCCTGCGTCAGGATCGACCGCGGCAACAGCTACGCGCGCAGGCTCGTCTTCCCACCGCCGAGCATTCAGCCATGTTGCTGGGTGCGCGATCTTCTCCGGCTCCCGATGCGCAACCTCGTCGGCATAGCGGCGAGCGCCAGCCGTCAGCGTCTCAAGCGGCACCAGTTTGAGCGCCGCAACGAACGCCCGTTCGGCTGGCTGTCGAGCGACGTGTCTCGGGTAGACCGCGTACCATGCTTCAAACTTCGCGAGCGTTTCGCTGTCGAGCACGCCTCCCCGCTTGCGGGGGGCTTTTGGGGGTATATCTTTCTCTTCTACTCTCTTCTCCTCTGTCGTTTCGGCGTTACCGGCCGTTTCCGAAACCGTTTCATTTTGTTTCACCCGTTCCCTGTAACGCCTCACGCGTTCCGTGCTCGTACCTCCTTGTCCTGACTGCCTCTTTTCCCAGGCTGAAACGGTGCCGTCCGTTTCAATCATGCCGCGCTCTCGCATGGCTTGGAGAATGGTCAGTACATCTTCCGTATTGAAGTCGAAGGCTATCGCGATCTCTTCCGCATCGGCGTTTCGTGCGTTTCCTCGCGTTTCAGCGTTTCGTGATGCGTAATCGAGAACCGCCCACCAGACGGCGACGATCTCACCGCGCGGCCTACCGGCCCGCTTCGCCACGACCGCAAGCTTCGGATCGAACGGCGCGCCGTGATAGGACTTGAACCAATCCATGTGCTAGGCGCTCCGCGGCTGAAGACTGGCGATGACGCTTTTCGCGCCGTCGAAATAGACTTTCACCGTGCTTATTGGGCCGCCGCGGTTCTTCGCCACGATCAGCTCGGCGTGATGGCGGCACTCTTCGAGCGCCACGTCATGGTCGGCCAGGGCCGCCGCGTATGCGGCGTCAGTTGTGGTCGGCTTCCTGACTGGCTGTTCTCGCTCGAGGTAGTAGGCTCTCCGATAGGCGAAGATCACCACGTCGGCGTCCTGTTCGATGTCGCCGGACTCCCTCAGGTCCGCCAAGGTGGGGCGCTTGTCGTCGCGCTGCTCCACGGCCCTGGAGAGCTGGGAGAGCAGCAGGACCGGAACGGGGAGTTCCTTGGCGAGCGTCGCAAGGGCGTTGGTCGTGTCGCCGATCTCCAGCCGCCGGTTCTCCTGCCGACCGCCCTGGCGCATCTTCTGCAAGTGATCGATAATGACGAGGGAGAGGCCGCCCTGCCGCATCATCCGCCGGCACGCCTGGCGGATGTACGCGGCGGACACCGCCCCCCGTTCGTCGATGAAGACCGGCAGGCGGCCGATTTCCTCGCCGGCATCCATGACCCGGTTCCAGTCGTTGTCGGAGAGCTCGCCGCGGTCCTGCTGGTCGGTGGGAATTCCGGTGAGGCGGGAAATCCACCGGGCGACCCAGAGCTGCCGGGTTTGCTCGAGCGAGAAGATCGCGACCCGGCCGTCCTTGCGCGCGACGTTGTGCGCGATGACGCCTCCGAGGAGCGACTTCCCCATTGACGGTCTGCCGGCGAGGATATGGAGCCGGCCGGCTTTCAGGCCGCCCAGGAGCCGGTCGAGATCGTGGAGACCCGTGGCGAGGCCGGTGATCCTGCCGCCCGCCTTGTGCGCCTCGGAGACAGCGGCGACATGCTCCTTGAGGGCTTGAGAGGCCGGGACGAGGCCGCCGCGGCTGCCGTGCTCGGCGAGGGCGTAAAGCCCCTCCTCCGCCCGCGCCACGATGCTTTCGGCCGCGTCTTCCCGCCCCGACAAGGCCGCTTCCGTCATCTCGTTCGCGATCGCGACGATTTCGCGCCGACGCCAGCACTCGAGGATGGTTCGGCCATAGTCGGCGGCATTCACAACGGAGATCACCGACGTTACCAGCCTAGCGAGGTAGCCGGCGCCGTCCTTGTCTTGGTCGAAGAGGTTCTTGAGCGAGACGCCGTTTGCGACGCGGCCGGCGGCAATGAGCTTTCCAGCCGCCTCGTAGAGACGGGCGTGCATCGGCTCGGAGAAATGCTCAGGCAGCAGGAAGTCCGAGACCCGTTCATAGGCGCGGTTGTCCATCAGGATCGCGCCCAGCAAGCCTTGCTCGGCCTCGACGTTGGTCGGCATCACCAAGGGCTCGCGCTCGCCGAAGGGCATCTAGGCGGCCTTCCTGCTCTTCGCGAGCTTGTCGCGGTACTCGGTCATAAGAGCCTCGGCATCGTCGGGGACGAACGAGCGGCAAAACCGTTCATAGGCGGCGAGA
>Ga0134126_10000505_pt1 | contig 49741 bp, 40 predicted proteins | sample KB31752_FD_96881 | JGI IMG/M metagenome (GOLD analysis project Ga0134126, IMG submission 96881) | Terrestrial soil microbial communities with excess Nitrogen fertilizer from Kellogg Biological Station, Michigan, USA - KB3-175-2 | ecosystem: Environmental > Terrestrial > Soil > Unclassified ...
CCTCGCTGCTCGTCCGGGCGCCCGTTCCCCCGGCCGGACTGCCGGTCCGGGACGCCGTGCGTTATCCTAACGCCGACCTGCCGGTTGGTTGAATTGCGAGGGGGTGGCGGAGGCGATGGCGACGGTCCCCGACCTGGTCCGCAACCCGGCCCGGCGGTTCCCCGACCGGCTCTGTGTCGTCGAAGGGGCACGGTCGCTGACCTTCGCCGAGGTCGACGGCCGGGCCGACCGCCTGGCGGCCGCCCTCCGGGCCCGCGGCCTCAGGCCCGGCGACCGGATCGCCCTGCTGGCCCTCAACGAGCTGGAGTACCTGGAGATCCAGGTGGGCAGCCAGCGGGCCGGCACCGTCCTCGTCCCACTGAACTTCCGGCTCACGGCCCCGGAGATCGCCGGCATCCTCGGCGACTGCGGCGCCCACCTGCTCATCCACGGCCCCGGGCTGGCGGCGGTGGCGGAGGACGCCGCCGCCCGGGCCGGGGTGACCGACGTCGTCCACCTCGGCCCCGACGGCGTCGGCGAGCCCTACGACGGACTGCTGTCGGCGGCGGCCCCCACGCCGATGGAGACTGCCCTGACAGAGGGAGTGCCGATGGAGTCGGCGCCGATGGAGGCCGCCCCGGAGGCCCTGGCGGCGGAGGCGGCGGCCAACATTCTCTATACCTCCGGCACGACCGGCCGGCCCAAGGGGGCGGTGCTCACCAACCTCGGCTTCTACGCCCGGTCGGCCGCCCTGTGCCTCGACGTCCGGGCGGCGCCGGGGAGCGTGTTCCTCCAGGCCCTCCCGATGTTCCACATCGCCGCCAACACCGCCTACTCGTTCACGTTCTGCGGGTCCACCATCGTCCTGCTCCGCGAGTTCTCCGTCGACGGCCTCGTCGCCGCCCTCCACCGGTACCGGGCGACCCACCTGCTGCTGGTCCCCACCATGATCAACGCCGTCAACCACCACCCCGGTATCGACGACCACCGGTTCGACGACCTGGAGCTGGTCATCTACGGCGCCTCGTCCATCGCCCCGGAAGTGCTCAAGCGGGCCCTCGGGGTGTTCGGCTGCGGGTTCTTCCAGCTCTATGGCATGACCGAGACGTTCGCCTGCTCCGTCCTGCGCCCCGAGGACCACGACCCCGACGGCCGCCCCGAGCTGTTGGCGTCGGCCGGCACCGACGCCCTCACCTTCGAGACCGACGTCGTCGACGACGACGGCCGGTCCTGTCCGGTCGGGGTCGTCGGCGAGATCGTCGCCCGCGGCCCGGCGTTGATGACCGAGTACTTCGGCGCCCCCGACGCCACCGCCGCCTCGCTCAGGGGCGGGTGGATGCACACCGGCGACCTCGGCTACCGGGCCGACTCCGGCTACCTGTTCGTCACCGACCGGCTGAAGGACATGGTGATCACCGGCGGCGAGAACGTCTACCCCCGCGAGGTCGAAGACGTCCTCTTCGCCCACCCGGCGGTGCTGGAGGCCGCGGTCATCGGCCTGCCGGACCCCCGCTGGGGGGAGCGGGTGCACGCCGTCGTGGTGTTGCAGCCCGGAGCCGCAGCCGCAGCCGCCGGCGCCGCCGGAACAGCTGGGGTCGACCCCGGGGCACCGGGCGAATCGGCGACCGGACCGCTGGTGGACGACCTCATCGCCCACTGCCGGGTGTCGCTGACCGGCTACAAGTGCCCGAGGTCGGTGGCCTTCGTCGCCGACCTCCCGAAGAACGCCACCGGCAAGGTGCTGAAGAAGGACTTGCGTGCCCGTGCTTCGGGGTCGGTGGGATAGGGTTGAACAAACAAACGGTTGGGAGGTAATCGTGCGGGAGGAAGCGGCCGGGGGCGACGTCGTCGTCGTGCGGCTGGGCCGCCCCGAGGCGATGTGCGCGGTGACCCTCGACTCGTTGACCGAGCTGGCCGACGACATCGCCCGGGCCGTCCAACCCGGGGTCCGGGGGGTGGTCCTGGCCGGCGGCGACCGGGCGTTCTGTGCCGGCGCCGACCTCGGCCTCCTGGACACAGCCCTCGCCGGCGACGCCCGGAAGGCCCTGGACCCGATCATGGACGTGCTACCGGCCATCGTCGTCGGCCTCCGTGACCTGCCGGTGCCGTCCGTCGCCGCCCTCGAAGGTCCGGCCGTCGGCGTCGGGATGAGCCTGGCCCTGGCCACCGACCTGCGGATCGCCGGCCGATCGGCGTCGCTCATCCCCGGCTACCTGCGCGTCGGCGGGTCCCCGGACGGCGGGTTCAGCACCTTCGCCGCCCGGTCCATGGGCAGCGCCCGGGCGCTGTCCACCCTCATTCGCAACCGCCGCCTACGGGCTGACGAGCTGGCCGACCTCGGACTGGTCGAGGAGGTGGTCGACGACGGTGGAGCCGTCGACGCCGCCGTCGACCTGCTGGCCGGGCTGGCCCCGGTGGCTCCGCTGGCCCTCGAGCACTCCCGGCGGTTGCTGGAGACGGCGTGGGCCCTGCCACTGGAGGACCAGCTCGACCGCGAGCGGGCGGCCATCACCGAACTGTGGGACTCCGCCGACTACCGGGAGGGCGTCGCCGCCTTCCTCGAGAAGCGGCCCCCCCGGTACACCGGGACCTGACGTGGCGGTGGAGTTCGCCGTCCGGCCCGACCCCGACGACGTGCTGGCGACTGCCGGGCCGGTGACGGTGCCGGCCGCCGCCTACCGCGATCCGGCCCGCTACGCCGAAGAGGTCGGTGGGCTGCTCACCCACAGCTGGGTGGTCGCCGCCCATGCCTCTGCCGTCCGGGCCGACCGGCTGGTGGTGTGGGACGGCTTCGGCCAGACGGTGGTGGTCTGCCGCGACGGCGACGGGCACGTCACCGCCTTCGCCAACGTCTGCCAGCACCGCGGGGCCCGGCTGGCCGAGGACGGCGACCCATACGCCGGCGGCCAGGTGGTGTGCCCCTGGCACGGCTTCACCTACGACCGGTCAGGGCGCGTCACCGCCGTCCCCCGTCGGGCGTCGTTCGACCGGGGGCTGGTCGACGGCCTGCGGGCGCCGGCCGTGGCGGCGGTCGAGTACGCCGGGCTGGTCTGGATCAACCTGGCCGGCGACGACGCCGAGCCGTTCGAACACTGGGTGGGCCCATTGGGCGACGAGCTGGCCGCCTACGGCATGGACGACTGGTACCTGGTCGGCGAACGGCGGTGGCCGGTGGCGGCCAACTGGAAGTCGGTCGTGGAGGGGTTCAGCGAGGACTACCACGCCCGGGTGGTCCACGACGACACCATCCCGAGCGGCCTCGTCTACGACGGCACCCAGATCCGGCTGCTCGGCCGGCACACCATGATGGTCACCCCACTCGGCTCGGTGGACTACGACGCCCTCGCCGCCCCGATCGACCACCGCCGGCACGCCTACTGCCACTACAGCGCCTTCCCGGCCACCGTGCTCAGCTGCTTCCCGACCCACGCCCAGGTGATGTCGATGGTGCCGCTGGCGGTCGACCGCACCGAGCTGCGGGTGCAGGTCGTCGCCCGGCCCCAGGCCCCCGGCGGGGTCGACCAGGCCCGGTACGAGCAGCGGATGGCGACCGGCGTCGACCACTTCGCCGCCATCGCCGCCGAGGACCTGTCCGTCCTCGACCGGTTGGCCACCACCGCGTCGGCCGCCGCTTACCGGCGCAACGTGTACTCCCGTCTCGAGGCCCGCATCAGCCGGTTCCACCAGGCCATCGACGACGTCCTCGGACCCTACGGAGACCCCCGTGAAGTCGACCCGCAGCAAGAGAGAAAGGCCCCCCATGTCGATTGACGTGCCGACCGAACCGGTCGCCGACCCCGCCACCCTGGTGCGGCTGTACGAGCTGATGGCCCTCATCGCCGCCACCGACCGGCGGGCGGCCGAGGAGGCCCGGTCCGGGGCGATGAAGGCCGCCTTCTACCCCGTGCACGGCCTCGAGGCGGTTTGCGCCGCCATCGGCGTCGCCACCACCGCCGACGACCAGCTGGTGTCCACCTATCGCAACCTCGGCGACGCCGTCGCCAAGGGGGTGCCCGTGGAACGGATCGTGGCCGAGTACTTCGGGCGGTCCACCGGGACGTCCAAGGGGCAGGGCGGCCCGATGCACCTGGTCGACGCCACCCATGGCCTGATGGCCACGTCCGGCATCGTCGGGGGAGGGCTCCCCATCGCCGTCGGCCTCGGTCTGGCCGCCCAGCTCGACGGCCCCACCCCGGCCGGGGGGAGCCGGGTGGTGGTGGCCACCTTCGGCGACGGGGCCACCTCCATCGGGGCGTTCCACGAGAGCCTGAACCTGGCCGAGCTGTGGAAGCTGCCGGTGGTGTTCGTCTGCCAGAACAACCAGTGGGGCGAGCACACCCCGCTCGGCGACTACTCGCCCGTGGCCTCCATGGCCCGGCGGGCCGACGCCTACGGTATGCGGGCCGTCACCGTCGACGGCTTCGACGCCCCCGCCACCCTCGCCGCGGTGACCGCGGCGGTCGCCACCGCTCGGGCCGGCGACGGCCCCACCCTGCTGGAATGCGTCACCTACCGGCTGACCCCCCACGTGGCCACCATGGACATGTCCTACATGCCGGCCGACGCCCTCGAGGACGCCCGCCGCCGGGAGCCGGTGCCGGCGTTCCGGCAATGGCTGGTCGACCAGGGGGTGGCCGGTGCCGGCGTCCTCGATGCCGCCGACGCCGTCGCCGAGTCGGCCGTCGCCGAGGCGTTCACCGCCGCAGCGGCGGCACCACCACCACCACCGGACACGCTGTTCGACGACGTCTTCGCCGACCGGGGCATGGTGCCGGTCCGATGAGCGACCCCACCGCACCCATCACCCCGGGCGCACCGACTGCGTCGGCCGGCGAGCAGTGGAACATCACCGGGGCCGTCAACACCGCCCTGTCGGCCGCCATGGCCCGTGAGCCCAAGCTGCTGGTCATGGGGGAGGACATCGCCGACCCGATCGGCGGCGTGTGGCGCACCTTCGCCGGGTTGTCCACGACGTACGGCACCGACCGGGTCCGGAACACCCCCATCTCCGAGCAGGCCATCGTCGGGACGGCCATCGGGGCCGCCCTGGCCGGCTACCGGGTGGTGGCCGACATCATGTTCTTCGACTTCATCGCCGTCTGCCTCGACCAGCTGGCCAACCACGCCGCCAAGCTCCGGTACATGTCCGGCGGGGTCTCCGGGGTGCCCATCACCGTGACCACCACCGTCGGCAGCGGCCGGTTCGGGGCCCAGCACACCCAGAGCCTGGAGGCCTGGCTGATGCACACGCCCGGGGTGAAGGTGGTCTACCCGACCACGCCCGAAGACGCCGCCGGCCTGATGACGACGTGCATCGACGACGACGACCCCTGCCTGTTCATCCAGCACAGCGGCACGATGTTCAAGAAGTCGCCCAAGGCGCCGTCCGCCGCCCCGCCGGAGGGTCCGGCGGCGGTGCCGCTGGGGGTGGCCGACGTGAAGCGGGTCGGCACCGACGTGTCGATCATCGCCTACGGGGTCGCCGTCCGCGACGCCCTACGGGCCGCCGACACCCTGGCCGGGGAGGGGATCTCGGCGGAAGTGGTCGACCTCCGCAGCCTGGTCCCCCTCGACGTCGACGGTATCCTGGCGTCGGTGGCCAAGACCCGGCGGGCCGTGGTGGTGCACGCCGCCACCCGGTTCTGCGGTCCCGGCGCCGAGATCGCCGCGGTCATCGGGGCCGAGCTGTTCGGCGACCTGCTGGCCCCGGTGCGCCGGCTGGGGGCCGACTACGTCCCGGTGCCCTTCGCCGCCGAGCTCGACCCGTTCCCCAGCGCCGGTTCCGTGGCCGACGCGGTGCGGGGGGTGCTGGCCGGCGGCTGACCCGCCCTGGGTGGGCGGCCGTGGCCGGCCGCCGTCGATCCCCGTCCCTCAGCCCGCCGCTTGCTAGCTTGCAGCCGTGCGCTTGATAGCTGCATCATGACTTCAAACGTTTGACTGCCGGCCGAGAGGGAACCAGCCATGACGAGAAGGCCTGTACGGACGCGCCACGGCGACCGCCCGAGCTGGTTCCTCCGCCGGTCGGGGGCGGCGATGGCCGTGGTGGCCGTCCTGGCCGCGGTGGTCACCGGTCCGGTCGTGGTCGCCACCGACGCCGGCGCGGCGACAACACCGGGGGCGGGGACCTGGACGCCGACCGCCGCGCCGCTCCCGGCCGGGGCCAGCACAGTCTCGAACGTGCGCATCCAGACTGTCTCGTGCCCGGCGACAGGGATCTGCACCGCCGTTGGGACATATCACGGCGCTGCCGGCGAGTCGACGATGGCCGAGACGCTGTCCGGGGGAAGTTGGACGGCGACCGACGTGGGCACCGTCAGCCCCGGCGACGGGAGCACCGGCCTGCCCTACCTCTCCACAGTGTCGTGCCCGTCCGCCGGCCACTGCACCGCGGTCGGTGACTACACAGACGGCGTCAACCAGTACCCCGTGGCCGAGACCCTGTCGACAGGGTCGTGGACCGGCGCCGCCCTTCCCTTCCCCCCTGATGCCGCCGTCACACAGGGATCGATCCTTTCCTGGGTGTCCTGCGCCGCCCCCGGGACATGCACCGCCGTCGGCTACTACCGGACCGCCACTGGCGAGAACAAGGGCCTGGGCGAGACCTCGTCGGCCGGGGTCTGGACGGCGACGACGCTCCCCGTGCCGGCCAACGGCGTCAACACAGGGATCACCAACTTCGACACGGTGACCTGCCCCTCGGCCGGCTCCTGCGTCGCCGTCGGGTTCTACCCGACCACGACAGGGCACACAGAGGGCCTCATCGAGACCCTGTCCGACGGCCAGTGGACCCCGACCGGGGTCGCCATCGACGCCGTCTCCGTCCTGTCGTCGGTGTCCTGCCCTGCCGTGGGGGTCTGCGTCGCCGTCGGTGCCTACGTCACAGGGTCGAACGTCCGCGGCCTGATCTATACCCTGGCCACAGGGGTCTGGACGGAATCGGCTTCGCCGTTGCCCGCCGACGCCCAGGCGACACCGGTGTCCGGACATCCGAGCGTCGTGTCCTGCCCGGCAGTCGGATCCTGCGTCGCGGTCGGTGCCTACAAGGACGCCACCGGGCACACAAACACCCTCGTGGCGACCCTGTCGGGAGGCAGTTGGGCGGCGACTGGCGTCCCTGCTCCGACAACAGCTCCGACAGGGGCCGGCAGTGGAACGCACTTCAGCTACAAGAAGCTGTCCTGCGCCTCCACCGGATCCTGCGCCGCAGTGGGCAGCTATCAGAATGCCGGCGGTCACCAGGTCGCCCTGATCGACACGCTTTCGCGCGGCGCCTGGACGCCGACCGCGGCGTCGAGCCCCACAGGGTTCGGCACGCTCATGGGAGTGTCCTGTGCCCGGACCGGGTCCTGTGCCGCCGGTGGGTACGACGGGCCGACGAAGGCCGACACATCGACCTACCAGGGCCTGTTGGACACCTACGTCCCCGCGGCGCCGCAGGTCACCTCGATCACCCCTGACGTCGGATCGGTGATCGGTGGGACGACGGCCACGATCGCCGGCACCGGCTTCACCGCCACAGGCACCACCGTCAAATTCGGCCAGTGGCCGGCGACACCGGTCACGGTCGACAGCACAACATCGCTGACCGTGACGATCCCGTCCCAGACAACAGCCGGGACGGTCACAGTGGTCGTGACCACCGCCGGTGGCCCATCGAATGCCTTTCCCTTCACCTACGACGCACCGCCCAGCATCACCGGGTTCACGCCGGCCCAGGGTCCCCTGTCGGGCGGCAACACCATCACCGTCACCGGGACGGACTTCACCGCCACAACCACCGTGACCTTCGGCACAAACCCGGGCGCCGTCGGCACCACAGTGACCGTGGCCAGTCCGACGACATTGACGGTCAAGGTCCCGGCCGCCACGACACCGGGCAACGTCACAGTGACCGTGACCACCCCCGGCGGCCACGCCTTCCCGCCGCCGACCCAGTACACCTACCTCGGGCGCCCGGTCGTCACATCGGTCACGCCCAACGTCGGCCCGGGCGGGGGCGGCAACACCGTGACGATCCACGGGTCGTGGTTCACCGCCACAACCGCCGTCACCTTCGGCGGCAGCCCAGGGACCACAGTGGTCGTCGCCGGCCCCAGCACATTGACCGCCGTCGTGCCGGCCGGGACCGCCGGGACCACCGTCCCCGTTGTCCTCCACGGACCGTCGGGCGCGTCGACAGGGGTGAGCTATACCTACGGCACCGTTCCCGCCATCACCTCGATCAGTCCCGATGCCGGCCCGGTCGCCGGGGGAACCACAGTCCTCATCGTCGGGCCCGGCATCACGGCCACAGCGACCGTCACCTTCGGCGGGGTGCCGGGCACGACAGTGGGGTCCGGCTCGACAGAGCTGTGGGCCCACTCCCCGGCGCATGCGGCCGGGACCGTCACAGTGGTCGTCACCACCCCCGGCGGCACCTCGGCCGGATCCCCGTACACCTACGATCCGGTCCCCACCGTCACCGCGATCACCCCTGACGTCGGCTCCGTCGTCGGCGGCACGCCGGTCACCATCAGCGGTACGGGCTTCGCCTCCACAATCACCGTCGCGTTCGGTCAGTCGCCGGCCACATCGGTCACGGTCAACAGCCCAACCACACTGACCGTGGTCATCCCGAGCCAGACAACACCCGGCGTCGTCACAGTGGTCGTCAGCACGCCCGGGGGCGTATCGAACACGTTCGTTTTCACCTACGACGCGCCGCCGACCATCACCGGGTTCACGCCGGCGTTCGGCCCGCTGGCCGGCGGCAACACCATCACCGTCACCGGAACCAGCTTCACCCCGACAACCACCGTCAATTTCGGCGCCACCACAGGCACACCGGGCACGCCGGGCGCCACGCTGAGTGTCACAAGCCCGACCACCCTGACGGTCGAGGTCCCGGCCGGGATGACCGCCGGCAACGTCACAGTGACCGTCACCACTCCCGGCGGCACCTCGTTCCCCCCGTCGACGGGACTCCAGTACACCTACTTCGGGCAACCAACTATCGCTTCGATCACACCACCGGCCGGCCCGCCGGGGGGTCGCAACACCGTGACGATCCACGGGACAGGGTTCGCCGTCACAGCCACCGTCACATTCGGCGGCATTTCCGGGACCACAGTTACAGCTGGCACACCGTTCGCCTTGACCGTCAAGGTCCCGACCGGGGTGACGCCGGGCACGGTCACCGTGACCGTCAGCGACGTGGGGGGGACGTCCGCCGGGGCCAGCTACACCTACCTCGGCCTGCCGAGCATCACCACCATCGCCCCTGATGCGGCCCCGATTGCGGGTCGCACAACAATCCGCATCACCGGCAGCGGCTTCGACGCCTTCACAACCACGGTCACCTTCGACGGGGTCCCGGCTGCGTGGTCGTACGTGACAACAACAACGACCCTGTGGGTGACGGCGCCGGCGCATGCGGCCGGGACCGTCACCGTGGTGGTCACCACCCCCGCTGGCACCTCGGCCGGGTTCCCCTTCACCTACAGCCCGGGTCCCACCATCACCTCGATCACCCCTGATGCCGGCTCCGTGGTCGGGGGAACAACCGTCACCGTCACGGGCACCGGCTTCACCGTCGGAACCACCGCCGTCACCTTCGGTCAGTGGTCGGCCACATCGGTCACGGTCAACAGCGCAACATCGCTGACCGTGCTCATCCCGAGCCAGACAACCGCGGGCGTCGTCACAGTGACGGTCAGCACCCCGGGTGGCACATCGAACGCCTTCTCCTTCACCTACGACGCGCCACCGACGATCACCGGGCTCACGCCGAAGTACGGTCCCCAGTCGGGCGGCAACACCATCACCATCACCGGAACGGACTTCACCGCCACAACCACCGTCGCCTTCGGCACACAGCCGGGCACCACAGTGGCCGTCAACAGCCCAACGACATTGACCGTCAAGGTCCCGGCGGCCACGGCACCAGGCGACGTCACAGTGACCGTCACCACCCCCGGCGGCAAGGCCTTCCCCCTGCCGACAACACCGTACGCCTACTTCGGGCAACCAACTATCGCTTCGATCACACCACCCGCCGGCTCGCTGGCCGGTGGCAGCACCGTGGCCATCGGTGGGACAGATTTCGCCCCGACAGCCACTGTCACCTTCGGCGGGATCCCCGGCACCACAGTCGTCGTCGGCACAACGTTCGCCTTGACCGTCAAGGTCCCCGCCGGGGTGACCCCAGGCACGGTCACAGTGGTCGTAACCACGCTGGGTGGCGCCTCCGCCGGTTCCGGCTACACCTACCTCGGCGTACCGACCATCACCTCCATCACACCTGACTCCGCCCCGGTCACCGGCCGCACAACAATTTCCATCGTCGGCACCGGCTTCAAGGTCACCACAGGAACCACGGTCACATTCGGCGGGACCCCGGCCACGTCGGTGTTCGTCGCCACAACAGCGACACGGCCAGTCCTGTTCGTGACGGCCCCACCGGAGGCCGCCGGCACGGTGATGGTGACCGTGACCACTCCGGGCGGCACCTCGGCGGGGTTCCCATTCACCTACGACGCGCCACCGACCGCTACCGGGCTCACGCCGGCCCAGGGTCCCCTGGCCGGCGGCAACAGCATCACGGTTACCGGCTCGCACTTCGTCGCCGGGACAACGACCGTCGACTTCGGCACCAACCCTGGCACCACCGTCGACGTCACCAGCCCCACAACGCTGACCGTGGTGGTGCCGGCCGGCACAGGCCCGGGCACAGTGCCGGTCACCGTTACCACGCCGGGCGGCACGTCGACACCGCAGACCTACACCTACATTCCGGCACCGACCATCACGGCCGTGGCCCCGACCAGTGGGACCACCGCCGGTGGTACGGCGGTGAGCATCACCGGGACGCATCTGACCGGTACGACCACCGTCACCTTCGGCGGCACCGTGGGCACCACAGTCGTAGCCGTCGACGACACCACGGTGACCGCCGTGACGCCGGCTCACCTGGCCGGCCCGGTCACCGTGGTCGTCACCGCCAGCGGGGGCTCGGCCACCGTGGCCACAGGCTTCACTTATGAGGCGCCGGCGCCGACACCGCCCGCCGGTTCGACCACATGGGCCACCGGCTCGTCGACCTCGCCCACCACAACGGCCACGGCCACGGCCCCGAACGCCACGGTGGTGGCCACCGGCGCCGGGTCAGTAGGCATCGGCCTGTACCCGTCGAACCCCACCTCGGCCACGCCCCCGGGTGACACCGGTGTCTACCTCGACGTCGAGGTGGCCGCAGGCAGCAACTTCACCTCGGTCACCGTCACCCGCTGCGGCGTCACGTCGGCCGACACGCTCGAGTGGTGGAACGGTGCCGCCTGGACCCCGTTCAGCAACCAGTCCTTCGACGCCACCACCGGCTGCCTCGTCGCCCAGGTCGACGGCACCACGTCGCCGACGGTCGACCAGCTGACCGGCACCCCGGTGACCGTCGTCGGTCCCGTGACGCCCCCACCGCCCCCGCCCCCGTCGCCCTCGACGAGCCAGGGCTACTGGGAGGTGGCCAGCGACGGCGGCGTCTTCGCCTTCGGCGCCGCCCAGTTCTACGGTTCCATGGACGGCCAGCATCTGAATGCCCCGATCGTCGGGATGGCGGCCACCCCCACAGGGAAGGGCGCCGCGTCTGATGACGCCGCCTCCGGCGGCTACTGGGAGGTGGCCAGCGACGGCGGCATCTTCGCCTTCGGCGCCGCCCAGTTCTACGGCTCGATGGGCGGCCAGCCCCTCGACCAACCCATCGTCGGGATGGCCGCCACCCCCACAGGGAAGGGCTACTGGGAGGTGGCCAGCGACGGCGGCGTCTTCGCCTTCGGCGCCGCCCAGTTCTACGGTTCCATGGGCGGCCAGCCCCTCGACCAACCCATCGTCGGGATGGCCGCCACTCCCACAGGGAAGGGCTATTGGGAAGTCGCCAGCGACGGCGGCGTCTTCGCCTTCGGCGCCGCCCAGTTCTACGGGTCGATGGGCGGCCAGCCCCTGAACCAGCCAATCGCGGCGATGTCCGCCACTTCGACAGGCCAGGGCTATTGGGAGATCGCCAGCGACGGCGGGGTCTTCGCCTTCGGCGCGACGAAGTTCTACGGCTCCATGGGCGGCCAGCCCCTCAACCAACCGATCGTGGCGGTGGCCGCCACTTCGACAGGCCAGGGCGCTGGGTCCAATGGCGCCGCCTCCGGCGGCTACTGGGAGGTGGCCAGCGACGGCGGCGTCTTCGCCTTCGGCGCCGCCCAGTTCTCCGGCTCCATGGGTGGGCAGCCACTGAATGCCCCGATCGTGGGGGCGGCGGCCACCGACGGGGTCGGTTAGTGGCTTCTGATCACGACGCCGCGCCGAGGTACCGACCGAGGGCGTCGAGCCAGCTGCCGGTGCCCTCCTCGCGCCAGGCCGGCTCCTCGCGCCCGTCGAGGTAGGCGCCGGTCTCGACCAACACCAGGCGGGTGCCGCTTCCCTCCGGCGCGAACTGGACGGTGGTCAAGGAAGCCGTGGCCACCGTGTCGTCTTCGCACAACACCGAGGTGTAGACGATCCGCTCACCGGGGACGATCTCGCGGTAGAGGGACTCCCAAGTGATGCGCTTGCCCTCGTGGACAACCCGGTTGCGCTCGATGCCGCCGGCCTGGAAGTCCATCTGGTAGTCAGCCGGGTTGCCGGCGAACCATCGGACTTTGATTTGTGGGTCCGCCCACGCGTCGAAGACGCGGTCGGTGGATGACGGGTAGCGGCGTTCCAGGGTAAAGGTGCCGTGGACGATGGTTCGGTCGGGCATGGTGCCTCCTCTGTCGCTGGCGGTATCGGTGGTTCTTGCTCAGGCCCGTCGGGGGTCGGGCGAGGCGAGGACGTCGCCGAGACGGTCGAGGCGGCGCTCCCACTCGGTCCGTTTGGCGGCCAGCCAATCCTCGGCCCGACGGAGGCCGTCGGGTTCGAGCCGGCAGGTGCGGACCCGGCCGACCTTCTCGGAGCTGACGATCCCGGCGTCTTCGAGGACCCCCAGGTGTTGGACCACGGCGGCCAACGACATGGTGAAGGGCTCGGCCAGCTGGCTCACCGACGCCGGCCCGCCGGCCAGCCGCTCGACCATCGCCCGCCGGCTGCCGTCGGCCAGGGCATGGAACACCCGGTCGGACGGCGCCAGAAGGTTAGGCATCGCCTTAAGTATGGGCCGCCGTCCGGTCAACAGTCAACCCATTGCTTAAGTAACGGCTCCCGGTCCTGCCGTCCGAGGGGCCTGCCGTCCGAGGGGCCTGCCGTCCGAGGGGCCAGTCGGGCCGGTGGCGGAAGTCAGGCTTCGGGGATCTTCGGCCGGATGGTCTCGGCGAACCAGGCCATCCGGTCGAGGTACTCCTCGACACTGCGGATCGGGGCCGGCCTCCCGTGGCCGTCGTCCATGGAGTTAAGCGGGGCCAACGTCGCCGTGATGCCGTTCGACGCCATGAAGGCCACCCGCTCCAGGACGGCGTCGTCGCCCACGGCGAGCGCCGGGGCCTCGGACTCCTCGTGGGACTCCGGGTCCATCGTCGGTTCGTCGAAGTAGGCGGCGATCTCCAGCGGCCGGGCGGCGTCGAAGTCGGGATGGTCCCGGATGTACGCCGCCGCGGCGGGGTGCTCGTCGTGGCGGCTGGCGTAGGAGAGCCACCCGGTTCCCCACCTGGCCACCCGGTCGAGCGACCGCTTCGAGGAGGCCTTGCCGCCGAACCACATCGGCATCGGGTCCTGGGCGGGCTTCGGCTCGAAGGCCACCTGGGAGAACCCGACGTGCTCGCCGTGGTACTCGGCCACCTCCTGGGTCCACAGGGCGAACATCGCCTCCACGTATTCGTCCGTGACCTGGTTGCGCTGGGCGAAGTCGGCGCCGAGCAGCTCGAACTCGACCTGCATGTACCCGGTAAGCACCATCGGGAGGCACCGTCCGCCGGAGATCCAGTCCATGGTGGCGACGGCCTTGGCCAGGTGGATGGGCGGCTCGCAGGGTGCCACCAGGTGCGGCACCACCGTCAACCGCCGGGTGGCCCCGAGGAGCAGCGCCGACGCCGCCAGCGAGTGCGGCCACCGGGCGCCCATGTTGTCGGTCCACACCCCTTGTTCCAGGGCGATGTGCCACGGGACGAACAGGTACTCGAACCCCAGCTCGTCACCCTGCCGGGCGATGGCCAACAGTTGGTCGCCGGTGATGTCCAGCTCCCACGTCTCCTGCCGTTGCGGGGGGAACGTCGTCAGCCCCGGAATGGCGAACCCGAACCTCATGTGCTTCCCCTTTCCCCTCCTGCCCAGCCGGGCCCTGTCCTGTCCAGCCGGGCGTCAGGTCCCGACGAGGCGCGGCCGGATGGTCTCGGCGAACCAGGTCATCCGGTCGAGGTACTCGTCCAGGGACCGGATCGGCGCCGGCCGGCCGTGGCCGTCGTCCATGGCCGTCAGCGGGGCCGGCGTGGTGGTGACGCCGAGCGACGCCAGGTACCGCACCCGCTCCACCACGGCGTCGTCGCCGACGACGAAGTCGGGAGCCACCGTCTCCTCGTGCGACTCCGGGTCGTGGGTGGGCTCCTCGAAGTAGGCGGCGATCTCCAGCGGTCGGGTCGGGTCGTGGTCGGGGTGGTCGCGGATGAAGGCCACTGCCGCCGGGTGCTCGGCGTGGCGACTGGCGTACGACAGCCAACCCGACCCCCACTTGGCCACCCTCGTCAACGCCCGCTTCGAGGAGGCCTTACCGCCGAACCACATCGGCATCGGCTGTTGGGTCGGCTTCGGCTCGAAGGCCACCTGGGAGAACCCGACGTGCTCGCCGTGGTACTCGGCGACCTCGTCGGTCCACAGGGCGATCATCGCCTCCACGTACTCGTCGACCACCTGGTTGCGGTGGGCGAAGTCCATCCCGAGGAGGTCGAACTCCTCCTTGACGTACCCGGTCAACAGCATCGGCACGCAGCGGCCCCCCGACATCCAGTCCATGGTGGCGATGGCCTTCGCCAGGTGGATCGGGGGTTCGCACGGCAGCACCACCAGCGGGCAGACCGTCAACCGCCGGGTGGCCCCCAAGAACAGGGCCGACGACGCCAGGGCGTGCGGCCACCGGGGACCCATGTTGTCGGTCCACGCCCCCTGCGGGAGGGCGATGTGCCAGGGGACGAACAGGTAGTCGAACCCGAGCTCGTCGCCCCGCCGGGCGATGGTCAGCAGTTGGTCGCCGGTGATGTGGCGGACCCAGTCCTCCTGCCGGTGCGGCGGGAACAGGGTCAGGCCGGGAGGGCTGAAGGCGAACCTCATCGGCCGTTAGTGTATAACTGACGTTTGGTAGAAAATGTCTGCCAGGCGGTCAGGGGGAGGGGCGGGAGTGAAGTTCATCATCTTTCCTCCGGGTGTCATCCGGTACCCGGAGGCGATGCATCCGTGGGAGAAGCAGGGGCAGGGCGCCACGGTGGCCGACGTGGTCCGGGTGCTGAAGCTGGCCGACGATCTCGGTTACGACTTCGTCACCATGCCGGACCACATCGTGATCTCGTCGTCCGAGGCCGACGTGCTGGGGCCGCAGTGGCCGGAAGCCCTCACCTCGCTGGCCTTCTTCGCCGGCCAGACCAAGAACATCCGGCTGTACACCAGCATCCTGGTGGTCCCCTACCGGAACCCCCTGCTGTTGGCCAAGACCCTGGCCACGGTGGACTGGTGGTCCGGCGGCCGCCTCACCATCGCCGTCGGCGTCGGCCACGCCCACGACGAGTTCGAGCTGTTGGGGGTGCCGTTCGAGGAGCGGGGCACTCGCACCGACGAGTACCTGTTGGCGGCCAAGGCCCTGTGGCGGGACGACGTGGCCAGCTTTTCGGGGCAGCACGTCTCGTTCATCGACCGGGTCTGCGATCCCCACCCGGTCAATCGTTCCGGCCTCCCCATCTACATCGGTGGGAACTCGAAGCCGGCGATGCGCCGGGCCGCCCGGATCGGTGACGGGTGGCATCCGTGGACGGTGCAGCCCAAGGACGTCCCGGCCTGCCTGGAGTACATCCACTCCCAGCCCGAGATGCAGGACAACCCCCGGCCGTTCGACCTGGTCATGCCCATGAGCCGGCTGGCGGTGGACGACGTCACCCACCAGGTGACCGGCGAGACGTACTTCCCGACGACCGAGACAGAGATCATCGAAGAGCTGGAGACGCTGAAGTCGATCGGCACCACCGTGGTGGCCACCTACTTCCCGCCGTCGACCAGCCTCGAGGACTACCTGGAGCGGATCACCTGGTTCGCCGAGGAGATCATGCCTAAATACCACAACTGAGGGCGCCGACGCACATCCGCGACGTCCTTTTGGCCGCGGACGGTCGTACTGTGCGCCGTGGGGGGTGCGGCAAGTGCGGGCGGATGGGTTGGCGGGGATGTTGACGGGGATTCTGTAACGGAGTTAACATCATCTGACCGTTTGGTTGGCACCTGCCGGGAAATCCGGTGGGGCAGCGCTGGCGGAAGCGCTGGCGGAAAGGGAGGGGCAACACGTGAAGAAGCGATCCTTCGCGTCGGTAATGACCGGCGCGGCCTTGGTACTGGGGTCGGTGGGCCTAGTCTCAGTTGAGGCGGGGGCGGCCACAAATCTCGGTAACCAGAGGTCGACATACTTCCCGCCTTCCAAGGTGGTGCATTCCCAGGCACTGACATGGAAGACCAGTACAGCGAACACGAAGCTGAAGTCGATCATCGGCACATACCCGAAGTCGACAGGGAGCACGACCCGGGGAATCAACGGGAAGACCGTCAACTTCGGCTGCATCGCCCCGAACACCGCCAACGGCGTCACCACGGTGTTCGCCAGCTTCTGCAAGGGCGTCGCCGCCCGGTTGAAGGCGGCCAACTCGGGCAAGACAACCCCGTACACCCTCAAGCTGACCCAGACAGCCGACAGCGGTTCGTCGCAGACAACCCAGGTCACCGACATCACCACGGCGGTCGACACCGAGCACGACTTCGGACTGTTCCTGAACAGCGCGCTCGGGCCGGTGGGGACGAAGATCCTCGAGACAACACACGTCCCGTTCTTCGGTGACTTCACCACATGCGGGAAGACAGCGATCTACGGCTTCGACGTCACATACGACATCGAGACCTGCACCGCCCTCGAGTCCGAGACCAGCGACAAGTGGCTCGTGTACACCAACGGGTTCATGAACGCCTACATGAAGGCCTTCAACGTGAAGGGTCCCCAGGTCCGCTACGCCGGGCTGTCGCCGGACACAGGTGGCCTGCTCACCTACGTCCAGGTGCTGGAGAGCCAGATCAAGAAGAGCGGGGTGAAGCTGGTCGGCAACTCGACCACCCTGCCGTCCACATCGGCGTCCATCACCGACCTGTCGCCGTACGTGACCAACATCATCTCCAAGACACCGACCATCATCGGCATCTACAGCGCCGACCCGACGCTGGTGGCCCGCCTCATGGGGTCCCTGAAGCAGAACGGGTACAAGGGCAACGTCTCGGCCTCGTGCACATCGGCCGAGCTCCAGAACCCGACGGTGGCGGCGGAGATCACAGGCTGCATGGCCACGGCCACCGGGTTCGGGTACCCGTCGTTCGGCGGCAAGTACTGGAACACCATCAACAAGGCGTCGAAGAGCTCGGGTGGGCCCGCCACGGCCACCGCCGGGTTCTACCGTGGATGGGTCAACGCCGACATCGCCGTCCAGGGCCTCAAGGCCTTCGCCGCCAAGGGCGGGAAGCTGACGGCCGAGGGTCTGGTCAACCTGATGAACAACGGGTGGACATACCCCGGCTTCGGCGACGTGGTGGCCAAGCAGACGTACCCCTACGGGAAGTACAACGCCCAGCCCTGCGCCACCCTGGCCCGTGAGTCGGCCAAGTCCAAGAAGACAGTGCCGTTGAAGGACCTCACCTGCGGTGGGGTGTTCTACACACAGATCGGCGGCTGATCTGACGCAGTGACTGCAGGCGCCCCGTCCGGGATCCCCCGGGCGGGGCGTTCTGCATTTCCGGGGCTCTTTCGGTTGGTCACGCCCTGAGCTCGGGTGCCCGGGCGCAGTGCTCCGGGCCCAGTTGTCGACCAGTCGTTTGGTTGTTACTGTCGGTCCTGACCACGCCGAATGGTGACCGCGCCGGCCGAACGAGGCGCGAGGGGAGAGGGTGACATGGGTGAGGCCTACATCGTCGAAGCCGTCCGTTCGCCGGTGGGCCGCCGTAACGGCTCCCTGTCGGCCATGCACCCGGCCGACCTCGGCGCCGACGTCGTCGCCGCGCTGATGGACCGCGCCGGGGTGGACCCGGCGGCGGTGGACGACGTCGTCTTCGGCTGCCTCGAGGCCCTCGGCCCCCAAGCGGCCAACGTCGCCCGGGCCGTCTGGCTGGCCGCCGGCCTCCCCGAGTCGGTCCCCGCCACCACCGTCGACCGGCAGTGTGGGTCGGCCCAGCAGGCCGTCCACTTCGCCGCCATGGGCACCATGGCCGGTGTCCAGGACCTGGTGGTAGCCGGTGGGGTCCAGCAGATGTCGATGATCCCGATGGGCACGGCCAACGCCGCCGGCGCCCCCTTCGGCCAGCCCGACCCGTGGACCGGGTCGGAGGGCTGGGTGAAGCGCTACGGGCGGACCGAGCTGAGCCAGTTCGTCAGCTCCGACATGATCGCCACTCGCTGGGGCCTCAGTCGCGACGACCTCGAGGAGTACAGCGCCAGCTCGCACCAGCGCGCCCTCGACGCCCGGGCCGAGGGCCGGTTCGACCGGGAGATCGTCCCGGTCAACGGCCTCGACGCCGACGAAGGGCCGAGGGAGCCGAACCGGGAGAAGATGGCGTCGCTCGCCCCGCTGCTCCCCGACGGCGTCACCACGGCGGCCATGGCCTCCCAGATCTCCGACGCCGCCGCCGCCGTGCTCGTGGCCTCCGAGCGGGCGGTGGCCGCCCATGGGCTCCGCCCCCGGGCCCGGGTGCACCAGATGACCGTGCGCGGGGACGACCCCATCATCGGGCTGACCGCCCCCATCGAGGCCACCCGGGTCGCCCTGGACCGGGCCGGCCTGTCCCTCGACGACATCGACCTGGTCGAGATCAACGAGGCGTTCGCCCCGGTGGTCATGGCCTGGGAACGCGACCTCGGCGCTGACCACGCCAAGGTCAACGTCAACGGCGGCGCCATCGCCCTCGGCCATCCGCTCGGCGCCACCGGCGCCCGGTTGATGACCACCCTCCTGCACGAGCTCGAGCGCACCGGCGGTCGTTACGGGCTGCAGACCATGTGCGAGGGCGGCGGCACTGCCAACGTCACCATCATCGAGCGCCTCTGATGGCCGCCGACGACACGACGCCGAAGGCGTCTGACGACGCGGTGCCGAAGGCGTCTGACGACGCGACGCCGAAGGCGTCTGACGACGCGGTGGCGAAGGCGTCCGACGATGTGGTCCGCCAGGCCAACGAGGCGACGCTGCGCCAGATGATGGCGTACCTGGCCGCCGAGGACTTCGACGGCATCTTCACCTTGTGGGCCGACGACTCCGCCCTGGAGCTGCCGTTCATGCCGAACCACGCCCTGCGACGGGTGGAGGGAAAGGAGAACGTCCAGGCGTTCTTCAAGGCGGTCAACGGCGACGACCTTGGCGAGATCAACCTGACGGTGAAGAGCATCATGCCGATGCTGGACCCGAACGCCTTCTTCGCCGAGTACACCGGGGAGGCCACCGTGAAGGCCACCGGTGGCTCCTATCGCATGGACTACCTCGGGTTCTTCCGGTTCGCCGACGGCAAAGTCGTGCTGTGGCGGGAGTACTACGACGCCGTCCGGGCCATCCTGTGGAACCGCCAGGACGAGATCCGCGACACCCCGCCGCTCGGGTTGGTCTGGGAGTAGGCCGCTGACCCCCGGAGTGGCCGGTCGGGCCGCCGATGGGGCCGCCCCTCCGGGGTATCGGTAGCATCAGCCCGCATGGCCGAAAGCACCGGACCGGGCGGGGCCGTTCGGACGAGGAAGAAGGATGCCACCCGCCGCCGGCTGATGGAGGCGGCGGGTGCCGTCTTCGCCGAGAAGGGCTACGCCGCCACCACCGTGGACGACATCGTCCAACGGGCCGGCACGTCGCCGGCGACGTTCTACCTCCACTTCAAGCGCAAGGTCGACGTCCTCACCGCCGGGCTGGCCGAGGAGGACCAGGCGGTCTGGCTGGTGTCCGAGCCGCTGCTGCCCGGCGCCGGTCCCCTCACCCGCCAGGGCGTGGCCCGATGGCTGCGCCGGCTGTTCGACACCTGGCAGCACCTGGAGGCCACCCGGTTGGCGCTGAGCCAGGCGGTCCTCATCGAGCCGGAGCTCCGCGTCCAACAGTCGGCCCGGCTGGCCGGTGGCATCGAGTTCTGGGAGGCCCTCCTGCACGACCTCGGCCGACCGCCGGATGCCGCCACCCAGGCGCTGGCCGCCGTGCTGAACGCCCAGATCTACGGGCTGTTCGAGATGTGGATCGTCTACGGCGTCGACGTCAACGTGGGCGCCGTCCTGGAGGCCACCACCGACGCCCTCTGGTCCCGGCTCGGACCGCCACGGCGCCAGCGGGCACGGTCCGCCTAGCCCTTCCGGACCGCCTAGCCCTCCGGCCGTTCACTGGAGATTCTCTCTACCGATCCGTTGACTAGAGAAAGTCTCTAGTTTTAGAATGGTGGTGCCGCCCGGTCGGACCGGGCGCGGCGGGGAGGGGAGAGCCATGCGGTTCGGGCTCAGCTACGAGATCTCGGTGCCCAAGCCATGGACGCCGGATTCGGAACGTCAGGTGTTCTTGGACTGCCTCGAGCAGGTCCGGGTGGCCGACGAAGTCGGGTTCGAGAGCGTGTGGGCGGTCGAGCACCACTTCTTCGAGGAGGTGTCCCACTCGGCGGCGCCGGAGATCTTCCTGACGGCCTGCGCCATGCAGACCACCAACCTGCGGATCGGGTCCGGCATCACGGTGTGCGTGCCGGAGTACAACAACCCCGTCCGGGTGGCCGAACGGATGGCCACCATCGACCTGCTGTCGAAGGGCCGCCTCGACTGGGGGTCCGGCCGCAGCGGCACCTGGTACGAGCTCGGCGGCTTCGGGTCCGACCCGGACGAGACCAAGAAGACCTGGGACGAGTACGTCCGGATGATGCCGAAGATGTGGACCGAGGAGTTCTTCTCCTGGAACGGCCGGCGGTTCCAGATGCCGCAGCGCCCGATCATCCCGAAGCCCTACCAGCAGCCGCACCCGCCGCTGTGGGTCGCCGTCACCAGCCCGGGCACCGAGATCGACGCCGCCGAGCGCGGCATGGGCGCCCTCGGGCTCAGCTGGGGCGGCATCAAGGGCCACGAGCAGAAGATCTCTCGCTACAAGAAGCGCATCGAGACCTGTGAGCCGGTGGGCACATTCGTGACCAACAAGTTCTATACGGTCAACTACCTGTTCTGTCACGAGACACACGACTACGCCGTCGAGATGGGCGAGCGGATGTCCGACCACGTGCAGTACGGCACCGCCCAGGTCGTCGGCACCCGGGAGGCCACCATCAGCCGGGCCTACCCCGACTACACGGCGGCGCTCGACGGGTACAACCCCGCCTCGCCGTCGCCCAGCCGGGCCTTCATCCCCGAGGGACTGACCGTCGGCGACCCCGACCACATCATCGAGGCCATGAAGCTGTGGGAGGCCACCGGCGCCGACGGCGTCAACTTCATCATCAACTCCCACAACGTCATCCCGCAGCAAGAGGTGCTGGACAGCCTGCGGCTGTTCGCCCGCGAGGTCATGCCGAAGTTCGATCCGCTGGCCGCCAAGTCGTTGGAGGCGCAAGCGCTGGAGGAGAACGCACTGGTGGGGGAGGGAACCCGATGATCACCTACGGAACCCGCGACGTGGAACTGGATGCCGCCGGCGCCCCCACCGTCGATCTGAGCGACCGCGAGCCGCTGGAGCTGACCGGTGGAGAGATCCTGCAGGTCGTCTACGAGCTGCCGTTCACCGGCTTCGCCGAGCGCATCCCGCCGGCTCTGCACCCCAGCCATCCACCGCTGGCGCACATGTTCTTCTACCTGGTCCCCGACAGCCCGGTCGGTGCCTTCACCATGGCCCAGGTGCGGACCAGCGCCCTGGCCGGCATCTCCCGGTGGAGCTACCCGATCGCCGGTTGGGTCGACAACGCCGACGCCGCCGAGTACTTCGGCCGCCGGTGGGGGTATGCCCTCGCCCCGGCGACCATCGACCTGCAGCGGCGGCACGACCGCATCTGGGGGACCGTCGCCGTCGACGGCCGGACCATCCTGGAGGCCGGCATGTACGACCCCGAGCCGGTCAACGGCACCGACGCCACCCACGTCGGCCATCTCAACGTCGCCCACCTCGACCGCGACGGCCAGGTCCAACCCACCTTGGTGCAGGCCGGGCCGCAGCTGTCCTTCCGCAAATGCGACCGCGGCCGACCCGAGCTCGTCACCTACGACGTCGGGTCCATCGGTGGCGACAAGCCCTACTGGGCCGTCTCCGCCTACGCCGGCGCCTGCAACTTCATGTTCTCGCCGGTCAGCTTCGTCTGTGACCCCAACCAGCCGGTGATGGACGGCGGCCTCATCCTGAGCGGGAGCCTCCACGCCATCTGAGGCGACCGGCCGGCCACCCGGAGACCGGCCACGGGCGGGCGCATGGCGGCGGGCGCCTGCACCGTGGCGGGCTACATCGACCGGCGGGGGTCCAGGGTGTGCTCGGCCTCCTTGGCCATCGAGTCCTGCTGGAAGGTGGCCACCAACTGGCCGCCTTCGGTGAACACCGACCCGCCGCCGTAGATCCGGCCGCCGGCGGCCTGGGTGCCCTCGGTCACCACCAGGTGCCACCGGGTGGCGTCGAGGGGCTCGACGAAGTGGATGCTGTGGCCGATGACCCCGGTGGACAGCTTCAGGTGGGCGTCCTCGATCTTCACCGTGTCGCGGTGCGGGCGCATCGACAGGCCGATGATCACCCCGCAGGTCGACCACGTCAGCACCGCCTGGTGGGCGGCCTGGGGCCCGAGAGGGCCAGGGAACCGGTGCCAGACCAAGTGGTACGGGAGGCCGTCCACTGTCCGCTCGCCGACCGGTCGCAGCTCCCCGCCGGGGAACACCTGCCCGGGCCCCACCGCCACCTCGTCCGGCGGCGGCACGTCGGCCGGCATCGCCGGGGCGTGCCGCATCAGGTCCGGCTCGGCGGTGTGGAGGAGGACCAGCGACCGGCACAGCAACCGGCCGTCCTGGACGGCCGTGACGGTGTCGCTGGCCCAGGTCCGGCCGGCGTGCATGCTGTCGACCTCCAGCACGATCGGCTTGGTGTACGTGCCGGCCCGGGCGAAGACGGCGTGCACCGCCCGGACGTCCTTGCCCGGGGCCGCCGTGGCGGCGGCCATGATCGTCTGGCCGAGGAGCTGCCCGCTGAACACCACGTCCCGGCCCTCCGCCGACTCGGCCGGTTGGGTCACCAGGTAGCGACCGGGGCCGTCCGCCGTCAGCTCCAGCATGGCCGGCACGGTCGTGGCCGGTGCTGTGCTCATGCGCCGACGCCGAGCAGTCCCATCATGTTGCCGCCCATGATCTTGCGGAGGTCGACCGGGTCGATGCCCTCGAGGTCCTCGACGTAGGCGACGGGGTCGGAGAGGCCCTCGATGTGCGGGTAGTCCGATCCGAAGATGACGTGGTCGGCGCCCAGCAGCTCCACCAGCTCGCGGGGGTCCTCCTCGTGGAACGGGTGCATCCACACGTTCCGCTTGAAGGTGTCCGACGGCTTCATTGTGTACTCCTGGGGCATGGTCCGCCAGGTGTGGTCGAGGTGCTTGAGGAGGTCGGGCACCCAGCCGGCCCCGTTCTCGATGAGGGCCACCCGGAGCTTGGGGAACCGCCACAGCGTCCCGTGGCAGATCAGCGCCGTCACCGCGTCCTGGATGTCGCGGTGCTGGTCCCGCACCGAGGCGGTGAACCGCTTGGGGGCGGCGAAGGGGAGGGTCTCGCCGCTGATGCCCTCCCATTCGTTCCAATACCGCACGTAGCCGGAGTCGGAGGCGTGCAGGACGACGAGGATGCCGGACTCCTCCACCCGACGCCAGAACGGGTCGAACTCGGGCAGGGCGAACGACCGTGGCCCCTTGTACCCCCAGGCCGGGGCCGGACGCATGAGGATGACCCGGGCCCCGTTGGCCAGGACGTACTCGAGCTCGTTGATCGCCTGGTCGACCAGGCCGGGCGTGATGATCGGGGTGGAGAAGATCCGGTCCTTGAAGACGTAGGGCCATTCGTCGGTCATCCACTGGTTGAAGGCGTGGATGGCGGCGGCGCAGAGGTCGGGGTCGTGCCGCATGCGCTCCTCGATGAGGCTGGCCAGCGTCGGCAGCATCAGCGCGTAGTCGACGTGCTGGCGGTCGAGCAGCTCCAGCCGGGGCTCGGCCGACCGGAACGCCGGTGGGCAGTCCATGCCCCGACCGATGATCTCCTTGTAGGACTTGCCGTCGGGGTTGCCGATCCGGAAGTACTCCTCCTGGGCCCCGGGGCGCCCGACCCGATCGAACGTCGGGTTCGGGATGTAGTCGCTGATCTGCCCCAGCACGGCGATCTTGGTCCGGCCGTGGACCTCGACGTAGTCGATGGCCCCCTTGTAGGGGTCGGGCAGGTACCGGGTGAGGGCGTCCACCGATTCGTAGAGGTGGTTGTCCCCGTCGAAGACGGGGAAGTCGAGTCCGGGGTGCTGGAAGTCCAGTTCGTCAGTCATGGTCGCGTTCCTTGCTCGAACAACCGTTTGGTCAGAATCGTACACCTGACCGTCGTGGCGGCGCATGTGGCCGACCCATGTGGCCGACGGCCTCCGTGTCCATGGAGATTAACCAAACGGTTGGTCTACATTGAAGCCATGACGGTGGAGGCAGGCCGAGCGGACGCCGGCCGAGGGGACGTTGGGCCGGCCCAGGAGTCGGACGACCTCGCCCGAGAAGTGGCGCGGTGGCAGGCCACCTACGCCGACCGGCTGGGGCCGGGGGAAGCCGGCGACGCCACCCTGTCGGGCATCCCGGTGGAGCCGCTGTACACCGCCCTCGACCTTCCCCGGCCCGACGGCCACGGGCTCCCCGCCGTCGGGCTTCCCGGCGAGCCGCCGTACACCCGGGGGGTGACCCCCGGCGGGTACCGCGAGGGGTTGTGGGTGATGGGGCTGTACTCCGGCCGGGCCACCCCGAAGGAGACCAACGCCCGCATCCGGTCGCTGCTGGCCCAGGGGCAGCGCGGCTTCTCCATCGCCCTCGACCTCCCCACCCAGAACGGCCTGGACTCCGACCATCCGCTCAGCCAGGGGGAGGTCGGCCGGGTGGGCGTCCCCATCGACTCGCTGGCCGACATGGTCGACCTCCTCGACGGCATCGCCTTGGACGAGGTGGCCCAGATCCGGACGACCGCCAACGCCATCGGTCCCATCGCCATCGCCCTGTTCATCGCCGCCGCCGAGGAGCACGGGTACTCGCCCACCGACTTCCGGGTGCTCCTGCAGAACGACGTGTTGAAGGAGTACCTGGCCCGGGGGACCTACGTCTTCCCGCCCCGGCCGGCCGTCGGGTTCTCGGTGGACGTCATGGAGTACTGCGCCCGCCACCTCCCGCACTGGAAGCCGATCGAGTTCTGCGGCTACCACATCCGCGACGCCGGGTCGACGGCCGTCCAGGAGGTGGCCATCGCCCTGGCCAACGGCATCGAGTACCTCGACGCGGCCATCGGCCGCGGGCTTTCGGTGGACGAGGTGGCCCCCACCATCTACCTGTTCCTGTCGTCCCACCTCGACCTGTTCGAGGAGGTGGCCAAGTTCCGGGCGGCCCGCCGGATGTGGCACAAGCTGATGACCGAGCGGTACGGGGCCCAACGGGCGGAGAGCGCCCGGCTGAACATCTTCTGCTACACCCTCGGCAGCCCGCAGACGGCGCAGGAGCCGCACAACAATGTGGTCCGCATCGCCTACCAGGCGCTGGCGGCCGTGTTGGGCGGCGTGCAGACCCTGGCGACGTCGTCGTACGACGAGGCCCTCGGGCTGCCGTCCGACGACGCCGTCCGCATCTCGCTGCGCACCCAGCAGATCCTGGCCTACGAGACCGGGGTGGCCCGCACCCCCGACCCCCTCGGCGGTTCGTACCTGGTGGAACGGCTGACCGACCAGTTCGAGGAGGCGGCCTGGGAGTACCTCGGCCGCATCGACGCCCAGGGCGGCGCGTTGAGCGCCCTGGAATCCGGCTGGCTCCGGGCCGAGGTGGACGAGGAGGCGTACCGGCAGCAGCGGGCGATCGACGACGGCCGGCACACCGTGGTGGGGGTCAACCGGTTCCAGAGCGACGGCCATGCGGGGGCGCACTCCCCTCCGTCGGTCGGCACAGAGGGGGAGCGGGACCAGCTGGCCCGGCTGGCCGACGTCCGCCGTCGCCGCGACGGCCGGCGGGTGGACCAGACCCTGGCCGCGCTCGGCGAGGCGGCGGCGGCCGGGGAGAACACCATCCCGACGTTGGTCGAGGCCGTCCGGGCCTACGCCACCGTCGGGGAGATCTGCGACGTCCTGGCCGGACACTGGGGGCGGTACGTTGACCGTGATTCCGGACCTCGTTGACCGGGCGGTACGCCGGTTCGCCGACCGGGTGGCCGTCGTCGACGGTCCCCGCCGGCTGACCTTCGCCGAGGTCGGCGACCGGGTCAACCGGTTGGCCAACGCCCTGATCGGCCTGTCCCCGCAGGCCGGGTCGCGGGTGGCGCTGGTCATGGCCAACCGCCTGGAGTTCATCGAGGCCGACCTGGCCATCGCCGCCGCCGGCAAGGTGAAGGCCCCCCTCAACCCCCGGCTCACCGACGACGAACGCCGGTACGTGCTGGCCAACTGCGGGGCCGACGTCATCATCACCGAGGCCGGCGACGTCGACCGGTTGACGGCTCTCCGGGCCGACCTCCCGAGGCTGCGGCACATCATCAGCGTCGACGGCGACTCTGGCACCATCGATTATGGCGACCTCCTCGCCGGGGCCCCGGCCACGCCGCCGCGCCTCGACATCGACCCCCACGCCCCCAGCATGATCCTCCACACGTCGGGCACCACCGGTCATCCGAAGGGGGCGACCACCTCCCAGGCGGCCCGCATCGCCTCGGCCACCAACATGTGGCTGGACGAGTTCCTGCCCGGCGTCGACGACGGCATGATCCACGTCGCCCCCATGTCGCACGGGTCGGGGTCCAAGATCCTGTGCTTCTTCTGCCGGGGCGCCCGCAACATCACCCTCCCCAAGTTCGACCCGACCAGCTTCTTCGCCGCCGTGGCCGACGACGGCGGCACCAGCACGTTCGTGGTCCCCACCATGGTCCGGATGCTGCTCGACGCCCCCGACCGGCCGGCCGGGCTGGCCCTGCGCAACATCACCTACGGCGGCGCCCCGATGCCGCCGGCCCTGGCGGAAGAGGCCATCGGGGTCTTCGGTCCGATCCTCACCCAGGTCTACGGCTCCTGCGAGGCCCCGCACCCGGTGACCGCGCTGTCCGCCGCCGACCATCGGCGCGGCGGCCCCCTGCTGTCGTCGGCCGGCTACGAGACCACCGGGAGCACCGTCCGCATCGCCGCCGACGACGGTAGCGAACAGCCGGTCGGCGAACCCGGCGAGCTGTGGGTGAAGGGCGCCCACCTGATGTCGGGGTACTGGGACGACGAGAAGGCCACCGCCGCGGTGTTCAGCGACGGCTGGTACCGGAGCGGCGACGTCGCCGTCCGGGACCCCTCCGGGGCCATCAGCATCGTCGGCCGTGAGCGCGACCTCCTCATCTCCGGTGGGCTCAACGTCTACCCGGCCGAGGTGGAGGCCGTGCTGCAGCGGCACGAGGCCGTCCGCGAGGCGGCGGTCTTCGGCGTCGACGACCCGCTGTGGGGCGAGGCGGTCACCGCCGCCATCGTGCTGCGACCCGGGTTCTCCGCCGACGAGGACGCCATCGTCGGCCACTGTGTCGAGCACCTCGCCGGCTACAAGAAGCCCCGCCGGGTGCTCTTCGTCGACGAGCTCCCCAAGGGGGTCACCGGCAAGGTGGTCAAGGCCGACCTCCGGGCGTTGGCCGGCCAGACCTCGGCCGGCCAGACCTCGGCCGGCCAGCGCCCGCCCGCCGGTGGCCAGACGTGAGCGGACCGTTGGACGGGAAGTCGTTGGCCGGAAAGGTGGCGTTGGTCACCGGCGCCGGGCGGGGCATCGGGCGGGCGACCGCCCTGGCGTTGGCCGAGGCCGGAGCACAGACGGTGGCCGCCTCACGAACGGCGACCACGGTGGCGGCGGTCGTCGCCGAGATCGAGGACGCCGGGGGCGTGGCGTTCGGGGTGACCGTCGACGTCGGCACCCGCGAAGGGGTCGACGCCATGGTGGCCGAGGCCGTCGGCCGGTTCGGCACCGTCGACATCCTGGTGAACGCCGCCCAGAGCTACGGCCTGCCCGGCAGCGGCGAGCAGACCCCGGTCTACCGGCCCCTCGAGACCTTCCCCGACGACCTGTGGGAGCACACCTTCGACACCGGGCTGCGGGCGTCGCTGTGGGCCATGCAGGCCGCCTTCCCCCACATGAAGGCCCGGGGCGCCGGCCGGATCGTCAACTTCGGCTCCGGCAACAGCTTCCTGGCGGTCGAGGGGACGGTGGCGTACAACGCCAACAAGGAGGCCATCCTCGTCCTCACCCGCACCGCCGCCCGGGAGTGGGGCCAGTACGGCATCACCGCCAACACCGTCGTCCCGATGATCGAGACCGACGCCTTCGCCGGGTTCATGGACGAGCGCCCCGGGATGCGCGAGCAGCTGCTCACCACCGTCCCGGTCCGCCGCATCGGCACCGCCGACGACGTCGGGCCGCTGATGGTGTTCCTGGCCGGTCCCGGCTCGTCGTACCTCACCGGCGGCACCTTCATGCTGACCGGCGGCGCCGTCAACGTCCCCTGAACCAACCAAACGACCGTCTGGCGACCATGGTACGGTGACCGCGTTCCGGGCGGCCGTCGCCCGGTCGACGGCCAGCGGCAGCCTGAAATGCCGCGGCGGCCAGAAGGTGCAGCCAGGAGACGAGCAAGGGGGCGGATGATGGGACGACTCGACGGCAAGGTGGCGATCGTCACCGGTTCCGGCAGCGGCATGGGGCGGGCCATCGCCACCAAGTTCGGAGCCGAGGGGGCGGCGGTGGTGGTGTCGGACGTCAACGACGACGCCGGCCGACAGACCGTCGACGGCATCGTCGCCGGCGGCGGCACCGCGGTGTACCAGCCCACCGACGTCACCCGGGAGGCCGACATCAAGGCCCTCGTCGACCGGGCCGTCGCCGAGTTCGGCCGACTGAACGTGATGTACAACAACGTCGGCGGCGGCCAGTCCACCGGCCTCGACTGCTCCATCGAGCAGTGGGACTTCGACCACGCCATCAACGTCCGGGCGGCCTTCCTCGGCATCAAGCACTCCATGCCCGAGCTCAAGAAGGTGGGCGGCGGTTCCATCATCTCCACGTCGTCGGTCACCGGCCTCCGCCCGCTCCCGGCCATCCACGGCTACGCCACCTTCAAGGCCGGCCTCAACATGCTGACCGTCAGCGCCGCCCAGGAGCTCGGGCAGTTCAACATCCGCGTCAACGCCATCGCCCCCGGTTGGACCATCACTCCGGCGCTGGTCGGCACCCTGCCCGGCGACCTCGAGGACGCCGAGCGGATCGCCTCGAAGGCCCAGCCGATCCCCCGGGCCGGCCGGCCGGAGGACATCGCCAACCTGGCGGCGTTCCTGGCCAGCGACGACGCCTCCTGGATCACCGGCGTCACCATCCCCTGCGACGGTGGCTTCCTCACCCTGTGCCTCCAGACCCCCGAGACCGAGGCCGAGGTCCGCCGGGTGATGGAGCGCCAGGGGGACGCTCCGATGTTCTGGCGGGAGACCGCCGCCGAGCCCGGCTGAACGGCCCGGTCGGCGGGGCCGGGAGGCGGACGGAGCGGTGGACCTCTGGGAGCTGGACGCCCGGGAGGGCATCCGGGACCTCGTCGCCCGGTACACCCATCTCGGCGACGGCGGCCGCGTGGACGAGGTCGCCGAGCTGTTCGAGCCCGACGGCGTCCTCGAGGCCTCCGGCCAGCCGCCGTACGTCGGCCGGGAGGCCATCGCCGGCTTCCTGGGAGGGCTGGCCGACGGCCACGTCGCCGTGCCAGGCATCACCTACGTCCGCCACCACGTCGCCAACGTCTGCATCGACGTCGACCCGCCCGACCCGGTGTCAGGTCAGGCCGAGTGGGCCAGCGGCCAGGCGTACTGGCAGGTGGTCAACAACGCCGGATTGTGGCGGTGGGGTCGTTACCGCGACCGCTACCACCGGTCCGCCGACGGCCGCTGGCGGTTCGCCCACCGCACCGTCCGCCGCGATCCACCCCTGGCCGACGACCGGTCCGACTAACTGCGGGCCACGCCGTCCTTGACCGGCTGAGTGGCCGCCGGCGGCAGCGTGTGGCCGTCGGGGCCCGGGTGGTCGACCAGCCGGACGGCGGTGATCGACGCCACCACCCCCTCGGTGTCGGCCATCACCGACTGGGCCTGCCCCATCCCGTTGCCGCCGACCCAGCCGGCCCCGTCGATGCGCAGCCAGTCGCCCACCGGCTCCCGGACGACGTTGACCGTCAGGTCGGCGTTGATCCAGGTGACCGGCGTGCTGAGCCGGTGCGGACCGCCGCTGGCCAGGTCGGCGGCATGGGCCATCCGGGCCACCGGCCGCGGGTGTTCCCCGGCGACGACGTCCACCCGGAGCCGCACCCACGTCGGGGCGAAGTAGTACCCGCCGGTGGCCTCGTGGAGGTACTCGGTGGCCATCCGGCCGCCGTGGGAATGGGCCGGGAACGGGTCCTCGTCCGCCGCCCGCGGCTCCGGCAGCGGCGTCGGCTCTCGGCCGTCCGGCAGGCCGTCCAGGCCCAGATCGGTCCGGCGCAGCCGCAGCGCGGTGGACCGGACCACCTCGACGCCGTCGGCCAGAAGGCACACCGACACCACCTGGATCTTCTTCCCCTCCCGGACCACCCGGACCTCCGGGGTGATCGGCTGGAGGGGCACCGGCCGCATCAGGTCGGTGGTCAGCCTGGCCAGCTGCATGGGGGCGAGGCTCGGCGTCCGCTCCACCAGGGTGGCGACGAGGGCGTTGGGCGCCCCGCCGAACTGGGCGTTCGGGTCCCAGGGTCCCTGGGTGTAGACGGTCGGCACGAACCGGTCGCCGTCCGGCACGTACAGGGCCGCGTCGGCTTCGGCCACCCGCTCCATCGTCGGCGCCAGTCGGTTACTGGTGGAGGCGGTCAGTTGGTGGACGCGGTCAGTTGGTCGGGGAGGGGGCTCGGACCTGGTCCTTCACCGCCGGCACCACCGGCGGGGCCTCCCGCCACGGCGGCACCCCGTCCTCGGGGGTGGCCGCCCACACCCCGGGGCCGTGCACCTCGGCCCAGTGGGAGTGGTTGAGCTGGTGGATGGTGAAGCAGGCCTGGAGGGCGTTGTAGAACCCCATGTTGTCCACCGACTGGTTCACCGACTCCTTGATGAGCAGCGACGCCATCGACGGCACCTGGGCCACCCGCTGGGCCAGCTCGACGGTGCGGTCCGACAGCTCGTCAGCCTTGAACACCTTCGACACCATCCCCAACCGGTACGCCTCGTCGGCGTCGATGGAGTCCCCGGTGAGCAGCAGCTCCTTGGCCTTGCGCGGCCCGAGCTCCCACGGGTGGGCGAAGTACTCGAGGCCACACATGCCGAGGCGGGTGCCGACGACGTCGGCGAACGTCGTCCCCTCGGCGGCCACGATGAGGTCACAGCACCAGGCCAGCATGAGGCCGGCGGCGAACACCGTGCCGTGCACCTCGGCGATGGTGATCTTCCGCAGGTTCCGCCACCGCAGGGTGTTCTGGAAGAAGTAGTGCCACTCCTGCAGCATCCGCAGCTCCGCCCCCTGGCGGGTGCCGCCGTTCACCGAATAGCTGCGGTGGTATGCCGGGTTCTCCGGGTCCCGCTCGGCCAGGGCGTCCTTCGAGCCGAGGTCGTGCCCCGACGAGAACATCGGCCCCGCCCCCCGAAGGATGACCACCCGGACGTCGTCGTCCTCCTCGGCATCGGTGAACGCCTCGCCCAGCTCCACCAGGAGGCCCCGGTTCTGGGCGTTCCGGGCCCCCACCCGGTTGAGGGTGATCCGGACCACCCGGCCGTCGTCGACGCGCTCGGACTCGATGTACTTCCAGCTCATGCCGCCTCCAGGTTGTCCGGTAACTTTTGACCGGGCGGTCAAACTTTACTCAGCCGGTGGGGCCGGTATAACCGGCGGCGGCGGCCATCAGGGCGTCCGCCTCCGCCTCGGCGGCCTCGGCCATCACCTGGACGTCGGGCACCAGGGCCGGGTCGGCGCAGAACCCCATGCTCAGCCGGTCGGCGTGGGACATGGCGGCCACCCGCAGGGCGTGGTGCTGCCCGATCTCGGCGAACGAGCACAGCTGGACCACCGGCGATCCCAGCACCGCCACCTGGTGGCGCGGGCCGGGGACGTTGGAGACGCTGAGGGCGAACCGGCGAGGGCTCTCCTGGAGCCGGGCGGCGAACCTGGCCAGCCGCGGCGACACCGACGAGAGGTCGTCGAGCAGCAGCTCCATCTTCTCGGCGTCGTCGTCGGCCTTCCGCAAGCTGGTCTGCCGGTGGATGGCCAGCAGGCGGGCCACCGGGTCCGGCTCGTCCACCGGCAGCGCCAGGCTGAAGAACGAGTCCCGGTTGGCCGCCCCGTCGCCCTCGTGGTGGAGGCTCACCGGCACCCGGACGCGGACGTTGGCCACCGGCCCGTGGTGCGCCTCCAGCCATCGGCGGAGGGCCCCGGCCACCACCGACAGCACGGCGTCGTTCACCGTGGCACCGTCCACGGCGTGGCCGGCGGCCCGCAGGCCGTCCAGGGAGGTGGCGGCCAACCCCATCTCCCGGGCGGCGCCGACGGCGCCGTCGAACGGGGACCGGCCGTGCTGCCGAGAGAACTCTCGGTGCAAGAAGGCCGACAGGTGCGACCGCCGCCGCCGGTCGTCCGCTGCGTGGTCCGCCGCCAGCTGGTGGGCCGGCGGGGGCGGGGCGTCGTCGTCCCACAGCAGCAGCGACGCCAGCCGGGCCGACGTCGTCCCGTCGGCCACGGCGTGGTGGATCCGCCAGACGACGGCCGTGCGGCCGGTGTCGAGGGGGACGAGGTCCATCGCCCAGAGCGGCCGCCTACGGTCGAGGCGCTGCTCGAACAGCACCGCCACCCTGGCCAGCAGGCCGAGGCGGTCCACCGGTCCACCATCGGCTTCGGCCACATGGTCCTGCAGACGAAACGCCGGCTCGGGCACCCAGTTGGTCCCGGCCGCCGGTGTGTCCAGCCGCCAGGTCAACATCGGCGCCCGGTCCAGCCGCTCGGCCAGCCGTTCCAGCAACGCCTCCCGGGTCACTCCCGGGGCATCGAGCACCACCACCTTGCAGGTGTGGCCGGCGATGGTGTCGCACTCGAGGGCCAGGATCGCCCGGTCCTCCTCCGCCAGCGGTTGCCGACCGTCGTCCACCGGCACAGTTCACCAGATGTGCGGAGCCATCGGCTCAGCCGGCGGCACCGGCCCGGTACAGGTCGCGTAGCAGCCCCACCTCCGCCCCGTGGTGGACCACCTCGTCCAGGCTGTGCAGCACCCACGACACCCTGGTGCCGTCGGCGTAGGGCCCACCGACCGGACCGATGGGCTCCCAGAGGTCGGCGTCGGTCACCTCCAGCAGGTCCCGGCGACGCTCGGCGGCGGTCGTCTCCACCGCCTCCACTGCCCCAGCGGCCGTCGGCGACACCGACCGGCCCTGGCGACCTTGGTCAGGCACCAGGCCCAGCCACGGCCGGAACCGGTCGTCGTTCACCGTGAGGTGGGCCAGCCGCCAGGCGATGGTGGTCACCGGCGGCGGCTCCGGGGGTGGCCAGTCGAAGTCCCACGTCCACGGCGCCGTCGGATCGGCCGGGCCCGGACGGATCGTCCAGCACCCGGCGACCGGTTGCCACAGGTACTCGTCGTCGGTCAGCCCGTCGAGGCGGTCGGCCAGGCGCCCCCAGGCGTGGTCGGCCAGCGCCACCAGCTCGTCACGGAGCGCCTCTCGAGCCACCGGTCCAGTCTGGCCGATAGCCTCCGATCCGAGCGAAGGGGGTCCCGTGGCGACCAGGAAGATCACCATCGAAGAGGCGGTCACCACCGACGAGTTCGAGCACTTCGACGAGGCGTTCCTCCCGTCGATCAAGTCGCAGTACGCCGACTACCTCTCCAGCCGCCTCCACGCCAAGTACGTCGACCGGCGGATCGAGGATATGGACGAGGACGGCATCGACGTCCAGGTCATCTCCCTCACCGCGCCGGGCGTCCAGAGCGTCGCCGACCCCGGCGAGGCGGTGGCGGCGGCCCGGCGGAGCAACGACCTCCTGGCCGAGATGGTGGCGAAGCACCCCACCCGCTTGCGGTCCATGGCCGCCCTGCCGTGGATCGACCCCGACGGGGCCGTCGCCGAACTGGACCGGGCGGTCACCGAGCTGGGCGCCGTCGGGGTGATGCTGAACGGGCACACCAAGGGTGCCTACACGGACGACCCCCGGTTCCGACCGGTCTGGGAGCGCATCGACGCCCTCGGCCTCCCGGTGTACCTCCACCCCATCCAGGCCGCCGGCACCTGGCAGAACTGCGACGGCTACCCCGAGCTGACCCAGGCCGCCTGGGGCTGGGCGTTCGAGACCGGCACCCACTTCTGGCGGCTGGTCCTCTCCGGCTTGTTCGACACTTTCCCCAACCTCACCGTCATCCTCGGCCACATGGGCGAGTTCATTCCCTTCGCCATGTGGCGGTTCGACGACCGTTACGAATGGATCGCCCAAGACCGTGGTCTGGCCCAACCGCCGTCGTGGTACGCCGCCAACCATATGATGGCCACCACCTCCGGGGTCTGCTCCGACGAGGCCCTGCGGTGCACCCAGGCCGCCATCGGCACCGATCGGATCCTGTTCGCCGTCGACTACCCGTACCAGTTCCAGCGCCAGGCCGTCGACTGGATCGACGCGGCCCCCATCACCGACGCCGAGCGTGACGCCATCTGCCACGGCAACGCCGAGCGGCTGTTCAATCTGGGTTAGTCAATCTGGGGTAGCCAGCCCGGCCGGGAACCCGCCCCGGCTCACCGGCCCCCAACGGTCCGGCTCCAGCCGGATGAGCACCTTCCCCTGGTCGACCATGGCCTGGCGGTACTCCGCCCAGTCCGGGTGCTCCCCACTGATCGACCGGAAGTAGGTCACCAGCCCCTCGACGGCGTCCGGCAGGTCCACCACCGTGGCCGGTCCGGACAGCTGCAGCCACTCCCCGCCGAAGTCGTCCGACAGCACGCACACCGTGGCCTCGGGCCGTCGCCGCAGGTTCCTCACCTTCGCCCGCTCCGGGTAGCTGGCCACCAGCACCGTTCCGTCCGGGTCCATCCCCATGGTCACCGGCGACAGCTGCAGGTCGCAGCCCGACCGCCACGTCCCGAAGATGCCGTGGTGGCGGGGCCGGACGAACGCCTCCATCCCCGCCCGGTCCACCACCGTGTCTCGGGCGATGCTGCGGGCCACCGGCCGACGGTACCACCGGGTCCCCGGTACCGTTCGGCCGGGTACCGGTCCCCGGTACCGTTCGGCCGAGTACCCGGTACCGTTTGTGGGGTGGAGCCCGACGACGTGCCGGAGGTGTTCGGGGAGCCGCCGACCGACGCCGACGACTGGACCGACGACCAGTGGCTGGCCTGGCTGCGGGCCACCGACGCCGACTACCCCGACGACCGGCCGGCGACCACCATCGGGCGGCTCACCCGGTCGGGCGGTGGCCAAGCCCTCGGCCAGGCCATGCTCGGGCTGGCCAACGCCATGTACGGCCGCCAGGACGACGACGTGGTGGTGGTCGCCGAACGCGGCGAGCCCGACCGCGACCAGCCGTTCGCCGTCCGGCTCGACCCCGACCACCCGGTAGTGGTGGTCCGCACCCCTCCGCCCGACGGGGCGCCCGACGGGCCACCCGACCCGGCGCCCGACCAGCCGTCCGGCTGACGTGTTCCTCCTCGACGGGTCGCCGGTGTTCAGCGCCAGCGACCTCAGTGGGTTCCTCGCCTGCGGCCACCTCCCCACCCTGGACCGCCGGGCCGCCGCCGGTGAGCTGCCCAAGCCCCCGGGCCCCGAACCGCTGTCGGCCCTCTACGGCGACCGCCACGAGGCCGCCCACCTCGCCGGCCTGCGGGCCGCCGGCCTGTCGGTGGCCGAGCTCGACCGGCCCGACGTCCGCAGCCGGCAGAGCCTGGTGGCCGCCCAGGCGGCGACGGTGGCCGCCCTGGCCGCCGGCCACGACGTCGTCTACCAAGGCACCTTCTTCGACGGCACCTGGCTCGGCCACCCCGACTTCCTCGTCCGCACCGACCGCCCCTCTGCCCTCGGGTCGTTCCGCTACGACGTCGTCGACACCAAGCTGGCCCGCCACGCCCGAGCCACCGCCCTCCTCCAGGTGGCCCTCTACGGCCACCTCCTCTCCCCGCTGCAGGGCGCCGACCCGGAGTGGCTGGTGCTGGCCCTCGGCGACGGCACCGACCGGCGGTTCGCCTACCCGGCCGTCGCCGCCTACCTCCGGGCCACCACGGTCCGCTTCGCCGCCGCCCTCGACGCCGTTCCGCCCTACCCGTACCCCGTCGAACACTGCACCCTGTGCCGGTGGGACCAGCGGTGTGCCGACCGCCGCCGGGCCGACGACCACCTGTCCCTCGTCGCCGGCATCCGCCGGCAGCAGGTCGACCGGTTGGCCAGCGCCGGCGTCACCACCGTCGCCGCCCTCGCCGCCGCACCCGCCGCCCCGCCGCCCGGCCTGGCCATCGGGGCCGGCCCCTACCGCCGGCTGCAGCAGCAGGCCGCCGAGCAGGTCCGCAGCCGCACCGACGGGGTCCTTTCCTGGGCCCTCCTCCCCGAGCCCGCCGGCCAGGGACATGGCCTGGACAGCCTGCCGGACCCCGACGACGGCGACCTCTTCTTCGACCTCGAGGGGTTCCCCTACTTCGACGACGGCGGCCTCGAGTACCTGTTCGGCTGGGTCGACGCCGCCGGCACCTTCCATCACGTCAACGCCTTCGACCGCGCCGGCGAGCGGGCGGCCTTCGAGCAGTTCATGGACCACCTCGCCGAGCGCCGTCGCCGGCACCCCGGCCTGCACGTCTACCACTACGCCGCCTACGAGCGGTCCGCCCTGTCCCGGCTGTCCAACCGGCACGGCGTCAGCGAAGAGGAGGTCGCCGACCTCCTCCGTGACGGCGTCCTCGTCGACCTCTACCAGGTCGTCCGCCAGTCCCTGGTGGTCGGCGCCGAGTCCTACTCCATCAAGGCCCTCGAACCCCTCTACGGCCTCCAGCGCACCGGCGACGTCCGCACCGCCGACGACAGCCTCACCATGTACCAGCAGTGGCTCGACTCCGAACCCCGTGACCACGCCATCCTGCAGCGGATCGCCGACTACAACGAGATCGACTGCCGGTCCACCCTGGCCCTCCGCGACTGGTTGCTCGGCGTGCGGGGCGCCGCCGCCGGTGGGGACGGTGGCCGCCTCACCGATGATGGGGATCCGGTCCGGGCCGGCCGGGAGGCCGGCGCCAACGGCTCCCGACCGGTCGGCGCCCAACTGGCCGAGTGGCTGGCCGACGCCGACGCCACCGCCGCCGCCCTGTGGCAAGGACTGCCCGACGACCCGGCGGGCCGTGACCCCGAGCAGCGCGGCCGGGCCATGCTGGGGCACCTCCTCAAGTTCCACTACCGCGAGGCCGCCGCCGAGTGGCGGGACCGGTTCGCCCTCCTCGACCTGCCGCCCGACGACCTCGTCGAGGACCGCGTCGCCGTCGCCGGCCTCCGCTACGACGGCCCCGGCGACCGGGTGAAGCAGTCCCAGGACCACCGGTACTCGTTCCCCGCCCAGGACGTCGGGTTGCGGGTGGGCGACCGACCGACCGACCCGGCCACCGCCGCCTCCCCCGGCAAGCTCGTCGCCCTCCGCGCCGCCGACGCCTCCGGCCGTGGCACCCTCGTCCTCCGGCGGTCGGTGGCCGCCGACCCACCGCATCCCCACGCCCTCCTCCCCGCCGCCCCCGTCCCCGACTACGTCCTCCGCTACGCCCTCCTCCGGATGGCCCACTGGGTCGTCGACCACGGCCTCGCCTCGCCGCTGCCCACCTGGCGGGCCGGACGGCAACTCCTCCTCCGTCAGCCGCCTCGGCTGGCCGGCGAGGGTGGCGTGGGTGATGGTGGTGACGGCCGGTTGGCCCCGGTGGGGGAGCACGGCTCCGACGCCCTCCACCGACTGGCCGGACGGCTCGACGGCGCCGCCCTCCCGGTGCAGGGACCGCCGGGATCCGGCAAGACGTACTCCGCCGCCCGGGTCATCGTCGACGCCGTCCGCGCCGGCCGTCGCGACGGCGTCCCCCGGCGGGTGGGGGTGACCGCCAACAGTCACCGGGTCATCGACCACCTGCTGGCCTCGGTGGTCGCCCAGGCCCCCGACCTCCGGGTGGTCCACAAGGCCGACCCCGACGACCGGGTGGTCCCCGGGGTGGTCAACGTCGGCTCCAACACCGAGGTGGTCGCCCTGCTCGACCGCGGCGACGTCGACGTCGTCGGCGCCACCGCCTGGCTGATGGGCCGGGAGGAGATGGCCGGCCGGCTCGACCTCCTGGTGGTCGACGAGGCCGGGCAGGTCAGCCTGGCCAACGCCCTGGCGTCCATGGGCGCGGCCACCGACGCCGTCCTCGTCGGCGACCCCGCCCAGCTCGACCAGCCGGTGCAGGCCGCCCATCCCGACGGCACCGACGTCTCCGCCCTCGCCCACCTCATCGGTGACCCCGCCGGCCCAACCTCAACCAACACCATGCCAGACGACCTCGGCCTCTTCTTGGACCAGACCCGCCGGATGCACCCGGCGATCTGCTCCTTCGTCTCCGAGGTGGCCTACGCCGGCAAGCTGGGCTCCGTCGACAGCCTCGACCAGCAGCACGTCGACGGCCACGGCGCCGGCCTCCGGTGGCTCTCGGTGCCCCACCACGGCAACCGCACCTCGTCGGTCGAAGAGGCCGACGCCGTCGACCGGGCCGTCCGCGACCTGCTCGGCCGGCAGTGGACCGACGCCACCGGTGCCCGGCGGCCCCTCGGCGAGGCCGACCTGCTGGTGGTCGCCCCCTACAACGCCCAGATCGCCGCCCTCCGCGCCCGGTTGCCCGACGGCGTCGACGTCGGCACCGTCGACCGGTTCCAGGGCCGCGAGGCGCCGGTGGTCTTCTATTCCATGGCCACCAGCTCCGTCGACGACCTCCCCAGGGACTTCGAGTTCCTGTTCTCGTTGAACCGCCTCAACGTCGCCGTCTCCCGGGCCCGCGGCCTGGCCGTCCTGGTGTGCAGCCCCGCCTTGTTGGCCCCCCGGTGCCGGACCACCCGGCAGGTGCAGTTGGCCAACGCCCTCTGCCGCTTCGTCGAGTGCGCCACGCCGTTCGGCGGCGGCTGATAGGCACGTGAGCCGGGGTCAGCGGGCGTAGCGGCGGCCGATCAGCAGGGGTGGCGGCGGCTGATCAGCCGGGGTCGCTCACCCACTCGGCCAGCTCCACCACCACCCCGGCTGGGCCCTGCAGGAACACCAGCCGACGGTCGTGGAAGTCCATCACGTCGTTACGGGTGGCGAACCCCGCTGCCGCCATCGCGGCCACCGTGCCGTCGAGGTCGTCCACCCGGACGCAGAGGTGGCTGAACCCGGTGCGGCCGAGGTCGCCGCTGCCGTCGTCCACCACCGGGTCGGGCCGGTGGAACCGCAGCAGCTGGATCTCCTGGTGCACGGGCGCCCCGGTGTCGACCATGGTGACGTGGTCGGCTTCCCAGTCGTCGATGCCCATGTACCGCGACATGGTCTCCCCGCTGACCACCACCGACCGCTGCTCGGTGAACCCGAGGACGCCCAGGAACGCCTTGGCCTCGTCGAGGTCGGTCACCACGATGGTGGCGTGGTCGAACCCTCCGGACATGGCCCGATACTACGGACCCGGGTGCCGATCGCCAAGGTCGGCGTCCACCACCCGATAGCCCACGTAGGGCACCGTCTCGACCACCGGGGGGTCCCCCAGCTTGCGGCGGAGCCGGCTGATGGTGACCAGGACGGTGTTGGTGAACGGATCGGCGTGCTCGTCCCAGACCTGGGTCAGCAGGTCCTCGGCGCTCAACACGGTGTGCCGGCTCCGCAGCAGGGCCTCCAGCACCCCGAACTCCTTGGCCGACAGGTCCAGCGGTCGACCGAAGCGGCTGGCCGTGTGCCGGAGCGGGTCCAGGTCGATCCCACCCGCCCGGAGCACCCGGCCCCGGGCGTCCGGCTGCCGGCGGGCCAGGGCCCGGATCCGCAGCACCAGCTCGGGGAAGTGGAACGGCTTCGCCAGGTAGTCGTCGGCCCCCAGCCCCAGGCCGGCCACCCGGTCCACCGGCGACCCCGACGCCGTCAGCATCAGCACCATCGCCGGGTTGTCCCCTTCCACGATCATCCGGCACAACGAGTCCCCGTGGATCCCCGTCAGGTCCCGGTCGAGCACCACCACCTGGTATCGGTGGGCGTCCAGCTTCCAGGCGGCGTCCCGGCCGTCGTAGGCCACGTCCACCGCCATCCCCTGGTCCCGCAGCCCCTCCACCACCACGTCGGCCAGCGCCTGGGAGTCCTCCACCACCAGCACCCTCATGCCGGTTCCGCCGGCCCCGCCCGTTGCGCCGACGATGCCCGTTCTGCCGACCGTGCCCGTTTCGCCGACCTGGTCACGTCGACGCCCCGGCCATGGCGCCGATCGCGACGGCCGGATCGGTGCCGGTCGTCGGCAGGTCGGCCAGGGCGGTGCCGGCGGTGGCCAGCGGCAGGTCCACCTCCGCCCGGAACCCTCCGGTGGCGGGGGCCTCCAGCCGCAGCCGGCCGCCGTGGGCCTCGGCGATGGCGTCGACGATGGACAGCCCCAGGCCGAGCCCGGGCCCCGTCCGGTCGGCACCCAGTTGACGGAACGGTTGGGCCAGCTCCGTCACCGCGGCCGGGTCCAACACCGGGCCACCGTTGCTCACCACCAGCCGGGCCGTCTCCCCTTCGACCAACGTGCCCACCTCCACCCAACTTCCCCGAGGGGTGTACCGCATGGCGTTGTCCACCAGGTTCTCCACCATCCGGGCCAGCAGTGCCCGGTCGCCGCACACCACCACCGCCTCGTCGCCGCCGTGCCGGCCGACGTGCAGCTCCCGGGCGGCCAACGCCGGTTCCCGGTCGTCCAGGGCCGACGCCACCACCCGGTCCAGCGACAGTGGTCCGTCGCCGTCCGTCGCCCCGGCCTGCGCCCGGGCCAGCGACAGAAAGCTGTCGAGCAGCCGGTCCACCTGGTCCAGCTCGTGGCGCAACCGGTCCGCCAGGATCACCGTCTCCTCCGGCACCGGGTCCGGCTTGGCCACCGTCACGTCCAGGGTCGCCCGCATCGTCGCCAGCGGCGTTCGGAGCTCGTGCGACGCGTTGGCCACGAACTGGCGCTGGGATTGGAACGACCGGTCGAGCCGGCCGAGCAGCTGGTCGAACGTGTCCCCCAGCTCCTTCAGCTCGTCGTCCGGTCCGTTCATCTCGAGCCGTTCGTGCAGGTTGTGGGCCGAGATGTCCCGGGCCGTCGACGTGATCGTCCGCAGTGGCCGCAGCACCCGGCCGGCGGTCAACCAGCCCAGCACGATCGACAGCACCGCCATGATGCCGAGGGCCAGCGCCGAGAACAGCAGGAGGTCGTGCAGGTCCGAGCTGTGTTGCTGGTCGGTCAACACCTGCAGCTGGCTCACCACCTGCTGTTGACGGAACCGCACCGCCCTCGCCGTCAGCCCCGGTGGCGCCGGGACGGCTGTGCCCCCGCCGCCCCCACTGGCCGTGCCCCCCGACGTTCCGCCCAACGTGGCCTTGCCGGCCGAGGTCCCAGCGGCGCCCGACGTCACCGAGCCACCTGACGTCACCGGGCCACCTGAGGTGCCTGTGCCGCCGGGTATCACCGGGCCACCTGAGATGACTGAGGTGACCGGTTCGCCTGAGGTGCCTGTTCGGCCGACCGTCACCGGGCCACCTGACGTCACCGGGCCACCTGAGGTCACCGTGTCACCCGGGGCCACCTTGCCGCCCGACGTCACCTTGCCCTTGGCCCAGACCACCTTTCCGGCGGCGCCGACACTGGAGATGGCGACCTGCCCACCGTGCTTCAGTCCGGCGATGGTCAGGATCTGCACCGGGGCCGTCGATTTCGGGATGATTGTGCCGCTGGTGGCGTTCCCCCACAGCAGGCCGGTGACCGTCAACAGCACCGCCCCCGACGCCAGGAAGAGGGCGCCGTAGAGCCAGGTCAGGCGGGACCTGACCGTGCGGCCCGGCGGCCGGAGGGCGGTCCGCAGCCACGGTCGGTGCAGCCACGGTCGGTGCAGTAGAGGTACACGGAGGCGCATGGTTCTCCTCGGGCGTCCGGGCAGATGGACCCAGGATGCCGCAACCGACCTAACAGCGGCATAACGCCCCCCGTTAGACCCCTGTTACCCCCCGGGTCGTAGAACGCCATCCATGGCCACTCGAGCAACCGGCGCGCCGTCTGCCCCGGAGGGCGAGGACACTGCCTCGGCGACGCCGGGGCTGGCGGACACCGTCCAGGTCTCCTTTGACGACCTCACCGAGGAGGTGCCGGCGGTGCCGGGGACACCAGGTGGGACCGAGCAGGTCACCCGGAGGTGGTTCGGCCGCCGACGGCTGCTGGTGGTCGGCGGGGTGGTGGTCCTGGCCGCCGGGGCCGGCGTCGGCATCTGGCTCGGCACCGGCACCAACCCTGGGACACCGGTGAAGGTGGTCACAGAGGTGGTCACCGTCACCACCGGCAACATGCAGCGGACGGTGTCCACCACCGGCTCCGTCGCCCCGGCGGAGGAGGCCAATCTGGACTTCGCCGTGTCCGGCAAGGTCACCGCCGTCGACGTCGCCGTCGGTCAGACCGTCACGGCCGGGCAGGCGCTGGCGACGGTGGCACCCACAGCCCTACAGGCCACCCTGGCCGCGGCCCAGGCGTCGCTGACGTCGGCCCAGGCGAAGCTGGCCAGCGACCGGGCCGACGGGGCGTCGACCGCCGACGTCCTCTCCGACGAGGCCGCGGTGACGTCGGCCCAGTCGCAGCTCAACTCGGCCCAAGCCGACGTGGCCGACGCCACCCTCACCTCCACCATCGCCGGAACGGTGGCATCGGTGGACCTGACGGTGGGCCAGCAGGTGTCGGGTACCGGCGGGTCGACCGGGGGCAAGACAACGGGGAGCTCGTCGCAGGTGACGGTGATCAGCACCGACAGCTTCGTGGTGAACACCACCGTCGACGACACCCAGGTCGGCGAGGTCCAGAACGGCGACCAGGCGGTCATCACGCCGTCGAGTGGCGACACAAAGGTCTACGGCACCGTCGCCTCGGTGGGCATGATCGCCTCGGGGTCCTCCGGGGTGGCGTCGTTCCCGGTGGTCGTCGACGTCACCGGGACGCCGGCCGGGCTGCACGCCGGGGCGTCGACCAACGTGTCGATCATCGTCGAGCAGCTGAACGACGTCGTCCAGGTGCCCACGGCCGCCCTGTCGTACGGCAACGGGAAGGCCACGGTGACGGTGACAAAGGACGGCCGGCACGTGCCCACGCCGGTCACCACCGGGCAGACCTCCGACGGCTACACCCAGATCACCCACGGGGTGACCGCCGGGGAGAAGGTCGTCGAGAAAGTGGTCACCTTCACCGGCACCCCGGGTGGGTCGGGCAACGGCGGGCTCCCCGGTGGCGCCAAGCTCATCGGACCCGGTCAGGGGGCGGTCCACTTCTCCGGTCCCAGCGGCCCCGGCGTGTCGGTGAGCGGCGGCAGCCCCTCCGGCGGCGCCCGCGTCACAGGTGGGGGCACAGGTGGCTGAGCCGGTGGTCCCCGGGCGGGAGCCGGCCGTCCCCGGGCGAACTGCGCCGGTCATCGAGTTGGACCGGGTGGTCAAGGTGTACCGGACCGGCACGTTCGCCGTGGCCGCCCTCCGGGGGGTCAGCCTGTCCATCGGGGCCGGTGAGTACGTGGCGGTGATGGGGCCGTCGGGGTCGGGGAAGTCGACGTTGATGCACATCCTCGGCTGCCTCGACGTGCCGACCGGAGGGGCCTACCGGCTGGCCGGCGAGGACGTCGGCACCATGTCGGAGGCGGCGCTGGCGTCGGTCCGGAACCGGCGGATCGGGTTCGTGTTCCAGCAGTTCAACCTGTTGCCGTCGCTGACGGCCTGTCGGAACGTGGAGCTGCCGCTGGCCTACGCCGGGGTGGGCCGGGCGGAGCGCCGGGAGCGGGCGCTGGCGGCGTTGGGGCGGGTGGGGCTGGCCGACCGGGTGCAACACCGGCCGGGGGAGCTGTCCGGGGGGCAGCAGCAGCGGGTGGCCATCGCCCGGGCGCTGGTCACCGACCCCGACCTGGTGCTGGCCGACGAGCCCACCGGCAACCTCGACTCGGCGTCGGCCGGCGACGTGCTGGACCTCATGGGCGAGCTGCACCGGGCGGGGCGGACGGTGGTGCTGATCACCCACGACGCCGACGTGGCGGCGACCGCCGGGCGGACCGTCCGCCTCCGCGACGGGTTGGTCGCCGACGGCGGATTGGAAGCCGCCTCCGAAGCGGTGGAGGGGGTGGGGTCACGGTGAGCTGGTTGGACACCCTACGGACCAGCCTGGAGGCCATCCGGACGCACTGTCTCCGTTCGGCGCTGACGGTGCTGGGGATCATGATCGGGATCGCCGCCGTCGTCCTGACGGTGGGGCTGGGGCAGGGGGCCCAGGACAAGGTGACGTCGGAGATCGACGCCCTGGGCACCAACGTGCTGACGGTGTCCCCCGGCAGCTCGTCGTCGTCGGGGTTCGAGAAGGGGTTCGGGTCGGCGACGACCCTCACCGAGCGGGACGCCAGGGCGTTGTCGTCGAAGACGGTGGCCCCCGACGTCGGGGCGGTGGCGCCGACGGCACAGTCGCCGGAGCCGCTGGTGGCCGGGTCGGCGACGTGGACGTCGACAGTGGTGGGGACGACACCGAAGTGGGAGGCCATCCGGGGGCGGACGGTGACGCAGGGGCGGTTCGTCGACGACCAGGACGTCGCCGACCACTCGGCGGTGGCCGTGCTGGGGCCGACAACGGCGTCGGAGCTGTTCAAGGGGATCGACCCGGTGGGGCAGACCGTCGACGTCAACGGGGTCCCGATGACGGTGGTCGGGGTGCTCAACTCCGTCGGGTCGACCACATCCACCGGCACCGACCAGGACGACCAGGTGATCGTGCCGATCAGCACCGCCACCGAGCGCCTGTTCGGCTCCACCACCCTCAGCTCCATCCTGGTGCAGGCCAAGTCGAGCGGCGACCTGTCGTCGGCCTACCAGGAGGTCGACGCCGAGCTGCTGGCCCTCCACCGGATCGCCACACCGAAGGACGCCGACTTCACCATCACCTCGCAGCAGTCGCTGGACTCGACGGCAACGTCGGTCGACCGGACCCTCACCGTCCTCCTCGGTGGCATCGCCGCCATCTCGTTGCTGGTCGGGGGGATCGGGGTGATGAACATCATGCTGGTGTCGGTCACCGAGCGCATCCGGGAGATCGGCCTCCGCAAGGCCCTGGGGGCCACCCCCCGCCTGATCCGTCGCCAGTTCCTCCTGGAGGCCTCCGCCCTGGGTCTGGCCGGCGGCGCCCTGGGGGTGCTCATCGGGCTGTTGGGCGCGGCGTTCCTGCCGAAGGCCATCGGCGACCCCATCGCCATGTCCCCGACGGCCACCGCCGGCGCGCTGGTGGTCGCCATCGTCATCGGCCTCGTCTTCGGGGTCTACCCCGCCAGCCGGGCCTCCCGGTTGGCCCCCATCGACGCCCTCCGCAGCGAATAGCGCAGCGAGAAACGAATAGAGCGAGGAAGGAATGGAGCGACGAAGGAATGACGGAGTAATGGATCGACCGACCCTGCGGCCCACCGGTCGGCGTCCGGCGGCACCCGTCGGCGGGCGGCCGACCCTGACTGCTCTGGCACTGGCCGTCGTGGCCCTGGCTGTCGTGGGGTCGCCGGCCGTTGTCCTGGCCGGTCCGGCCGCGGCTGCCGGTCCGGCCGGTGGGGTCACCTCCGGTGCGGCGACACGGCCCGCCTTCGGCACGGTGGCGGCCATCACCGGGACATCGATGGAGGTGCAGAACCAGCAGACCGGGCAGGTGACCGTCGGGTGGACGGCCTCGACCACGTTCACTCAGGATGCCACCGTGGCCGCCTCGTCGGTGGCGACTGGCGACTGCGTGATGGTGGTGGGGACGTCGTCGAAGGGGAAGATCACGGCGCAAACCGTCTCGGTCAGCCCGCGGCCGTCGTCGGGGAGATGCACAGCCGGGGGCCCCCAGAAGGCGGCCGGCCCGGGGACCAACGGGGGCGGCACAGGCAGCCCGGTGCGGATCTCCGGCGGTTCGTCCCAGCAGTCCCAGCAGTTCGCCGGCCCGCCGGGTGGCCAGGCCACCCACGGCTCCGGCGCTCCCGGCATCGCCAACGGCCAGGTGCTGTCGGTGTCGGGCAACCGGCTGGTCCTTTCGGGGTTCTCGTCGACGGCCATGGAGAAGGCGGCCGGCAGGAACGGGAAGGCGACGGGCCGTCGGGACACCAAGACGGTGATCGGCCAGGGCGACCCCGGGAAGGCCCAGGTGGTCTCCGTCGTGTTGTCGCCGACGACCACCTACACCGAGACACAGCCGGCCGCGGCGATCGATCTGGCGGTCGGGGACTGCGTGGTCGCCAACGGCCCGGCGGCCGCCAACGGTGCGGTCACCGCCAAAGCCGTCCAGATCACCGCCACCGGCGGCAAGAGCTGCACAACGGGTTCCGGGGTCCGGGTGATCGGCGGCGGCCCCCAGACCAATGGCGCCCAGACCGGAAGCTCTCTCGGCGGTTTGAAGGGGAGCGGCGGCGTGACGGTGAGCGGTGGCTGAGAGCCAGGCGGGCCGACGGCCGGTTCGGCGGGCCTGGACGGTCGGGGTCGGCATCCTGGTGGTGGCCGCCGTCGGTGGCGGGATCGCGCTCTGGGCCACGGCGGCGTCGGGGAGCACCGGTTACCGGACGGCCATGGCCACCACGGCGTCGGTCGAGCAGACCCTGACACTGTCGGGCACGGCCGCCCCGGTGGACCAGGCCACCGCTGCCTTCCAGGTGGCCGGGACGGTGGCCGCGGTGGACGTCGCCGTGGGGCAGTCGGTGACCGCCGGGGAGACGCTGGCGTCGTTGGACACCACCACACTGCAGCAGGCGGTGACGTCGGCGCAGACCAACCTGGACGCCGCCAAGGCCAGGTTGGCCGAGGACGAAGCGGCCCAGGCCGCCGCCACGACGACGACCACCACCACCACGACGACGGCGCCGACCACGACCACCACGACGGCGTCGACGACTACGACGACCCCGAGCGGGACATCGGGGTCGGCGGAGGGCGCGCTGCAGCAGGCCCAGCAGGCGGTGGTGGCCGCCCAGCAGGCCGCCGATGCTGCGGCCCAGCAGGCCACAACGGCGCTGGCCGCCGTGCAGACCGCCTGTGGGCAGGCGTCCACATCGCCTGCGACATCACCCGCGTCCACCACCACTACGACTACGACCCCGTCGCCGACATCGTCCAGCTGCCGCAGCGCCCTGACGTCGGCGCAGGCGGCCCAGCAACAGGTGGCGACGGCCCAGAAGGCGGTGGCCACCGCCGAGGGCCACCTGGCCCAGGTCCTGGCGGCGTCGGGGTCCGGCTCACCGTCGGGATCGGGCGGCACAGGGTCCGGCGCGAAGGGCCCCGCCACGACAAGTCCCGGGTCCGGCAGCTCCGCCAACGGCAGCCCCGCCAACGGCAGCCCCGGCACGACAAGTGGCGGCACCGGCACCGGCACCGGCACCGGCACCGGCGGCACCACGACCACCACCCGGCCGGCGTCGGGGACGTCGCCGCACGGGACGACGTCGACAAAGGGGGCGACAACGGGAGGAAACGGGTCCGCTGGCGGGGTGCCGACGGCCGCGCAGGTCGCCGCCGACCAGGCGTCGGTCGACACGGCGACGGCGTCGGTCATCGAGGCTCAGCAGAACCTGGCCTCCGCCCAGCTGACCACCCCGGTGGCCGGCACGGTGGTGTCGGTCGACCTGGCCGTCGGCCGGGCCGTCGCCGCGGGGTCGTCCACCGACGTCGTCACGGTGATCAGCGCCGGGACCTTCGAGGTGACGGCCTCGGTGACGAGCACGGAGGCCGCCGAGATGAAGGTGGGGGACACCGCCGACGTCACCGTCAACGGGCTGGCGACGGCGCTGGTGGGCACGGTGTCGCGGATCGGGCCCCCCGACACCGGCGGATCGAGCATCACCTACCCCGTCGTGGTGGCCCTGCCGGCGGGTGTCCACGGCATCCGGGCCGGGTCGTCCGCCCAGGCCGAGGTGGTGCTGGATCGGGCGAAGGGGGCCCTGGTGGTGCCGACGTCGGCGGTGCACACCGACGGGGCCGGCGACGCCTACGTGACCGTCCTCCGGGACGGCCAGCCGGTTCGCCGGCCGGTGACCGTGGGGATCGTCGGGGGGGTGTACACCCAGATCACCAAGGGCCTGGCCGGACGGTCGACGGTGGTGCTGGCCGACCGGTCGGTGCCGCTGCCCTCGTCGAACAGCACAGGGGGCGGCACAGGCGGGCCGTTCGGAAGCTCCGGCCCCGGCGGAACCCGCATCTTCATCTCGCCGGCCGCCCGCGTCGGCGCCCCCTGAACGGGTGTCCCGTCGTCCGTCCGGGGTGGGTCAGCCGACGCGGCGGTAGCCGAACCCGGCCATGTCGTCCTGGACCCGGTGCCAGGGGTGCGGGCGGGCGAACCACCCGGGTGTCGGGGTCGTAGTCGTAGCCGGCCAGGGCGTCGGACACCACCGGCTGGAGGCGCCGGGACGCGTCCCGGGCGGCTGGCCCCCGGCGGTCGGGCGTCGGCACCAACCCAGGGTACGGGGCCGGTTGGGCCGGCCGCTCAAACGCCGAGGATCCAGCCTTCCTCGGTAGCCACCCGCTGGTGGCCCTCGGCCGGAAGCCGCCGCGCCGATGGTGGGTCGAACCACCCCGCCAACCCTGCTCCGCCCTGTTGGGCCAAGGTGGCGGCCACGACCGCCCGGACCTGTTCGTCGTCGCGGACCCCGTCGCCGTACACCGGATCGAAGGCCGTCGGCCAGATCTCGGCGAGGACCACCCGGGCGTCCGGGAAGGCGGCCAGGGGGTCGGCGACGAACCCGGTCTGTTGCGGCCACACCACCACCCGACCGTGGTGACGGCGGAGGAGGGCGTGGAGGTAGGGGAGGCCCAGCAAGATCTGCGACCCGACCGTGACGCCGCCGTACAGCTGCCAGCCGGACTTGATGGCCTTGCCGACGTGGCGGCTGGCCACGTCGTCGGTCACCCGGAACACCGGCAGCGGGTTGGCGGCCAGGCCGTCCGGGAGGTGCCGCTTGGTCGGCGACAGGCCGGGGAGTGGCCGGGGGGAGCCCCAGAAGAAGGCGGTGCCGGTGGCCGAGTTGACGTCGGCGGCCACCTCGAACCGGTTGTTGCCGTTGTCGGCGCCGTCCCGGATGGCGTCGGCGAGGTGGCCCCACACCACCTCCCACGGTGCCCGGTGATCGCCGGGGGGAGTATCGGGAGCGAGGGGAGCGAGGGGAG
>Ga0134126_10000506_pt1 | contig 49730 bp, 44 predicted proteins | sample KB31752_FD_96881 | JGI IMG/M metagenome (GOLD analysis project Ga0134126, IMG submission 96881) | Terrestrial soil microbial communities with excess Nitrogen fertilizer from Kellogg Biological Station, Michigan, USA - KB3-175-2 | ecosystem: Environmental > Terrestrial > Soil > Unclassified ...
CATGGGGCACCGTCTTCGAATGGGTCCGCGAAACCAACCGCCGCATCGCGGAAAATAATCTAAAACCCGCCGAAGCCGCCGCCGCTCTGGCCGCCTGGGAAAAAATCGATACCGTCCTCGGCGTCGGCGCCAAAACCGAAGCCGAAGTCCCCGCGGAAATCCTCGCCCTCGCCGAAGCCCGCACCGCCGCCAAAAAATCGAAAGATTTCAAACGCGCCGACGCCATCCGCGACGAATTGAAATCCAAAGGCTGGCTCATCGAAGACACCCCCAAAGGCCCGAAGCTGAAGAAGCTTTGAAGAAAATGAATATCCGGTCCACCAGGAATCTCGCGCCCGTCGCGGAGCAACATCAGAAAAGCAGCCAGCGACCAGGGCTGAAAGCCCGCAACATGATAGCCCGAGCTGAAGACCCGAGTACGTGCCGCGATATGTTTGCAAGCCCTGTAAGGGCGAAACAAACTCGCTCCTTGCCCCGCTATCGCTTTTCATGAAAGGCCTTTTCATCACATTCGAAGGAACCGAAGGCAGTGGCAAATCCACCCAAATCCCGATTCTTGCCGAACGGTTCCGCGCCCTCGGCCGCCACGTCCGCACCCTGCGCGAACCCGGCGGCACGCCCATCGGCGAGGAAATCCGCCACACACTCAAGCACAGCAAAGCCAACGAAGCGATGACCCCCGAGACGGAATTGCTCCTCATGAACGCCAGCCGCGCCCAACTCGTGCGCGAAATCATCCGTCCCGCCCTCGCCGCCGGCGAAATCATTTTGTCCGACCGCTTTTATGATTCCACCACCGCCTACCAGGGCTACGGACGTCAGCTCGATCTAAAACTGGTCCAAGGCATCATCGATGCGGCCGTGGGGGACACGCGCCCGGATTTAACGCTCCTCTTTCTGCTTCCCTACGAAGTCGCCGAAAAACGCCGCCTCGAACGCCAGCCCACCCTACCGATGGAGATTCGCCGCGACCGCATCGAAGAAGCCGGCAAAGCCTTTTTCGAACGCGCCGCCGAAGGCTACCAGGCCATCGCCGCCGCCGAACCCCAGCGCGTCCGCCCCGTGGACGCAAACGGCACCGTAAAACAAATCAGCGAGCGTGTGTGGAAATTGGTTGAGCCGTTGGCGGAGAAATAACGTGGTGCGTTTGCCCGCGTTGAAAGTTCCTCCATTGCAGAATCCTAAAATCTGCGTTCACCCGCGAAATCTGCGGATGTCTCTCAATAAACCTTCCGCAAATTCGAAGGCAAAATATTCAACTCCGTCCGATATTTCGCCACCGTGCGGCGCGCGATGACGATGCCTTTTTCTTTCAGCATCTTCACCACTTCCTGATCGGACAATGGCTTGGTCGTGTCCTCGTTCTTGAAGATTTCGGCAATCATATCCTTCACGCTGGTGTTGGACACGCCGTCGCCGGTCGCGGTCTGGATGCCGGCGGTGAAGAAATACTTCATTTCGAAGATGCCCTGCGGCGTCTGCTTGTATTTGCCGGCACCCGCGCGGCTCACCGTCGTTTCATGCACGCCCACCACTTCCGCAACCTGGACCATGGTCAGAGGCTTCAAGTGCGCCACGCCCTTTTCCATGAAATCGCGCTGACGTTTCACAATTTCTTTCGCGATGTTCAGGATAGTGGCCTGGCGCTGATGCAAGCTCTTGATTAAAAATTTTCCGGCGCGAATTTTTTCGCGAATATAATTCCGCACTTCCGCCGAATTTTCCCCCTGCGACATCAGGTCCTTGTAGGTGTTGCTGATGCGCAAATGCGGAATGTGCTCGTTGTTGTTCGTGACGACAAAATCATCGCCGACCCGTTGCACGAACACTTCCGGCAAAACATATTGATCGTTGTCCGGCAGATAGGCGCGGCCAGGGCGCGGTTCGAGCCGCGCAATGCGCTCCAAAGCCTCCTGCACTTCATCCAGTTCGCAGGCCGTGCCGCGGGCGATTTCCGGGATGCGCCGTTTGCCGAGCGCCTCCATGTAATCGCGCACGATGCGATATTCGAGCGTGTTCTCCTGCTTGCTGCGCTCCAATTGCAGCATCAGGCATTCGCGCAAATCACGCGCGCCCACGCCCGGCGGATCAAACGTCTGAATCACGCTCAACACCGGCTGAATCTTGTCCACCGCCAACCCCGTCGTCATCGACAGTTCTTCCAGCGTCGCCTTGAGATAGCCGTAATCGTCGATGTTGCCGATCAACACTTCGGCAATGGCCCATTGATCCTGCGGCAAATTCGATTCGCGCACCTGTTCCAGCAGCATTTCCTGCAAGGACGTGGCGGCCACAATGGAATCGAACATGAACTGCCGCCGCTCCTCATCCTCAGCCGAGGCGCGAATAGGCGCGTTGGTTTGGGAAAAATGATCGCGCCATTCCTGATCGAGTTGGACGAGTTTTTCGAATTCCGCCTGAAAATCGTCTGAAGGAGCCTCCTGCACCTCCGGCTTCTCCGTGGCCGGATCAAAATTCAAATCTGCCGGTGGCTCGGCTGGATCGGCAACTTCTGCCGGTGCTTCGCCGTCCGCCGTGAGGCGATCCTGCATGAGGTCACCTTCGGTGATGGCAGCTTCCTCGAGGACGGGATTTTGTTGCAACTCCTGTTCAACGAGAGCTTTTAATTCCAGCGTGGGAGCCTGAAGCAGCGCCAGCGATTGCTGGAGTTGGGGAGCCAACACCAGCGACTGCGTCAGCCGTTGCGAAAGTTGTAAACCAGGTGCCATGCGTTCTCCCCATCATAACTATCTAGGCCCGAAGCACAAGCTAAACTTGGCACGGCACGAGCTTGTGTCGCACAAGACCCGGCGAATCAACTATTTGGAACTTCCCGAAAACCGCCTAATTCACCACCCCGGCGGGGATTCCCCGGTCAATTAACCCCTTCGAGATGGCGTACCGGGTCAAACCGGCCACGTCGTGGATATTCAGCTTGTTCATCACCTGTTGGCGATGTTTTTCCACGGTTTTGATGCTGATGCACAGCTCGGCGGCGATTTGCTTGTTGGAAAAGCCCTCGGCGATGAGCTGCAGCACTTCCGCCTCGCGGGAGGTCAGTTCAATGCTCTTCTTGACCGGTTGGCCATTGGCAAAGGCCTCGCGGCATTGATCGCGCAGGCGCTTGGCGATGGCGGGACTGAAAAACGCGTTGCCTTTTTTGACCTCGCGGATGGCTTTCACGAGATCATTCGAGGCGGTTTGTTTGATTAAATAGCCGGAAACGCCCGCTTCCGTCAGTTGCTGCACGCAATCATCGTCGCTGTAGGAGGTTAGCACGAGCACGCGCGTGGCGGGCAGCGATTTCAATATCTGTCGCGTGGCTTCCAAGCCGTTCATCAACGGCATCGCCACGTCCATCACCACCACATCCGGCGGCGTCTTTCGGGCCAATTGGACCGCCAGTCGGCCATTTTCCGCCTCGCCAATGACTTCGATATCTTCTTCTGATTTTAACAAAGCCCGAAGGCCTTGGCGAACAACGGTGTGATCGTCAACGAGTAGGACTGAAGTTTTATTCATGGGTTTAGGTTTTCGCCAGAATATCAGGGGCGTAATTTCGTTAAATAGGGTGTTCACCCAACGCCCAAAAGCTCCAAGCGTCCAAGCTCGCAAGCTCCAGAGAAATCCCAAGGACCAAATTCCAAAAAAAACGTCCGTTTTGGTAACTCGGGCGCAAACTTTGGTGCTTGGTTCTTGGATCTTTCCATGAAGCTTGGACGCTTGGTCCTTGGAGCTTTTACCTTGTCGCTTTTCCGCAAGCATGAGAATAATCTTCGCCGTGGCTGTTCGCCTCACAATTCTTGGCAGTGGTTCCTCCGGCAATTGCGCCTACGTGGAAACAGACGAAGCACGCATCCTCGTGGACGCGGGATTCAGCGCGCGGCAAATCCGCCAGCGCCTCGCAACCATCGGTCGCACGCCCGAAAACCTCACCGGCATCCTTATCACGCACGAGCACTCCGACCACATCTGCGGCCTGCTCGCGCTTGCCCACAAACTCAAACTGCCCGTCTATTGCAATCGCGCCACCCAGGAAGCCACGCTCTGGACGTTCAAGGCCAAATGGAGCAACCAAAAAAATCCCTCGCTCGCCGGCCTCGATGGCCGCGACGTCAAAGGCCAGCTCGATTGGCGCTTGTTCCAGACCGGCGATAGCTTCGAATTGAATGATGTCGTGGTGGAAACGTTCTCCATTCCCCACGACGCGCAGGATCCCGTCGGATTTCTCCTGCGCAACAACGGCACAAAAATTGGTTTCACCACCGACCTCGGCCATGTGACCAAACTTGTCATCGACCGCATCCGCACGGCGAACGTGCTCGTCCTCGAAGCCAATCACGACGTAAAAATGTTGCAGGAATGCCCGCGCCGCCCGTGGAGCCTCAAGCAACGCATCCTCGGCCGCCACGGACATCTCTCGAACGAAGCGGCCGCCGAAGCCGTCACGGAAATCATGTCGGCCGACCTGCGTCACCTTTATCTCGGCCACCTCAGCCGCGAATGCAATCGCCCTGAACTCGCTCACCGCGTCGTCAATGATTGCCTGCAAAAACTCGGCGCCGCCCACGTCGCCCTCGCCGTGACCTCGCAGGACGTCCCCTGCCCGACGCTGAGTCTGTGACCTTGCTCGCCGACTTCCGCTAGCGTATCTTTTTGACATGCTCGATTGGAAGAATTGCCCTGTCGTGGAACGCAATCCTGAAAGGGTTAGCGGCGCGTGGGTCTTTCGAGACACTCGTGTTCCGGTAAGCGCTCTCTTCGAGAATCTCGAGGCGGGAGCGAATGTGGACGATTTTCTTAAGTGGTTTCCTGGCGTCGGGCGCGATCAAGTAGAGGCTGTTTTGGAGTTCGCTGAAGCAAGTCTGAGTTCCAATTAGTCTCTAATTGTGAAAATTCTTTTCGACCAGGGCACACCAGCGCCATTACGCCTTGAGCTTTCAAACCACTCCGTTGTCACTGCCTTTGAAAAAGGCTGGGGCAGGCTAACCAATGGCGACTTGCCCGCAAGGGCAGGGCAAGAATTCGATTTACAGGTTACTACGGATCGAAATCTGCATTACCAACAAAATCTTAAAGGCCGCCGAATCGCGATTTTGGTACTACCAACTACCCGCTGGCCGGAAATCAAATCGCACGCACAAAAAATTGCCATTGCAGTCGACCAAATAAGGCCGGGCGATTACGTCGCTCTTACTTGGTAATCGCCCCATGTTTCACATCCGCAAAATCGAATCCTTCGATTCCCCGGAACTTCAGCCCTACGCCACCATGCGCCGCTCGCGCGATCACGAGCAGGAAGGCATTTTCGTCGCCGAAGGCACCAAAGTTGTCACGCGCCTGCTTGAGAGCCATTTCGCCGTCGAATCCGTCGTCCTCCCGGAAAAATGGCTCCCGCAATTTCAACCGTTGCTCGATAAACGGCCCGAAAACATCCCCGTTTTCGTCGCCGAAAAAAAACTGCTCGAATCGCTCACCGGCTTTTCCATGTTCCAGGGCGTGCTTGCCGTCGGCCGAATTCCCACGCCGGTTTCCTTCGAAAAAATCCTCGCGGAAAGTTCGTCGCCGCGCCTCTTCGTCGCGCTCGACGCCCTGACCAACGCCGAAAATCTGGGCGCACTCGTGCGCAATTGCGTCGCCTTCGGCGTGCAGGCGCTCATCGTCGGTGAAACTTCCAGCAGCCCGTTCCTGCGCCGGGCCGTCCGCAATTCCATGGGCACCATCCTGCAACTGCCCGTCGTGGAACTCGCCCGCATTGGCCAATGGCGCCGCCCCGGCATCAATTCCCACACCACCGAACTCACCCTCGTCGAGTGTCTGCAGCAATTCCGCGCGCGCGGCATTCGCTGCGTCGCCGCCCATCCGCACACCGACAAACGCGTCCTGTCGCAAGCCGATTTCCGCGGCGATTCCTGCATCGTTTTCGGCAGTGAAGGTGATGGCATTTCCCCAGCCGTCCTCGCCGCCTGCGACGAAGCCGTCGCGATCCCCATGCCCCCGCACGTCGACTCCCTCAACGTCGGCGCCGCCGCCGCCGTTTTCCTCTACGAAGTCAGCCGCCAACGTTCGTCGACGTAGCGCAGGCGTCCTCGCCTGCGAGTTCCGGCATCGTCCCGGTGCCGGTCCGCGCTCTCGCCACTTCAACCATCACCAATCGCGATCCGATTTGGACCTTGGTGCTTGGAATTTCTCTGGAGCTTGGTGCTTGGACGCTTGGAGCTTTTGCTCCGCGTTCGCCTCAAACACTCTCTCATAAACCCTCCGAATCCCCCTCCTCCAGCCCGCCAGCGCCTCCCGAAAATCCTCCGGTGTCGCAAACCCACAACGCACTGACACCCGATAAAACGGCTCCGGCTCCTCCGGCAAAACCGTTTCCCCTTCATAACTCCACCGACGCAAAATGCCCTCCACGCGCCGCAACTGCCGGTAATTGTCCATCAAGGCCGCCGCCTCCGGCAACACTCCCGCCTCGCGCCCGCGTTCCAGCGCGCGCAACGTGTTTGCCTCATGCCATCCATTTTCCAGGCACAACGCCTGCGCGATAAATTCCGCATCCATCAACCCGCCACGCCCGGTCTTGATGGCCAAATCATCCTTGCCCGCCGCCGTCCGCTCCTTCTCGATGCGCATTCGCATCCGATGAATCGTCGCCTTCCAATCCGGCGCGAAACAACTCGGCAACGCATTCTTCTTTTTCGATCGGGCCGTTCGGGAATGTTTTTGAGCTGTTGAAAAATCCGTCAGCGCGTCGGTGATCCGCTGAAACTCCGCGCCCAGTCTCATATCGCCCGCCACCGCGCGCGTCCGCGTCAGCGACTGGATTTCCCACAGCAACGCCCGCGCGCGATAATATTCCTCATAAGCCTCCAGCGTGTTCACCAGCAATCCCTTTTCGCCATCCGGTCGAAGCCGCGCGTCCGTGTGAAAAACCAGCCCCAACTCCGTGCGCGTCGAAAGCAAATCCATCACCTCGAGCGCCAGCCGTCCCAATTTCGGCAACTCCTTCGCGGCGGCGTCCGCAATAAAAATGATGTCCAGGTCAGAACCGTAATCAATTTCCGCTCCGCCCAATTTTCCCAATCCAATGATGACGAACGGCGCGCGTTTCAACTTGTATTTTTGCGCAACTACTTCCACCGCGTATTGCAAACACGCATCGGCCAGCGCCGATAGCTCCGTGAGATATTGCTCCGGATCCGCCAGTCCAAGAATGTCCCGCAGCCCGATCCGCATCAGTTCCGTCTGGTGATACCGCCGCAACCACACTTTCTGGTCCGCGTCCGCAATCCCGTACCGCAAATCCGCCAGCGTTTGCGCGGAGGTCTTGCGCTGACTCAATCGTCCGCTCGTGACAAGCACATCCACCATGTCCGGAACCCGAATCGCCAATTCAGCCAAAAACTCCGACCGATCAAACAACAAAATCAGCAAATCGAAAATCGAAGGATTGCTGTTCCACAACTCAAACAACGTGGAGCGCGCCCCGTACGCCGCGATAAAACTATCCAGTCGCGTCACCACGCGGTCCGGATCCGACAAAGTGGCACGGGCGTCTCGCCCCTGCGTTGCTTGTTCTTTTGCGCGAGATTTTCTTTGCCGCACTGCCCCATCGCGCCCCGGACACATCGCCAGCAGCCGAGGCAAAAGCCTCCGCGCCAATTCAATCGTCCGCGACGAGACGTGCACATATCCCGGCCCTTCCACAAATTCCCGCAGCAAAGAAACCATTTTTCCCGGCTCGCGAAACGAATGCTCCGCGAGCAATTCCTGCCATTCGCTCTCCGCGCCGGCGAATTCTAGTGGAAGATGTTCCTCGGCTCGGCGCGCTTTCTCCGACTTAAACAACTTGTCAAACGTCGCGCGCACGATGTCCGTATGCGCCCGCCGCGCCGCCTCGAATTGCGCCGCGCCCTCGAACTTCATCAGTCTCGCCAGCCTTTCCCGCGCCGCCCGGTTCGCCGGGATCGTATGCGTCTGCAAATTCTCCTCCATTTGCAACCGATGCTCCACGTCGCGCAAAAAACAATACGCATCGCGCAACGACCGCGCCTCCTCGCCGCTGAGCAAATTATATTGCGCCAGCTTTTCCAGCGTCGGCAGCGTTTGCGCTCCTTGCAGGAACGGCATTTTTCCCGCGTGCAGCAATTGCTGCGATTGCGCGATGAATTCCACCTCCCGAATGCCGCCGCGCCCCAGCTTCACATTGCGTTCCAATTCGTCCGCGCGCACCACCTCGTTCTCGATGCGATCTTTCATCGCGGCGATTTCGTGCAGCACGTTTTCATTCACCGCGCGCGGATAACGAAACGGCTGGATCATTTCCGAAAACTCCGCCGCCAGCGCCTTGTCGCCTGCGACGGCCCGCGCCTTGATCAACATCATCCGCTCCCAGGTCTGGCCCCATTGCGCGTAATAATTTTCGTAACTCTCCAGCGAGCGCGACAAAGGTCCCGAATCGCCCTCCGGCCGCAGCCGCAAATCAATCCGGAACAACGCGCCCTCGGACGCCACCCGCGAAACCTCCGCAATGAGCGCCTCCCCCAGCCGGTTGAAAAATGCATGGTTCGCCATCACCGCCCTGGGAGCACCGGCGTCCCGCTGGCCCGGCGGTTGTTTGAACACCTGCCCCTCCTCGCTATAAACAAACAGCACATCCACATCGGAACTGTAGTTGAGTTCCTGCCCGCCCAATTTGCCCATCCCCAGCACGCACGCCTCGGTGCGGTGCCAATTCCCGTTTGGATCCTGATGGCACGGCTGGCCGAAGCGCTCCGTCAATTGCTGCCGGCAAATCTGCCACACCGCATCCAGGCAAACATCCGCCACATCGGAAATTTCGCGCGTGATTTCGGAAACATTGCTCAGATGCGCGAGGTCGCGCGCGGCAATGCGCAACATTTCGCGTTGCTTGAATTCGCGAATCCGCGCCAGCGCCGTCGCATAATCCTTCGCCTCGAGCAAACCCCGCAGCCAGTCTTGCACTTCACGCCGCAGCCCCTGCTCACGCCGGGCAAAACGAAGCTCCTCGGCATCCAGCACACCGAGCCATTCGGGATGGGAAATGAGTTGATTGCCCAGCGTCTGCGAACCGCTAAACAATGCCGCTAAAATGTTCGCTTCCGCTGTGGAAATTTTTGCCACGCGCGTACGCGCATCGGTTTCACCCAGCAATTCAAAAAAATGTTTCGCGCGCTCCGGCTCGGCGGAGGATTGGATGGCTTTGCTCAGAACAGCACTTCTCACAACAACTTCACCGCTCAACCTTGAGTGGATCACCGAAACTTAGCCGCACCGCCCACCGTGGTAGGGCGCGTCGCTCCGCCCGCGCCTCTGTAGCGCAGACATTCCTGTCTGCGGGTTCGGCGACTTTCCAGTCGCCGATCAAAGCCTTACTCTTTATTCTTCGCCAGATAATCCCGATACCACGCAATCGTCTCGTTCAAGCCCCGTTCCAGCGTGAACTCCGGCTGCCAGTTCAACACCTTATGCGCCTTCTGCGCGCTCAGATATTGCTCGCGGATTTCTCCGGACGCGTTGTTCTGCACATCCGGCTTCAGATGCCGCGCCTTCATCAAGTCCTGGATGATGCCCACCAACTCCAACACCGTCACCGGCCGCTCCAAACTGAAATTAAACGCCTGCCCCGGCACATTTTTGTCTGAAAGATGTTCCGCCGTCGTCATGTAGCACCGGCTCACATCCTTCACGTAAATATAATCGCGCACATATTTCCCATCGCTGCGAATGACCGGCCGCTTGTTCTCCAGGAAACAACGAATCGCGTACGGCACAATCCGGCTCCAGTTCAAATCCCCGCCGCCATAAATATTCCCGCAACGCAAAATCGCCACCGGCAACCCATACGTATGATGATAACTCTGCGCGATCAAATCCGCGCAGCTCTTGGAAACTTCGTAAGGATGCGCGCCCTGCAACGCCATGTCCTCCGTGTAAGGCAGTTTATCATGCGGCCCGTACGCCTTGTCGCTCGACGCAATCACCACGCGCTTCACCAGGCTGGAATGCAGCCGGCACGCTTCGAGCAAATTGTACGTCCCGCGAATATTCGCCTCGAACGTCGGCAACGGATACCGATGCGCCACGCTCACGATCGGTTGCGCCGCGAGATGAAACACCGTGTCGATCTCGTGATCGTTCAGCGCGCGTTCCATGCTCGCAAACTCCTCGATGTTCCCCTGCACCAGCGAAACCTGCCGGTAATCGCCGGAACGGAAAAATCCGGATTGCGGATCGGGATCGCGCACCAGCGCAATCACGCGCGCGCCCGCCGCCAGCAAATCCTTCACCAGCCAAAAGCCGACCATGCCCGTCGCGCCGGTCACGAACACCCGCCGATCCTGCCAAAAATTGTTTGATTTCATTTCCAAAGTTTCCAGGGCGCTTTGCCAGTTTTCCACGCCGTGTTGAGCACATCGAATTCGTACGACGTGTCCATATGTTGCCAGTAACCGTCGTGACGGTAAATCATCAGTTCTTCGTCGGCCGCCAGGCGCTGAAGCGGCTCGCGTTCCAGGATCAGGCTTTCCTGATCGTTGAGGTAACGATCGAAGATGCTGCTGTTGAACACGAAAAATCCGCCGTTCAAATATCCGCCGAAACTGAACTCCGGCTTCTCATTAAACTTCACCACGTTATCGCCCTTGAGCGCCAACTCGCCAAACCGCCCCGGCGGATGCGCACCGGTGAGCGTGGCCGCTTTGCCGTGCGCTTTGTGAAATTTGAGCAACGCCGGAATGTCCAGGTTCGAAACCCCATCGCCGTAAGTGGCCATGAACGTTCCCTCCTGTTCGAGATATTTGCGCGCGCGCCAGATTCGCGCGCCCGTCATGGCATCCTCGCCCGTGTCCACGCACGTGATGCGCCACGGTTCCTGGGTCTGGCTGTGAAACGTGACCCGATCCGCGCCGTGCTTGCCCATGTCGATCGTGATATCATTCGTCAACGCGGCGTAATTGAGGAAAAAACTGCGGATGTAATCGCCCTTGTAACCCAGCAGCAGCACAAATTCATTGAACCCGTAATGACTGTAAATCTTCATGATGTGCCAGAGAATGGGCCGATTGCCAATCGGCGCCATCGGTTTGGGAATCACATCACTGACGTCGCGAAAGCGAGTGCCGCGGCCTCCGCATAGAATTGCAACTTTCATTAAATCATTTTCGTCGGAGCCGAGTCACGAGGCTCAAACGTTGACTCGTGCTTGTTATGGGTTCAATGCGGGACGGTCAAGCCCGAACTTGTACGGCGTCAATCAATCTCACGCTGAATTGAGTCGCTTGCACGTGAACCTCCGAGATTCTCCAAAGTATCACCCTCTCCTGGGGAGAGAGGGCCGAGGTGAGGGCGACTATCCATCTAACTAAAATCTACGATCCAAACATCACACCGGCACCATCTCCAACCGAATATCCGTCGCACCGCCGGGTTTCACCCGCGCAATCTTGCTGAAAAATCCGCGCAACACGCCCGCGCCATAAAGAATATTCGTCAACGCCAGCAACGGCATTGCTCGCAGCCCGCTCACAAAATCCGTCCGCGCCATCACCGCCAGCGTCTGCCCCGCCACCACCAACAGATACAGCGCCAGCGGGCCCAAAGCCGCAATCGAAGCCCACATCGGCAGCACACGCATCGGCAACAAAATCAAAATCGCCAGCAAATACAAACAAAACGCCGGCGGCACAAAATTGATGAACGACCCCGCCGTTGGATGCAGCCGAAACTGCTGCGCCCGGCCGCCGCCGTAGGAAAACAACATCTTCGCAAACGATTTGAAATTCGACCGCGGCCGGCGATGCACAATCATCTCCGGATCGTAAAGCAATTTGCCGCGCTTGAGCACCGCATCCATCAGCGCATTTTCCTCATTGGGATAAAGCGATTCATCGAAGCCGCCTGATTCCAGCAGCACATCGCGCCGCGAAACCAGGTTGCACGAAATCAACTCCTTCTCGTTCGACTCGCGCAATTTCCCCGCCGAGCGATATCGCGCGCAGCTTGGTCCGAACGCCAGCCAGCTCCCCATCACATTCGCGAACGTCCGCTCAATCGTCGGCGCATCCGGCGGACACACATTCGGCCCGCCGACCATCTGCACTTTCGGGTCCGCGAAATGCGCCACCGCGCGCCGCAAATTTCCCGGCAACGGCACCGAATCATCATCCAGAAAATAAACCAATTCCCCCTTGGCGGCGCGAATCGCCGCATTGCGTTTCATCGAGGGATACGTCGCCAAATCCGTGCTGCGCACCACGATGATTTCGAGTTTTTCGCGCGGATAATCCAGGAGCCGGCTCGCCGCCGCCGAACGCGCCTCGGTCTTGGCCGGGTGCACCGGGATAATCACGCTCACCAATGGATACTCGTTCGCCATGTAATCAGTTTATGCACCCCCATTTTTCGTTCCAAGCGCAAATTGATAGTGGCACGGGCATCTTGCCCGTGCGAACAGGGGCTCACGGGCGAGACGCCCGTGCCACTATCCAACACCATTTCCTCGTGCAAAACCCCCGAAATCGTGGCAAATTTTATCAATGCAAAACGTCACCACCGTCGAACTCACCCGCGACTGCGATGCCGTGCGTATTCCGGCCGGCGACACGATCATCCTGCCCGCCGGAACCCAGGTTGACATTACCCAAACCCTCGGCGGCACCTACACCGTGCACGCCCAGGGCGGCTTGTTTCGCATCGCCGCCAAAGATGCCGACGCCCTCGGCCTGGAAGTCGCCTCCAATCCCTCCGCAGCAGACGCCGCCGTGGCCGGTGAACTGAACGAAGAACTCATCTGGGCCGCACTGCGCACCTGTTTCGATCCCGAAATCCCCGTCAACATCGTCGATCTCGGCCTCGTTTACGACATGCACGTTGACCGGTTGCCCGATGGCCGCAGTTCCGTTTTAGTGAAAATGACCCTGACCGCCCCAGGCTGCGGCATGGGCAGCGTCATCGCCGGCGACGCCCAGCAAAAAATCCTCGCTCTCCCCGGCGTCGACGAAGCCCTCGTCGAAATTGTCTGGGATCCGCCCTGGCACCATTCGATGATTTCCGAACAAGGCCGAAAAGTCCTGGGACTGGACTAGTGGCGCCAACTCTCAGATTCGCCGGCATTCGAAATTTGGTGCTTGAAATTTCTCTGGATCTTGGACGCTTGGTCGCTTGGAGCTTTCCTCACTCTGCGTCCTCGATCCTCCAACCATTTCCCGTATTGATCAACGTCAACGAAACCACGCTTCGGTCACCGTCCATGTAAATGGTTATCGTCTCCTCATTGCCGGAAACCGGTTCACGATCCACGATGCGATAACCCGTGGCATCGCTCATCTCCATCGGAGCCATGTCGCTGAAATCTCCGTCGCCCAATTCCAATTCCATTTCATCCTGCAACGCCGGTGCCAGGCTCTCCATGTAAGTCTCCTCATCGCCCTGGCTGATGGCCCACGTCGCCGTTTCCAAGGCGGCTTCCGGCGTGTCATAGCCAGCGAACGTCCAGTTGTCCCGTGGATAAATATCCTCCGGCGGCACATCCGGCGGCGCATTGCTGGCCATGATGTCGCGCGTGCGCGAAAGCTCCGCGCTCATTCGCCGCACTTCCGCCTCCAAACCCGCCACATCATTGGTCCGGCGGCGCAGCGATTGAACCTCCCGCCGCAAACTGTCCAACTCCGCCAATTGCGCGTCCGCCAGCGGAGCATTCGCCTGCGCCACGATGTTGGAAAGGCGTAAATTCTCCACTTCCAGCCGGTTCAAACGGTCCACCAGCCGACGCGACGAATCCGCCTGTTCGCCCAAACGCCGATTCGCCTCGTTTTCCTTCCACCAAAGCACCCCGATGATCGCCACTGCGACCACCAAAGCGGCCAGGAGAACGTTGCGCCCAGTCATGATTGAATTTTAGGCCCCCGCCCCAGCAATTCAAGTTACGACAATCCGAACATTTTGAAAATCATCGGCAACGCCGCCGAATGGATGGGCACAACCTCCCGTTAGTTCCCGCCCACGAGCTGCCATGAATCACCGTTCTTTTTCAAGAGAAGCTCGGTCGGCTTTCCGCTCGGATTCTCCCCATTGTCCACGTAAACACTCACCTCGGAAAAATTTCCGAACATCCTGGTCGGCGCGCCAAACCGGAAACTTTTCAATTCCGCCGCCTGCTCGGACATCTTCTGGTCGAAATTCGTGTCGTTCAACATCGAAGCATAATCGTCAGAATTGGAATCAATACACGCGAGGAATGCTTCTTTATTTGTCTGTGAAAACGCCCAAATCAACGATTGAACGGTATTTTCCGGAGAATTGTATCCGGCAAAAACCCACGAATCTCTTTCGTGAATTTCCGCGCCCGGCGCCGCGTTGGTCTCTTCCACGGCATTGGCCGAAACGCTCGCGCGCGCTCGAAGTTTTTCATTCTCTTCGCGCAATTTCGCGATGTCATTTGTCTGCTGCCGCAACTGCGTCACCTCACCGCGCAGCCTCAACAACTCGGAAAACTGCGATTGCGCCAGCCCATTGCGGGCGTCTGTGGAGGGGGCCGGAACTTTCGCCGTTTCCCGACGCGACTGCTCCAATTGTTGACGCAGCGAATCGCTTTCCGCCACCGACCTCGACAACATCCGGTGTTGGACTACACAGAAGCCGCCGAGAAAGCTCACGGCGCCCAGCACAACAATGAACATTGTTCCTCTCATGCTATTTTAGACCATCCTGTAACTCAAATGTGCCGCGCGATATGCCGCTGCGGCCAGCAGCTTCATCGACGTCCCGGAGGGGCGTCCGAAAATAGCCCGGCGTTTTAACGCCGGGAGCCGGATCCGCCGATCCACAAGTCACGAAGGGATGGCTGAAACCGCGGCTCTTATCAGCCGTCCCCTCGGGACTTGCCCGTCTCCACCCTCAACCGGCAGTGAACTGCCGGGCTATTCTCCTTGGTTCCTTCGGAACCGAACGACCGATGATCCCGTGCAAAAACCGAAACAACCGCGCAATTCTACACCCTCTTCGTCAATTCAACTCCCAGCTTTAAAAGCTTCTTTACATCCGCCTCCGATTTCGCCTCCGCATAAATCCGCAAAATCGGTTCCGTGCCCGACCCCCGCAGCATCAGCCACGACGAATCCTCCGCCACAAACTTCACCCCGTCATAACTCTTCACCTCAGCCATCGGCGACCGCACCAGCTTCGCCGGCGGATTTGTCTTCAGGAATTCCATCAATGCCCCGCGTTTTTCGAGCGGAAAATGCGTATCGATCCGCCCGTAACGATGTGGCCCAAATTCCTTTTCCAAATTCGCCACCAGCTTGTTCACGGATTTGCGTTCCGTCGCCAGCATTTCCAGCAGCAACAATCCCGCCGCGATGCCATCGCGTTCTGGAATGTGCCCCGGAAAACCAATCCCGCCGCTTTCCTCCGCGCCCAGCAGCACATTGCCCTTCAGCATTTCCGCGCAAATGTATTTGAACCCCACGCCCGTCTCGACCAGTTCCAGCCCATGCGCCGCGCACATCTTGTCCACCATCGCAGTCGTTGTCAGCGCCTTCACCACGCGTCCCCCGCCCTGGCGATTCACCACAAAATGATGCAGCAACAGGCAAATGATCTGGTGCGTCGTGAGCGGATTCCCGCGCCCATCCATTCCGCCCACGCGGTCCGCATCGCCATCCGTCACCAGGCAAATATCATGCGGATGTTTTTTCAAAAACGCGCGGCTCGTCACATAATTCTTCTCGATCGGCTCCGGATTGATGCCTCCAAAAAGCACGTCGTGCCGCGCGTTCAACGTCGTCACCCGGCACGTCGTCCCCGCGAGCAACTGCTCGAAACATCCCGCGCCCACGCCAAACAACGCCTCATGCGCGAACCGTAATTTCGATTTTGCGATGAGCTTGAAATCCACCAATCGCTTCAGCGCCGCGTAATGCGCCGGGCGCACGTCCTTCAGCACCACTTGTTTCGCGGCCATCGCCTCCGCCAGTTTTCGCGAGCGCACCGGGCTTCGATTCAGAAAGCTTTCAATCGCCTGGCACTCCTCCGGGCTGCTCGAACCCCCGTAATAAGACTTCAGTTTGAACCCATTGAAAATCGGCGGATTGTGGCTGGCCGTAATCATCACGCCGCCAACCGCCCCCTGCTCCTTCACCGCAAATGACACCGAAGGCGTCGGCGTCGGTTCCGGCGTCAGCACCACTTGAAAATCATTCCCCGCAAAGACTTCCGCTGAAATCCGCGCAAACCGATCCGAAAAAAACCTCCGGTCATAACCAATAACCACTTTTGTTTCTGCGTTCTTCCTTCTGCCTTCTTCCTTCCAGAAGTCCGCCGCCGCCTGCGCCACGCGCGCGACATTCGCAAAATTAAAATCCTCCGCAATGACCGCGCGCCAGCCGTCGGTGCCGAATTTGATTTGTGCCATGCGCGATTATCTTCGGACGTGAATCCAACCGGCAATGGAAAAAATGCCCCATTAATAGTGGCACGGGCGTCTCGCCCGTGAGTCCCCGTCTGTTCGCACCGATGCGGCTTAGTAAACCGGCACGTCTGCCCGCGGCCCCACCGCCCGATCCAATCCCTCCAATTGGAAATCGTCCTCGTTCGCCGTGCGCGACCACCACGTCCCGTTGCTCCAGAGGATTTTATCCTGCACGACCTCTCCGTGGACCTGCCAGGGAGCGACAAACAATGTGCCGTTTTTGTATGCGCCAATGCGCCCCGAGAAATGATTGGAATCGTTGATCGCGAACACCGCGTCACCGGAAGCCGCGACATAACATGGACGCCCGGCATTCCCCTCCTCATACCACTGGCCGACCAGGGCATGGAGCGCCTTGAGCACTTTTGTTTTTTCGACTACTTCGACCACGCCGCAAATTGGCGCGCCATCCACGGATGTGCCGTCCGCCAAATCGTTCCAGGTTCCAGCTTTCCGGTTTGCCGTCCGGCAAAGCATGTGAACAAAAGACTCATTTCCGCCGGCATTGTCCGGTTGCCCCGGGTCCCAATTGGAATACGCGATGGGTGTGTCGGTCACCCAGGCCAGCGGCCCTCCCGGATGGCTTCGGCGCATGCCGATCCATAGATTGCGATTGATCCCTCCATATTCCGAAAATGTGGATGAAACCCATTCCTGTTCGCCCGCATTCTTGATGACCGCCAGCGTGCCGCCCAGCTTCTCCGCTTCCGCCTCCGATGCCGTCCATGTCTCCGGCGTAAGCAAATAATAGTCATGCCTATTCCCTGGATTCGTGATCGGACCAGTGATAATGCCGGCGCGCGCGGTGGCTGCGGCGAATGTTAGAGCAACGCAACAACACAGAACGATAATCTTCATAAATGGTTAGACGCCAAATCTCCGCGAATACTCCTTCGACAAGAAAAAGCGCACCGCGTTCAGCCGCCTCGTAGCCGCCGACGTGAGCATTCCGCTAAAAGTCCGCGCATTGAACTCCGATTCGAAGTATCAGTAGCGGTATTCGACGAGAGACGCTGGAGCAACTTCTCCCTCTCCCATCGGATGGGACTTGAGCCGCTTGGGAAGCGGCGAAAGGAATTCGCTGAAAGCGAAGGCCCGAGAGGGCCGAATGAGCGGGAGCGAGTGAGTCATTGGGCCGGGGTGACGGTTCGGGTTTACTGGACGAAAGCCGATCCCGAAAGAACTAAACCGCCAAATCCGCCAGTGCCGGGTCGTGCGCATTCACGATCTTCCGCATCTTCTTCACCGCCGCCTTCATGCTGCGCTGGCCGAACAACGTCGTCCCGCTCACGAACGTATCCGCGCCCACCCGCGCGCACTCGGCGCAGGTCTCGAAATTGATTCCGCCATCCACCTGGATGTGATAATTCAGCTTCTTCTCCATGCGCCACGCCGCCGCCTGCTGGATTTTCGGCAGGGTTTCGTAAATAAATTCCTGCCCGCCAAAACCCGGATTCACCGTCATCACCAGCAACGAATCAATCTTGTCCAGATACGGCAGCACCATCGAGATCGCCGTCGGCGGATTGATCGCCAGCCCCGCCTTTTTGCCAAACGATTTTATCTTCCACAACAACGGCGTCACCTGATCGCCGAGTTCCACGTGAATGATCATCCGGTCCGCGCCCGCCTTCACGAACGGCTCGATCAAAATCTCCGGCTTCTCGCACATCAGATGAATATCGAACACGAGTTTGCAATACGGCCGGACCGCCTTCACCACCGTCGGACCGAAGGAAATATTCGGCACGAACTGGCCGTCCATGATGTCGAGATGCAGCCAGTCCGCGCCGGATTTGTCCACGCGCTTCGCCTCATGGGCACAGCGGCTGAAGTCCGACGCCAGGAACGAAGGCGCAATAATCATGGCCGTGAAGATAGAGGATGGAAGATGGAGGATGGAAGATAGAAATTTAAAAGACCGAATGCCGAATGCCGAACGACAAAATAAATCCGAAACCCGAATTGATCCGCGCAACGTCCGCACCTGAATCATCGATTTACGGATCTTTTCCGGCGCACAACCTTATCGCCGCGATGCCGATTCGGATTTCGAGATTCGGGCTTCCTTCGGATTTCGAGATTCAGAACTCATTCCGCTCAATTCGCTTCTGGAAACGAAAAGAGGACGGCCGCTCGCGCGACCATCCTCCATTCTCAATCTTCCATCCTCGCCGTGCTCAGATCGGCGCCGGCGCCGGATTTCCCAATCCCGGCAACTTCGGCGGCACGGGCTTCGACGGCGCCTCCGGCAACGGCGTGCCGGCGGGAGCGCCGTGCGGCGGTTCCACATTCGGCGGCGGCGTCGGCGGCGTGAATTTGCCGGTGCGACAAATCTCCTCCACCTGCGCGCCGTCCAGCGTCTCGTATTCCAGCAGCGATTTCGCGATCAACTCGAGCTTGTCGATATTCGTCGTAATCAGGTCCTTCGCAACCTTGTATTGCTCGTCGATGATGCGTTTGATTTCGGCGTCGATTTCCCGCGCCGTATCTTCGCTGTAAACCTTCGTGCGGGCCATCTCGCGGCCCAGGAAAACGAATTCGTCGTTGTCGCCGTACTGCACCATGCCGAGCTTGTCGCTCATGCCGTACTGGCAAACCATCGCGCGGGCGATATTCGTCGCCTGCTGGATGTCCATGGCGGCGCCTGTGGAAATATCCTGCGAAACAATCTCTTCCGCAATGCGCCCGCCCATGATCATCGCCACATCATCGAGCATCTCCTTCTTGCGACGGCTCAACACATCCTGCTTGGGCAACGACATCGTCGAGCCCAGCGATTGGCCGCGCGGAATGATCGTCACCTTGTGCAACGGATGCGTGTGATTGAGCAGCACATTGACAATCGCGTGACCCGCTTCGTGCCAGGCCGTGAATTTCTTCTCCTGGTCAGTCATGGCCAGGCTGCGGCGTTCGCGGCCCCAGCGCACCTTGTCGCGCGCCTCTTCCAGTTCCTTCATGCCGACCGCTTTTTTATTCGTGCTGGCAGCCAGCAACGCGGCTTCATTCAAAAGATTGGCCAATTCCGCGCCGGAGAATCCAGGCGTGCCGCGCGCGATGATGGACAAATCCACCCCCGGCGCCAGCTTCACGTTCTTCGCGTGCACCTTCAAAATCGCTTCGCGACCGCGAATGTCCGGTAAATTCACTGTCACCTGCCGGTCAAACCGCCCCGGCCGCAACAATGCGGGATCCAGCACATCCGGACGATTCGTCGCCGCGATGATGATGATGCCTTCCTGCGTGTCAAAGCCGTCCATCTCGACGAGCAACGCATTCAGCGTCTGCTCGCGTTCGTCATTGCCGCCGCCGAGACCGTGGCCGCGCGAACGGCCCACCGCATCAATTTCGTCAATGAACACCAGGCACGGCGTGTTCTTGCGCGCCTGCTCGAACATGTCGCGCACGCGGCTTGCGCCCACGCCCACGAACATTTCCACAAAATCCGAACCGCTGATGCTGAAGAACGCCGCATCGGCTTCTCCCGCGATGGCCTTCGCCAACAGCGTCTTGCCCGTTCCCGGCGGCCCGATCATCAGCACACCCTTGGGAATTCTCCCGCCCAACCGTTGAAACTTCTTCGGGTCCTTGAGGAACTCAACCAATTCCGAAACTTCCTCGATCGCTTCCTCAATGCCCGCCACGTCCTTGAACGTCGTTTTATTCCGCTCCTTGGCGAGCAGCCGCGCCTTGCTCTTGCCGAAGCTCAACGCGCCTTTGCCGGCCATTTTGATTTGGCGGATGAAGAAAAACCAGATGAACGCCCCGATCAACAGAATCGGCAGCAACGTCATCATCACGCTCAACAACATCGTGTTCGGCTCCTTGACCTCGACAACATTCGGAAGTTTTTCCAGCTTGTCGACCATGCTGTCGGTCAGCAGCAATTTGACGTGGAACGGCACCAGGTTTCCGGCGGCAGCAGTCGCGGCAGCGGCAGTCGCAGGTTTATTGTCCGTAGGTTTTTCCGCGCCAGCCTGTGGCCGATACTTGCCTGAGATTTCGTAAATGGGCGATTGCGGGCTGAAGTTGATCGTCGCGGAATCGATTCTCCCCTCGTCCACCAGCGACAGGAATTCGCTCGGCTTGATGCCGTTTTCCTGCGGGTTCACCTGGTTCCGGATCAGCACCAGAGCCAGGATGCCGCCAATGATGGCAATCCAGACAATCCAGGTCTTCGGCGGGACGCGAAAATCGCCGTTTTTTCCCGGGCCTTTATCGTCGTTGTTGATTTTATTTTCGTCAGACATTTTAATGCTGCGGCAACGTAACATGATGGGCAGAAACCCGCAACCGCCCGTTTTCCCCTACCTTCCAGCGCCAGACCAACTGACGCCTCGTCCGCGGAGTTAGCTTAAACTGTTCCGAAATCCGCAGGTCTTCCACCCAAAATATATGATTCTCCGCCGTCGCCGCCACAATTAAATCGTGCCGCCGCTCCCTCGGAATCTTCAGATTTACGAACAGATCCTGCAATTTTACCGCCTTCGCCATCCCAATGGGCTGAAAACGGTCCCCCGGCCGCCAATGTCGCAGCACAATCCGCCCTCCCACCCTGTCCGCATCAAAAACCTCCTGCCCCGCTCGGGATTCGGGTCTGCGAAACCTCTTCTGGGGTTGGACCTTCCACGAAACCCGCCGTCCGCCGAACTCCGTTCGCCCCGCGCGGCCCTCCACCTGAACTCGTAGCAGCCGACGCCTGCCCGCCGTAGTTTCAACGGAGGCGGGTGAGGCCCTAACTTCCGTAGTGGCACGGGCGTCTCGCCCGTGCGAACAGGGACTCACGGGCGAGACGCCCGTTCTACTATCAATGTGTAGGCGCCCGTCACGGTTCCGCCTGGCAACCACCCCTGGGAAAATCGTAAACGATTCCCGCGGCGCCAACCGCAGCCGTTCCACCAGCGCGAAATCCGCCGGGATTCCCAGACGCAACAACTGCGATTGGATGCAGCGCCTCTGGAGCGCCAGCGGCAATTGCTCAAAATCAATTCCCGCCCGGGCCAGCCAGTTGTCCGAAATTTCGCCGATCAGTTCCGATTCCGCCCGCAAAATTTCCATCACCCGCAAAATCGTCCGCGCCAGTGCCGGCTGATATTTGCGCCGCAACAGCGGCAGCAACTCGTGACGGATGAGATTGCGCTGAATGTCCAGCGACTCATTGCTGGCGTCGTCGCGAAACCGGATTTTTTGCGCTGTAGCATAATCGCGCAGCGCCTCCTTCGACTGCTCCAATAAAGGACGCATCAGTTCGATCCTGCGATCTGCCGGCGAAGCATTTCGCCATTTCATCCCCGCCAACCCTTCGCTCCCGCTCCCGCGCAGCAGCCGCAAAAAAAATAATTCCACCTGGTCATCCGCATGATGCGCCAGCGCCACGCGCGAAATTTTCAACCGCCGCGCCGTCTTGGCCAAAAACTCGTGCCGCGCCTTCCGCGCCGCCATTTCCAGCGACAACTTCCCCTTCCGCGCAATGCCTTTAACATCCGCGCGGCCCGCCACCACCCGCACGCCCAACTTCTTCGCCGCACCAACCACCAACCGCTCATCCGCATCGCTCGCGCGCCCGCGCAATTGATGGTTCAAATGTGCCACCGCGAGCCGCCAGTCGTTTCTTTTAGAAAGTTCGTGAAGAAGATGCAGCAGCGCCATGGAATCCACCCCGCCCGACACCGCCACCAGAATTTTTTCCCCGCGCGCAAAAAGCCGCAGCCCGCGAATGGTTTGTTCAACTTGCTCGGCGAGATTGCTCACGCGCCGCATCCTACCGCATCACGAGATGGGAGCAAGGTGATTGCCTCTGCGGACGGCGCGAGAACAAGATCGTTCTCGCTCAAAGTCTGTTGATGAATCGGCTCCGAAATCCGAAGGCCGAGGCCCGAAATCCGAAAGAAATCCGAGATCCGAACCCCGAGTAACGCGCGAGCGCCGCGCTGTTTTGGCCTATATCGACATCCTTCGCTCCGATGCGAAAGGAGGCGTCATTTCGGATTTCGCGCTTCGGAATTCTTTCTGGCCTCGGATTTCGGCATTCGGATTTCCGCTCTCCCTACACCAACTGCAACGGCTGAAATCTCCTCCCCAGTATGGGCTCACTCCGCGTATGCAGCCAATTCTCCAGCACCGACGCATACACACTCCGGAAATCCACCGTGAACTTGATATCGCCCTCATACAAATCCGCCGGCGCCAGGCTCGGATATTGCCCCAGCAACCCGGCCCTCACGCGATTCCCCACCACAAACATCGGCGCCGCCGCGCCATGGTCCGTGCCGGAATTCGCGTTGTCTGAAACCCGCCGGCCAAATTCGCTGAACGTCATCAGCAACACCCGCTGCATGTTCCCCTGCGCCTTCATGTCATCCACAAACGCCTTCACCGAATCGCCCAAGTCCGTCAGCAACCGCTGATGCGTGTTCACCTGGTTCGTGTGCGTGTCATAGCCGCCTTGCGACACATAAAAAACCCGCGTCGACAATCCGCCGCCGACGAGTTTCGCCACGAGCTTGAGCGAATTGCCCAATTGCGACCCCGGGTAAACCGCCTTGTTATCCACACGCGCGCTGATGGCGCGGATCTCGTCCGAACTCACCTGCGCATCCAGCGCCGTGCGTTCCAGGAAATCCATCACCGAACCGCGATGCGCATTTGGCATTTGCGCCGGACCCGAAATCGACGCAATCGATCCGCCCGAATTATCCTCCGTGCCCGTATCGTTCAATTCCTTGTATGATTGCTCCATCATCTGGCCCTCCTGGCCGTTTTCCGAACTGATGAAGCGATAATTCTGTGGATTCTCCACGCTCACGCCCTTGGGCGCTTTGGCCGCAAACGCCTGCGGCATTTGCCGGCCCACATTCACGCCCACCGTTGGGTCGCAACCCGAGCACGCATTGTCAAAATAACGCCCAATCCAGCCATACTTTTCAAACGTTTGCGAATCCGAAGCCGTCTGCCAGATTTCCGTGGACCGGAAATGCGAGCGATTCGGGTTGGGATAACCCACGCCCTGCACAATCGCCAGGCTCCCCTGGTCATACAATTCCCGGAACCCCTTCAATCCCGGGTTCAGTCCGATCTGGTCCGTCAGCTTCAAAATCTGCTCCGCCTTGATGCCGATGCGCGGGCGCGCCTTGTAATAATAATCGCTCCCATATGGCACCACCGTATTGATGCCGTCATTCCCGCCGGCCATTTGCAGCACCACCAGGATGGTCGAATCCTTGCCCGTGGTGATCTGCGTGGCGCGATCCATCGCGTCGGCCTGCAGCGCGGTGAACGTGTTCGCCAGAAACGTCGGCACCGTCCACGAAAGCGCGCTGGTCAGGACCGTGCGGCGCAAAAACTCACGCCGGGTTTGAAGGGTAATTTCGTTTTTCATAGGTTTTCGTGAAACGTAAAAACGTGAAACGTGAAAAGACGGTCACCCCGAATTCACGTTTTACGTTTCACGTTTCATTTCAATTTCATGTGATCTGGTAATCCGGCGTGCTCATCACCAGCCGAATCGCATCGCGAATATCGCTGTCGTCCAATGCCGTTTTGCCATCCAGATATTCCCGCAACACCGCCTCGTGCTTTTTGCTCAGGCTGGCTTGCAACAATCGCTTTTCCAGCGCGGCAACCAGCAACTCCTGGTTGCTGCGCTGCTCTTCCGTGAAAATTTTCGCCACATCCACCCCACCGACGCGCATGTTGCGCATCCGATGCTGAATCTGCTTCACCTTCGCGGGATTTTTACCAGGCCCTGTCGCGAGGTTAGCAGCAATGGACATATCGCCCTCCGACAACATCGCCGCCTCGTTATAGCGCGCCAGCAAATTGTTCGTCGTGATCCACGCCTCCCCGCCATCCCAACCCTTGACGTTGGGCGGCGCGAAAAGATCCTGCCCCAGGCTCCGCAAAAGATTCGTGGAAATCAGCGGCGGTGGCAGTTCGCATTCCAGCATTCGCACGCTGCCCACCAGCCATTGCACGGGACTTTTCACCTGGTTTCGAACCACCTCAGGAGAATAAAAATCCTCCGTCGAAAAAATCACCCGCATCAACGGCTTGAAATTATTTCCTCCGCGCCGGAACAAATCCGCCAGTTCCGCGTTCAGCTCCGGCGACGGCATCTCGCCCGCAAAGAAATTCCACAGCTTGCCCGTGATGAACACCGCCGCCTGCGGTTGCTCCACAATCAGCTTGATGAAATCATCGCCATCCATATTCCCCGTCTCACCCAAAATCGTCTTCACGCCGTTGTCGTGAATGAATGGCCGGTCGACAAATTTTTGCGTGTTCTGGTCCAGCGACCACCCCGTCAGCGCGCGCGCGGCCTCCGTGACATCCTTCTCCGTGTAATGCCCCTGGCCGAGGCAAAAGAGCTCCATCACTTCCCGCGCGAAATTTTCGTTCGCATGTTCCTTGCGGCTCTGCGCCTGGTCCAGCCAGACCAGCATCGCCGGGTCCTTGCCGGCGTCCGTCAGCAATTCCAGCCAGTTGCCCGTCGCCAGCCGGCGGAACAGCTCGTTTTGCCGCCACATATAATAGGCGTCCCGGACTTTTTCGTAACTCGTCGCAAAATGTCCGTGCCAGAAGAGCGTCATTTTTTCCTGGAACGGCCGCGGCCCTTTGGCCATCCGGCTCAACCACCAGCCGCGCAACTCCAGGATGCGCCCGTTCTCCAATTGACGCTCCTGCTTTTGCAACTCCCGCTTCATCTCCGGGCTTGCGTTGCGCGCCGCGCGGCGCCGTTCCGCTTTGCCCGGGTCCGGATGCGCCCAATCCGGATCCGGCGTCGGATCGGGAATTCTTTCAAAATCGACCAGGTAGGAAACCGCCGCTTCATGCCCCATCGCGGTGAGCTTTTGGATTTCAGCCGGCGTCCCCCCAAATCCAGCGCGGTTCAAGAGATGCGCCGCCGTTTCGTAGTCCCATCTGCTAGCGGACAAGGGCTTAAGCATACACTGTTAAAGACGTGAAGATGCCAAAAAAGTTTCCTCCGGCGACAAGAAAAATTCAACCCGAACACCGGCTGTAAATGGCCTCATTTGGCCAGTCGAAAAAATTTGCAACCAGCATCCATCGGCGAAATGACACTGACGGTCCCGTCATCGTTCGTCATGTAATTGGAAACGGGCAACCAATTGGGAACCGTCAGATTCGTTGTGCCGTAGAGGTTGAAACCGTCCGCGGATACCGGCCACGATAAGACGAGATTCGTTCCAGAGTTCGTTGAGATCAAGAACGGCTGCGGATATGGCACAGTGGAATTGAACCGCACGCTGCCTTGGCTCCATTCGAACGGGTAGCCGTTGTCATATTGCAAAAAATCGGCCGCGAACGAAATAATATTTGTGTTTGTATCGTACGTCGCCTCGAGCACCTTGAAGGATCCGATAAGAAAATTGTTGCCTCGTCCTTCGCCGAAGAAATCCAGTCCCGGGGAACCCGACGGCTGAAAACCCGTGCTTTCGGCGCCAAAATACAACCCCGGGGTCAATAATCCCTTCAGCGGCGCCTGGAAGTCGATGATCCAATAGGTATCCACGTCATTAGTGTTCTGACAATCGAACCTGAGGGTGCCATCGTAAACCGCGGTAATCTGATAGCCATTGGTCGGAGTTATTGTGACGGATTGTCCTCGCGTAATGAAAGTTTGCGGGCTGCTGGTGAAAGAAAGAACGGTCGTCTGACCACGACCGCTAATTGCAAAGCCTGAGATCATCAACAATGCATAGACCACGGCTCTCATCTGGGTAGCTAAGCTATTGCTTCTGAAATACATTTGCAAGCGCCAACTGCGGGGGACAACTAAAATTCAAGCTCCATAAGACTTCAGGCCGGATTGGCGCTGAATCTCATGCCCAATTTGAAGCGCACGGTTGACTGCGCCGGCAAAGCGCAGCGACGACGGCGCTTTCGCATTCTTCACCGGAAGCTGTCACCAGATTGAGCGCCTAATACAATTCCCAACGCGTGAAAAATTCCCCCTCTCTCATCGGATGGGACAGGGCCGGGGTGAGGGTTTGGAGATTGAATTTTCTCTGGACGCTTGGTGCTTGAACGCTTGGAGCTTCATCGTGGGCGCGCTACTCCTCTCCGTCGTAGCAATTATTCGCCACCCCCGCCACGCGCACCGGCGTCGGCAATCCCGGCACCTGCCATTTATTCGTATCCGGAAAATGATAAACGTCCGACGCCGGATTATCCGCAACAATATAATAGACCAGGTCCGTGGCCCCGGTATTGGTGATCTGATGCGGCTCGCCCGGCGGATGCAGGAGGCAATCGCCTTCACGCACATCGACGGTCCCGCCCGGCGTCCTCACGCGACCGCGCCCCGTGATGATCAGATACAGCTCCCACTTCGCCGAATGCGAATGATACGGCCAATTCATTGCGCCCACCGGAATGCGCACCAGGCCCACCTCAAACGGCTGCGCCAATCCGCTCGCGCCCAACCCATTCACTCCGGCCAGCGCCTGCGAAATATGCTGGCTCAACCGACGAAACCGCCCTTTCGGAGACCGATTCTGTTCGATTGCAATCTCCGCCAAATTGATTTTATTCATTCCCCTGCGTCCTTCTACCAACGTCATTTTCCGGACTTCCCAAAAACCTTTTTGTAGCACCCGCGCCTCGCGGATGGTTTCGGACGCCCCGTCCGAAACATTATGGCGAAACAACGTCCGGCCCTTTTATGCCCCCGGCAACTCCGTGGCCGCCGAGGTAACGAGGCGGATTCTGCGTTGGCACTCCGAAATCCGCAACCAACGAATGAAAAACGTCCAAGCACCAGAGAAGCCCCAACGCCAACTTTGGACTGCGCCGGCAAAGCGCAGTGTCGACGGCGCTGTCCTTTGCGCGCTCCTCCCGAAAAATATCCAACCAAGCGCCTAATCCAATTCCAAGCGCGTGACCAATTTCCCTCTTCCATCGGATGCGAGAGGATCAGGGTGAGGTTTTTTCAAAAATCGAGAGAACTTCAGCTTCGAGGCGCCCAAAACCACCGGTATCCCATTGGAGGTTGAAGCTTGGAGTTTCTCTGGATCTTGGTGGCTTGGACGCTTGGATCTTTCTTGCTGCGCGGCGCTTTCCTTTGCGTTCTTTCGCGGCTATTTCAATTAAAGGCCTTGGCCGCAATATCCCGCCTAAATTGCGCTCCTTCGAAATGAATCTTTTCCACCGCCGCGTACGCCGCAGCCTGCGCGGCCTTTAAATTTTTTCCAAGCGCCGTGACCCCCATCACGCGCCCGCCGCTCGTCACGATCTGCTCCCCCGCACGCGCCGTGCCCGCATGAAAAACTTTCGTGTACGGCAACAACTTCGCGACGTCTTCCAATCCCGCAATAAGCCGCCCTTTCGCATAACTGCCCGGATAACCGCCGCTGGCCATCACCACGCAAACACTCGCCATCGGATTCCAGTTCAATTCGACCTTGTCGAGCGTCCCGCTCACGCTTGCATCGAGCAATTCCACCAAATCGTTTTCCAGGCGCGTTAGATAAACCTGCGTTTCCGGGTCGCCAAAGCGCGCGTTGAATTCCAAAACCTTCGGCCCATTTTTCGTGACCATGATGCCCGGATACAAAATGCCGCGATAATCAATTCCTTCCGCCGCGCACCCTCGCATGAACGGCTCCAGGACTTTGCGGCTCGTTTCCGCAAGCTCGGCCTCGCTCAAAAATGGCGTGGGCGAATAGGCCCCCATGCCGCCGGTGTTTAGCCCCTTATCGCCATCCAAAGCGCGTTTATGGTCCTGCGACGTCGGAAAAAGCTTGGCCGTCTTGCCATCACAAAGGGCGTGCAGGGAAATTTCCATTCCTTCCAAAAATTCCTGGATCACGATTTTGGAACCCGCCGTTCCGAACGCTTTGCTCACGAGGATCTCATCGATGGCCTTGCCCGCCTCGGCCACATTTTCACAAATCAACACACCTTTGCCCAGTGCCAAACCATCGGCTTTGACCGCGCATTTGCCGCCGAGCGAATCGGCAAATTTTTTTGCTGCCGCCGCATTGTCAAAAGTCCCCGAGCGCGCCGTTGGGATGCCGTATTTCTCCATGAATGCCTGCGAAAAAACCTTGGACGCTTCAAATTGCGCCGCTTTCTGGTTCGGCCCCCAAATACGCAAACCGTTCTTCTGGAATAAATCCACGAAGCCCAGCGGCAGCGGATTATCCGGACCAACCACCGTGAGCTCGATTTTCTTCTCCTGCGCAAAACCGAGCAACCGCGGCAAATCCTCCGCCGGGATATTCACGCATTCGACTTGTTTCTTCGTTTTCTCCGTTACCTCCCGTTGAATCCCTACGTTCCCTGGCGCGCACCACATTTGCGTGACGTGCGGCGACTGCGCGAGTTTCCAAACCAGCGCATGCTCGCGTCCGCCCGAACCAATGACCAAAATTCTCATAAATGCGGCGGGAGATTACGAAGGTTCCGAGGCCGAAGCAACACGGACGGAGCCACAGACCAAATTCACACAGAAGCTAATAAAGGAAACGAAGGATGGTAAATCAGCGTCCTTCCTTCCCTTCTCTTCGCAAAGATCAACCCGGACAATTTTTACAGGCGCAAACAGATCTAGCGGAGAAATCAGAAATTAGTATTCCAGCAGAAGCAAAAATCTCCGCTCCCTCTGCCCCCTGTTAAAATCTTCGTTGCCTTCTGTTCAATTTCCGTTACGCCGGCGCGGCCACCGCTTCGAGCGGAACGAAATCCAGCGGCGGATCCTTCACCGCCCGCAAATCCACTTCGCGGCCCTTCCAGCTTTTCACGCCGACGTTGTTCAGAAAGCCGAGCCGATACCGGTAGGAGACGCCATAAAACGGATTACCGGCCGGCCAGAACGAAATCGCATCCACTTTCGCTTCCTTCGCCATCTTGATCGCGCGCTCGATCATCCAGCGGCGGTCGTTCCAGTTGAAGAGCACATATTTCCATTCAAGGATCGGCTGTTTGAGCCCGCGCGCATCGCGATACGCGGCAATCGCCTTCAAATTCTCGTAGGCTTTGTCGAAATTGCCGGTGCCCATCCCATATTTTTTCAGCATGGCATTGTTGATGCCGTGGATGGAAAAATAAATATGGCTCGCATACATCGCCGCCTCGCGCTTGACGTCGTTGTTCAGGATGATGGCGTTCGTTGAAATGACGATGCGGCAATCCGGATTTTTTTCACGCAACAACGGCATTTCCTTGCTGATGTTGGGCGAAAGAAACGGCTCGCCAAGATTCAGATAAAATAACTGCTGCAGGCCCAACTCGTGCACGAGGTCGGCCATTTTGGCGAGCTTGTCCAACTCCATCTGCTTGGTTCTGCGCAAACCGGCGGCCTGGGTGCGGTCGCAGCCGATGCAATCGACGTTGCACCGCACCGTGTTCTCCAGCAGCATCCCGCGATACGGCAGACGCGGCTTGATCTCCTGGACCTTGGACTTGGCGATGCGCTTCAGGTCCCCGCAACGGGCGCAAGTCCTGATCGGCAGCTTGCCGTTCGCGAGCGAGTCGCGCAGACTTTGCGCTTTCGGTCCGAAGAAAACTTCCTTGAAACTCTGCTGGTTCAGATCGCCGAGATGGCCCGAGCCATCGTAATCCTGGCAACTGCAACTGACCGTGCCATCGCAATTGATGGTGGTATTGTATTCCGATTCCCCCGAGAGCGCGCTGCAATAAAAACGCTCGCCGCGAACCTTGGCGGACAGCTCAAGCCAGTGCTTTTTGGCGGTCCGAGCAACGTCACTGAAGACCCAATTGATTCGTCGGCGCTTCGGCATAAAAAAGATGGTTCGATATTAAATCGGGACCAGGTTGAAGGCAAGGCAGTTCAACCGAAAACTGGCCGCGAGTGTGTGACACAAAATTCTTCAAAAATGGCGCGCGGACTGTGTCGAAGACCAGCCGCAGCATGGTTACCAGCAGGAACGCTTAAAGATTGGCTTCTGGCATTCCAGGATGTTGCTGCGGCTGGCTTTCAGCCCAGCCGCGCTCCATCCAAAACGATTCCGCCGGATTAATCCAATTGCGCCGCGCGTATATGCGCTTCATAGATACACGTTCCACGGTTTTTATCAGCCGTTTTCAACGTTGAAGATTTCTGTCTCACGCCCGGGCCGCGATTAGATACCTGTTTACCTTTATAGTCCTCGTTTCCCCCTGATCAATTTGTTTTCCTTCCCGCTTTCATCTTCTGCCGCTCCCGCGTCGGATGATATACTTCTAGCGATTGAACGGGTGATCTGAGCGCAGCCTTCCTTATCACACACGTCCAACTGACTTGGCGTTTCCACGGATTTGGCGAATTGAAAATGTTTTCATTTTGTATTCTGCTGCACCCAAAATGCGCTGCCAATCTTGCCAATTCAAAATTATTCCACCCTCGCCTCTCCCCTGCCTTTCACAACTTCCCCGATGATCCACGCCTTATGCTTCCGCGACTGGACAAATTTCAAAACCGCCTCCGCCTTTTCCTCCGCCACGACAGCGACCATCCCAATGCCCATGTTGAAAACCTGGTAAAGCTCGTCATCCGGCACGCCGCTTTTTTCCTCAATCATCCGGAAAATTGCCAGCATGTCCCACGTGCCCTTCCGAATGACCACATCGCAATGGTACGGCAGCACGCGCGGAATATTGTCCACGAAACCGCCGCCCGTGATATGCGCAAACGCTTTCACGGGCAGCGACGAAGAGCGAGCGCCGGCCGCCGAGTTGAAACGCTTCAACAGCGCCTGCACCAGCGGCCCATAGCTCACATGCACCTTGAGCAATTCGTCGCCAATCGTGTTTTTCAACTCCGGCACGTGGCTCCTGGGCTTCAGCTTCAACTGTTCGAAGAAAATTTTCCGCGCCAGCGAATACCCGTTGGTGTGCAAACCGCTCGATTCAATGCCGATGACCACATCGCCGCGCTTGACGGTTTTTTGCCCGTTCAGCATCCGTGATTTCTCCACCACCCCCACAATCGTGCCGCTCACATCATATTCGCCAGCCTGATAAAAGCCCGGCATCTGCGCCGTCTCGCCGCCGATCAGCGTGCAGCGATTCTCCGCGCACGCGCGCGCAAAGCCCTTGATGATTTCCGTGAAAACGCGCGGCTCCAATTTGCCGGTGCCGAGGTAATCGAGGAAAAAAAGCGGTTCGGCCCCCAGCACCGCGATGTCATTCACGCAATGATTCACCAGGTCCGCGCCGATGGTGTCATGCCGATCCATCGCGAACGCAATTTTCAACTTGGTGCCCACGCCATCCACGCTCGAAACCAACACGGGCCGCTTGTATTTGCGGACGTCGAGCGCAAACAAGCCGCCAAACCCACCGACCTTGCCCATCACCTCCGGCCGATGCGTCGCCGCCAGCAATTGCGGCAACGTGGACTTCACTTTGTTGCCCAAATCAATGTCCACGCCCGCGCGCGCATATGCTTTTTGTTTCATGCGGCGGAAAGTAAACCGTGAACAAGCAAGCCCGGCGAGAAAATTTCGCGAAGAAATGCAACACTCATACGCAGGAGACGACGTGAGGAGTCTCTGATTTTTTCCGCGCAGGAAATTTCCAGACCTGAGGTCGGCTCCTACGACTGAATCGTTCCCTTCTTTGCAACGTAATTTCCACCAGCAATTTCCCGGCGAGATTGATCCAGCGCCGCTTTCACTTCATCAGTGAGTTCCATTCGATCCTCCAGAAAGTCGTCGATCCACGTGCGAAGTTCCTCGACTTGGGCGCGAGATACCGAGGAATGGCGGCTTCAATTTCTTGGACGGTAGTCACAGCAATAGAGATAAAATGCCAATCGCCTCTTGGCAAAGCTTCTTTAATGATGAAAAAGCCGAAAACCACACAACACGCCCCCTTTTTGGTCGTTGCTTTTTCGCGCTTACTGTGGCACGCATGGAGTGGAACTAATTATGCGCTGGCGCGTCCTGCTCACCCTGTCTCTGCTGGCCAATGTCGCCCTGGCTGTGGGAATGATTGTTTCGGTTCGTCGCGCCGCCGCCGTTCACAGCACCGCTTCACTCGAGGAAACCAACACCGCCCTCATCAGAACCAACGTGGTCGTCCGGCACCAGTTCATTTCCTGGTCCCACGTCGAATCGCCGGATTACGAGGTTTATATCAAGAACCTCCGCAGCATCGGCTGCCCGGAACAAACCGTTCGCGACATCATCATCGCCGACGTCAATGCCCTCTACGCCCGGCGCCGCGCCACGGAAATCATCTCCCCCTCGCAGGAATGGTGGCGCAGCGAGCCCGATCCCGCCGTCGTGAAGCTCGCCGCCGATAAATATATCGCGCTGGATGACGAACGCCGCGCCTTGCTCACGAAATTGCTGGGCCCAGACTGGGAAGGCGGCGATATGGCCGGACTTCCCCGCCCCTCGCGGCAGGGTGTCGCGCTCGACGGCCCGATTCTTGGCGTTCTGCCCGCTCAAACCAAGGCTGCCGTGGATAACATCAGCGCCCAGGCGGAGGACCGCATGCAGGCCTACCTTGATGAAATGCGCAATGCCGGCAAAACTCCCGATCCCGCCGAACTCGCCCGCATGCGCCAGCAAACCCGCGACCAACTCGCCGGCGTGCTCAACCCCGTGCAACTCGAGGAATATCTGTTGCGCTATTCCCAAACCGCAAACGATTTGCGCGCGCAACTCGGCAAGCTGAAATATTTCAACGCCACCGCCGACGAGTTTCGCGCCATATTCCGGGCCACAGATCCGATCGACCAACAGATCGCATTGCTCGGCCGGGCCACCGACCCGATGACCGCCGCGCAGCGGAATTCGCTCCAGCAACAAAAAGACAACGCCCTGCGCTCCGCGCTCGGTGCCGACCGTTTCCTGCTTTTCCAAAAATTGCAAGATCCGCTCTATCAACAGGCCGTGGCACAGGCCATCCAGGCCGGCGACCCCAGCACCGCGGACAACATTTACGCCATCGACCTCGTCGCGCAAAACGAGCAAAACCAGATTCAATCCAACACCAACCTGACCGACTCACAAAGAGCCATCGCCCTCAAACAGCTCGATCTGGATCAATTGAAAGCCTCGACCGCCGCTTCCGGTCAGCCCACGCTTCCCGAACCCACCCCTCCGCCGCCTCCCCCGCCCAGCCAGACGCATGTCATGGGACAAACCGAAACCGTAGCTGCGCTATCCCGGCTCTTTCAAGTTCCCATGAGTTCGATCCAAGCCATGAACCCGGGCGTCGATTTGAACAATGTGAGACCCGGCGATACCATCCGCCTTCCCATGCCCTCGGCCTCCTTTCCCGTTCCTCAACTAGTCGTTCCCCGCTCGCCCGCCCCGTAGATTTCTGATTGTAGGAGACGAGGTAACGAGTCTCAAATTTCATCGATTTAGGAAGTTAGACTCATCACGTTCGTCTCCTACATTCTTAACGGGCGGCCAATGCCGTCAGGTTCGCACCCCAGATGATTTTTGAATGGGCCCGGACGATATTGTTTCATGAACAAAACCTCCATAGCCCTGTTTAGCCGCCGGCCGGACGCCGAGACGTATCAAAGGCGCTTGGCCGCAGCAGGAATCACCGCCGAACTTCATGACTGCACCTGTGTCAAAGGCGCGGCGCGCATCGAAGTTCCCGCGGAACAATTTGAGCGGGCGTACGGGTTAATGCAGACCTGGGACACCGTCGAACACGGTATTCCCGGCACGATTCGCTGCCCGGAATGCCAATCCCTGCGCATCGAATTCCCTCAATACACCCACAAATCTTCGTTGCCGAATTTTCTCATCGGCGCGCTCGCCAACATCGGCGCGTTGCCCAAGGAATTCTATTGCTACGACTGCCATTTCACCTGGCCCCGGGAAGGGACGCGCCCCTCCCGCAAGCGTCCGCACATGGCCCCGTATTATTTCATCGACGGGATCCCGCGAGAGCAACAAGACCAACTCGAACACGCCCGGCAGGAACACCGCCACGCCGCTTAAACGTGCTGCCGGCGTGCCGCCGGCGGTTCCCCGCGCGCGAGGCTGCAAATTGGAGCTTGGAATTTCTCTGGAGCCTGGACGCTGGTATTTTGAAGCTTTTCGCCCGGAGCGAATCTCTGTTTGCCCTTTCCTCGGAGGCGTTGCATCATTAAGAGTAACTGGAAGAATAACTGGATTCTCAATCAAATTGATCTTATGAGCACAATGACCGATACGCAGAAGCCCGGAACACAAGCCGCCGTCAGCCAGTTGGATCAACTCAAAAAGTTTACCAAGGTCGTCGCCGATACCGGTGATTACGACACCCTCAAACAATACGCGCCCGAGGACGCGACCACCAATCCCTCCCTCATTTTGAAGGCCGCGCAAATGCCGGGCTATAAGAACCTGGTGCAAAAGGCCATCACGGATTCGCGCAAATCCGGCGCCAGCGGAAAGGAACTCGTCCATCAAATCATGGATTACGTCCTCGTCGTGTTCGGCATGGAGATTTTGAAAATCATCCCGGGCCGCGTTTCAACCGAAACCGACGCCAGCTTGTCGTTCGACACCGATGGTTTGGTGCGCAAAGCGCGCCGTTTCATTGAGCTTTACGAAAAAAATGGCTTTTCGCGCGAGCGCGTGCTCATCAAGATCGCCAGCACCTGGGAAGGAATTCGCGCGGCCGAGATCCTGCAGAAGGAGGGAATCAATTGCAACCTGACCCTGCTCTTTTCGCTGCCCCAGGCGGCCGCCTGCGCCGAAGCCAAGGTCAAACTCATCTCGCCATTTGTGGGAAGAATCATGGACTGGTACAAGGCCAAGGAGAAAAAGGAATTCGCGCCCACGGAAGATCCCGGCGTGCTGTCGGTGAAGGAAATTTACGCCTACTATAAGAAATTCGGTTACACCACCGAAGTTATGGGAGCCAGTTTCCGCAACAAAGGTGAGGTTCTGGAACTCGCCGGTTGCGATGCGCTGACCATCAGCCCGCAACTGTTGGGCGAACTGCAAGGCAGCAACGAGCCCATCACCCGCAAACTGGACCCGCAATCCGCCAAACAGAACCAGATCGAGAAGCTCCAGTTGGACGAGAAAAAATTCCGCTGGCTGTTCAATGAGAACCAGATGGCGACCGAGAAAACCTCGGACGGCATCCGCATCTTCAACGCGGATGCGCTCAAACTCGAAGAGTTCATCTCGAAGCAAATTCAGGCTTAGACGCTTAAATCAGGCAACACCGGGCGAGGCATCGCTATGCTTCAGGACGAAGAACGGGAAATTTGCGACTATTTGAAATCGACACCGGGCCAGTTCATCTCTGGCCGGGAAATCTCACGACGCGCCGGCGGCAAACGGCGCCATCAGGACGACCCGGATTGGGCCGCGCCCTCCCTGGCAAAATTGGTGCAAAAAAAAATCCTCGAATCGGACTCCACCGGACATTATCGGCTGGTGGCGAAAAAAAAGGACAAGCACAAGAAATGGGTTTCGCCGGACATGAAGCGCATTCTTTCCAGCAGCGGCAAGGATTTCACGCATATCATTGACGAAGACGGACACGCGGAGACGTGATTCAAACTGGAACAGGAGTGAACCGCGCGTCGGTAAAGTAGGAGACGACGTGAGGAGTTCTGAATGACGCCCCGATATGTGGGACAAATTTGAGACTCGTTCCCACTCGACAGGTTCACGCGTGTTGAATCATGTGATGCAAATGACCATCGAACCACTCCGCCGCCATGTGCGCGACTTTTTCCAGCGTGCCTTCTTCCTCGAACAAATGCGTGGCGCCAGGCACGATCCGAAGCGCTCTTTCGCAATGCAGGAGGTAATAAGCTTCCTCGTTCAACGTAATCACCGGCTTATCGTTGCCGCCCACAATCAACAGCGTGGCCGCCTTCACGCGCCCGAGCGAATCGCCGGCCAAATCCGGCCTTCCTCCGCGAGCCACCACCGCGCCGACGATTTCGGGCAGCTCAGCGGCGGCGACCAGCGCCGCCGCCGCTCCCGTGCTCGACCCGAAGTAACCAATGTTTAGGTCCCGGGCCGCACCCCGTTCCAAAACCCACCGCGTCACAGCGATCAACCGTTCCGCCAGGAACGGAATATTGAATCGGAGATGACGCGTGTAGGCCTCGGCCTGTTCCTCCTCGGCGGTCAACAAATCAAATAAAAAAGTCCCGACTTTCCCTTCCTCGCGCAACGTGCGCGCCACAAATTGGTTCCGCGGACTATGGCGGCTGCTCCCGCTGCCGTGCGCAAAGAGCACGAGACTCGTTGCGTTCGGCGGCAGGTTCAACTCGCCTCCCAGCTTTGCCTCCTTGAGCGGGATGAAGATATCTTTCATGGCATGAAACTTGTCAAAATGTTAAACCCTTGTTCCAGAGGTGATTGAGCCCCCCCCTGGCAAAACCACCTCTCCTTTTTGCTGCTTCAACTTCAATTTCTCAATCAATAACCTCCAGAAAAGCCGCCCTTTCAAATACGCTGATAACCCCATTTTGACCCAATGAGCACCGCGTTTAATGGGAGAACGACACCGGCTGGATTGCCTCCCCATTGACAATTTCGGCGGTGGTTCGAATGCGCCTCATTTGTCAGACAGATTCCGAGTCCAAATTTCGCCGCGCGCCGATTTGCAACCGCGTTCAAACCAAGGAATCTTTGGATACGGTCATGAAGTCTTTATTTTCGATTACGCTGTGTGTTTTGACGCTGGGATTCAACCTCGCTGGAGGCTCCACTGCGCGCGCAGCGAACGCCTTGACCGCCGATCAAGTCATCGCCAAAGCCGTGGCGCGCGGCCGACAGGATCAGGACGGCACCGTGCCTGATTTCGTCTATCGCAAGCAAACCGTCACCGACCAACTCGACTCAGCCGGCAAAGTGAAGGAGCATCGGGAAAAGCTTTACGAGATTTCCTATCGCGATGGCCGTTCGCACGCCACCCTCCTGCAAGTCAATGGCCATGCCCCGTCGGAATCGGACCTCAAGCAGCAATCGGACAACGACACGAGCATCCGCCAAATCACCGGCGAGAAGAACGCCAAAGGCGATAACCGCGAACAATTTCTCACGGCCGACCTCGCCGCGCGGTTTGATTTCAAGCTCGTCTGCCAAACCAATTTCAACGGCCGCCCATCCTACGAGATTTCGTTTCAGCCCAAATCGCCGGAACTGCCGGTTCATCACCTGGTAGACCGCCTGCTGAACCAGCTTTCCGGCACGTTATGGATCGATGCGAATGAATTTGAAGTGGCGCGCGCCGACGTTTCGCTCCGGTCCGAAGTCAATCTTCTCGGCGGCATCCTCGGCTCGCTCAAGAAGCTCGACTACACGCTGCAACGAACGCGCATGGCTGATGGCGTATGGTTCAGCACGTTATCGAGCGGCGATTTCCAGGGGCGCAAGCTGCTGGATGCGACGCATATCAAAACTCATTCGCAATCGGAGCATTTCCGGCGCGTGGCCATGAACGAAGACACCCGTTTTGCCGAGAACTGAAAGGCGCCTTGGCGCAGCGCGGCAGCGCAGGCGTCCTCGCCTGCGAGTGCCGGCGCCGGGAACAATTGTCGTTTGAATCGCAGTTCATGTCTGGCGGCGAGATGCCGCCGACACTCGCGGCCGAGACGGCCGCGCTACATTTAAGTCCGTGAGCCCGCCCCTTGGCCGTTCGCCCGACCTCTGAACTCCGAGGAAAGTCGCTATCTGCCGGTTCTGACAGCCGGAAGTCCGCAACTCTTTGCTTGCTGAATCCGAAACTCCGGAGAAAATTAGGGCGTTCGCGGCTTTGATATGAACACTATGGAATCTGGAGCACCTGCTTCCCGGATGCCAGCCTGGCTGCGCATCGCGGTGATTGGCCGGAAGCCGAAACGCACGCTTGTCCGGGCACTCGTGCTCGCCCTGTTTTGCTTCGTTTTCTTCAAGTTCTTCGTCTTCAAATACATCGTGCTGCCCGTGCGCATCGAGGGTTACAGCATGTTCCCCACTTATCACGACTGGGGAATCAATTTCGTCAACCGGCTCGCCTACCGCCATTCCGACCCGCAACGCGGCGATGTCGTCGGCATCCGCATGGCCGGCCCGAGCATCATGCTGATGAAACGCATCGTGGGCCTGCCCGGTGAAACCGTCGCGTTTGAAAACGGAAAGCTGATGATCAATGGCAAGCAAATCCCTGAACCGTATTTGAAACATCATTCTCCCGCCCCCTTCATGGATCCCGTGAAGCTCGGCGCCAATGAGTATTATGTCATTGGCGACAACCGAATGAACTCGGATCAGGGACGGATCGATCGCGATCGAATCATGGGCAAAATCATATTATGAAGCGAGCTGTCGTGGTTGGCCTGGCTGCGGCAGTCATCATTGGACTGGGATTCTGGCTTTGGACCATTCTTTTTCCCACTCCGGAAAAAGTCATCCGCTCGCGCCTGAATGCCTTCGCAAAAACCATCTCCTTCGAGGCCGGCTCGGGAATGATCAGCAAAACTTACAGCGCGCAAAAAGCCGCCGGCTTCTTCACCACCAACGTGGACGTGGAACTCAACCTGGCCGGTTACGAAACCGTCACCCTGCACGGACGGGATGAAGTCCTGCAAATCGCGATGGCCAGCCGCTCGCGATTGACGGCGCTGAAGGTTGAATTTCCCGACATGAACATCACCCTGGCTCCCGATGGACAAACCGCCAAAGTCAACCTGACCGCCAAGGCCACCATGCCGGAGGAACGGGATATCTCCGCGCAGGAATTCGATTTCAAACTAAAAAAGGTCAATGGCGTCTGGCTCATCGACCATGTCGAAACCGTAAAAACGCTTTCTTGCATGCCTCAAAATCTGAACCGCTCACGCAGCCTTTGGATGGTAGCGCAGACGTCTCGTCTGCGAGTGCCGGCGGCGTCTCGCCGCCAGGATCCGCGGGAGCAAAACCAGTTTTGGGAAATCAGTTCACGGCCCGGCGCAGCCACGCTCCGCTGTCGCTCATGACCCCTGAAGCCGTCGAACATCTTTGTCGCTCAGACAAAGCGCTGGCGCGTCTCATCAAAAGGGTCGGCCCCTGCACCATGAAACCGCACACGCGCCGCACACCGTTTGTGGCGCTCGTCACGGCGGTCACGCATCAACAGCTCAACGGCACCGCCGCGAAGACAATTTTAAAACGCTTCCTCGCCCTTTATCCCGGAAAACGATTCCCCACTCCCGAAGACGTGCTGACAACGCCCGAAGATCGCATGCGCGGCGCCGGCCTTTCCCGTGCAAAGGTCGCCGCCATCAAGGACATTGCTGCGAAGACGATGGACGGCGTTGTGCCCGGCTCGCGAGTCATCGCGCGGTTGAGCAATGAAGAAATTATCGAACGCCTGACCAGCGTCCGCGGCGTCGGCACCTGGACCGTCGAGATGCTCCTGATGTTCACGCTAGGCCGGCCCGACGTGCTGCCGATCACGGATTATGGCGTGCGCAAAGGCTTCGCCCTCACCTTTGGCTGGAAAGAACTGCCTACGCCCAAGGAACTCTTGGAATACGGCGAACGCTGGCGGCCGCATCGCAGCACCGCCGCGTGGTACATGTGGCGCGCGCTCGAGCTGCCGTGAATGTAGTAGCACGGGCGTCTCGCCCGTGCGTTTCGATTCACACGGGCGGGACGCCCGTGCCACTAAAAACCGCGCCGCCTACTTCAATTTCACCTCCATCGTCAGCGAATCCAGACCGGGTTTCAGCAGGACCGAAATCGGACATTGCTCCTTGGCCTGCGCTGCCGTGCGATTCACCGTTTCCGCATCCAATCCCGCGCCGCTCACTTCACTCTCCAGATGGATCTTGGAAATTTTCCAGCCGCCGCTCGCATTGCTTAGCGTCAATGTCGCCTTCGTCCGAATGTCGCCCGGAGGTTTTTTCGCGTCGCCGAGAAGTTTTGCCAGCATCATGCTGAAACACGACGCATGCGCCGCCGCGATCAGTTCCTCGGGATTCGTGCCCTTGCCATTTTCAAAACGTGACGGGACCGAATAGGGCACGTCGTGCAGCACACCGCTGCCCGTGGAAGTTTTGCCGGAGCCACGCAACAGTTCTCCGCTCCAATGCGCCGATGCCTGTCGTTGAATATCCGCCATAATTTTCCTTTCGTTGATTGGGTTTACGAAAGGTAGCGGCGCGCGCGGGATTGTCAAACGCGTGACGAAGAGATAGACCGCTTAGCAATAGGCCGCGCGTGAAAAAGAGCGGCGGAGGGCCGCCGCAGTCCGGGATGCTGGCGCGAATTCCAACGCTCCTGACCTCACGATAGCGTCCCGGACTGCGCCGGCCCTCCGGCGCTTTGGCTTGGATCCAAGCACCGCTCACGAATCACCCACCACCCGCTCACCACTCCGCCGCGAAACAAACTCGCTCTTGTCCAAATAATATCGCAGCGGCAACGCCGCCGCCTTCGTGATGCCAACGCGCGTGGTGGTAATCAGCGGTCCCTTCTGCCTCCGAAACTTCTTCACCTCGGGATTTTCCGCGATGAATAACGCCGAGCGGGCATCGCACAAATCAATTCCGTCCAGGCTGCGGCTGATGTCCATGGCCTGGCATAATTTTCCCGGGCCGCTGGTGAGCGCGCGCCGGGCCGCCGCCGGACGATGCACCGCCATCAGTTTGTCCCCGAACGTGGCCTCCACGGCGCGGATCAACACCGCCTCCGCCACGCCCGCGGGACGGCACACCGCGTTCACGCAAAAATGAAAACCATAAATCAGGTAAACGTAACCGTGCCCCGGATGCCCAAACATCACGCGATTTCTGTTGGTCAATCCGGGCGCCGCGTGGCACGCCGGATCGCCGACGAGATACGCTTCCGTCTCCACGATTTCTCCGCCGCACGGGCCGCTCGGCGTGTTGCGAATCAGGAAATGCCCCAGCAGATCCGGCGCGACAACTTTGGCCGACGGCTCATAAAACGAACGCGGCAATGGCGTAAACGGTTTCATTTTATTGCGGGCACAGTTTAGTCGCGCCGGTCGAAAAGTCGAACGCGACAGAGGAGCGCGGGTCTGCGACCCGCAGCAGCTTCAGAAAGGCAAAATGCGTGGACAAATTCAATGACTCGCGAAAACGAACATTGCTGCGGCTCACAGAGCCGCGCTCCGGGCCTTTCGGCAAAGCGAGCGTGCTACTCATTGAATATCGCCGCGTTTGAAACCATATTTAATCATGGAGCCAGTGACCATCTGGACCGTTGGCCATTCGAATCGCAGCCTCGATCAATTCCTGGAATTGCTCGCCTCGCGGCAAATTCAATTGCTCGCCGACGTGCGCCGATTTCCCGGTTCACGCCGGCTGCCGCATTTCAATCTGGAGAATCTCTCCAAATCTCTGGCGGAGGCCGGCATCGAATACCTCCATTTTCCAGAACTCGGCGGTCGGCGCCATAAATCCCTACCCAACTCCCCGAACACCGCCTGGCGCAACGAAGCGTTCCGCTCCTACGCGGATTTCATGATGACTCCGGAATTTCACGCCGGCATCGAACGCCTCCTGGAGGTCGCGCGCCAAAAACGCACCGCCATCATGTGCTCCGAAGCCGTGTGGTGGCGATGCCATCGCTCGCTCATTTCGGATTATTTGAAAGCGCATGGCCACAAAGTGCTTCACATCATGAGCCCGACCAAAACCGACGAGCACCCCTTCACGTCCGCCGCGCGGATTATTGATGGGAAGCTTTCTTACGGGCTCGAGACCGAGCCGCAATTTCTTTTTTGAGCGAGCGCGCCAGTTTCTCCTCCAGCGTGAGCCGCGTCTGCAACAATCGCAGCAACGCCGCTTCTTCCGCCCGCAAGCCGCGTGAGGACCGCCGTTTCGCCTTGCGCGTGAGCATCTCCATGAGCGCGCCGTCCAAATAGGAATCCAGCACGTGCGGATGGATATAGCATTTTTTGCAAACGGCCGGCGTGTTGCGCAATTTTTTGGCGACGCACGCGACGGCCTCCCCGACGTTCTTCTTCGCCTGCGCCTTGGTTTCGAATGTTTCGCATTTGCAAAGCGCCGTGGCCGCGAGAACGGTTCCCGCCCAGGTGCGAAAATCCTTCGCCGTGAAATCACTCCCGCTGATTTCCCGGATGTAATCGTTCACATCCTCCGAGCGAACATCATGGCGCTGCCCGTCGTCGTCCTCGAATTGAAACAACTCCTGCCCCGGCAGATCCTGGCAGCGTTCGACAATCCTGGCGAGCCGCCGATCGCGAATATCCACGTTGTGCCAAATGCCGGATTTTCCGCGAAAATGAAACCGCAACCTCGCCCCGCGCACATCCACGTGCTGGTTGCGCAGCGTTGTCAGGCCGAAGGAATCATTCTCCCGCGCGTATTCATCATTGCCCACCCGGATCAAACTGACCTCGAGCAATCGCGCCACCGCCGCCAGCACTTTGTTTCGCGGCATGCCGCCCAGCGCCATGTCCTTTTTGATGCGCGCGCGGATTTGTGGCAACGCGTGCGCAAAGGCAATCATGCGGGCGTATTTCGTTTCGTCCCGGATTTCGCGCCAGCGCGAATGATAACGAAATTGTTTCCGCCCGCGCGCGTCCCGTCCAGTCGCCTGCAAATGGCCATTGGGATTGGCGCAGATCCACACCTCCGTCCACGCCGGCGGGATCGCGAGGGATTTGATGCGGCCCAATATTTCCGCATCGCGCACCGGTTTTCCCGAGGCATCGCGATAACGAAAATTCTTGCCGCGCCCTTGGCGCTTGATCCCCGCCTCTTCGTCGTTCACATAACGAAGGCCGACGGAGCGCGCCGAAACGACCGGATCCTTGAGCGCCTCCACGGCCTGGGGTTCAAACAAGGCAATCACGAGCTGAACGCGGTTTGACCCGCCGTGGCCGGGATGGAAATGACGGATTGAACGTGCCTGGCCGCCTGGGCCAGCGTGAAAACGACTTCATTGGCCACGGATTGCAATTCCCGTTTGCGGGTTTCGCGCGCTTCCTCGCGGACCCTCACCACCGCCACGATTCGCAGATTGGGAAACTGGTCGCGCAGCCGCTTGCAGAGATAGCGCGCGTGCGGCAAATACGCCGGCACCACCGCGCACACGCAGACCGCTTCAATCTTTCCGGCGCCCACCTCCTCCAGGTACTCGGACGCGAGCGCGGTCGCGGAACAGGCTCGAGCGGGAACTCCGCGCCCGCCCAGGACTTGCGCGAGCATCAGCGCCGCAATTTCATCCGCTTCGCTTTTGGCCGGGAGCGACAACACTCGCGCGTCCGAAAGGTGCTCGTCTTGCCGGACATTGTCCTTTCCGTTGGGCCGATGCTTCGAGCCGTTGTCACCGGCAATGATATGCGTCGCCCGCGAGGCGATGTCCTCCACGAGAAAACGTGCGTTATGGAAAACAAATTCGCGCTCGTCATCATCGAGTTTTCCCGCCAGACAATCCTCCTCCGCCAGCGCCAACGCGGGAATAATCACTGCATCATAAAGCTCCTCCAGCGATTTGCCTTTCAGGAATTCCTCGGCCACTTCCGTCGCCTCTTCAACATCCTCCGCGAGCAGGCGCTGATAGAATCGTTTTTCCGCGGTGAGCACCTCCTCATCGCTCAACAGCACGCCCAAAAATCGCAGTGTGGGCACGTAACGGCCCAGCACCGCCACGCAAACCGTGAGAGGCACCGCGAGCAACAAGCCCACGGCACCCCAAAGCCATGCCCAAAATACCGCGGCCACCAGAATCGCCAGTGGCGTCAAGCCGGTGCTGTTCCCGTAAACCCACGGCTCGATGAAGTTGTACATCATCAAATCGATGCCGAAATAAATTCCAAAAACGGACACGGACTTCGCCCAACCGGGATCAACGGCAAAAACCACCGCCGCCGGCATCACCGCCGCAATCCAAATGCCGAGATAGGGAATGTAGCGCAGCAGCGCAGCCAGCACGCCCCACAAAATTGGGTTGGGCACGCCGAGGAAATACAGCGCAATGCCCGCCGGAATGCCAAAAGCCACGTTCACGATCAATTGCGCCACCAGGTAACGGCTCACGCGCTGCCCCGCTTCGTCCAGTGCCTTCGTGGTGACATTTAATTGCCGCCAGCCGACCAGCCGGATGACGCGATCACGCAAGTCTTCCTTCTCCAGCAGCATGAAAATGACAAACACCACCACCAAAACGGCCATGATCAATGCGCCGACGACAGAGCCCAGCAGTTTCGGCACGAAACGCAGCGACGACATATTGCCCTGCTGGATTTCCACCGGTACCGGCCGTTGCTGGCCTTCCGTCACCGACTCGGCCGGCGGCGGCGCGGGCTTTAATTCCTCGTCGAAATCATGCAGCACACGGCTGATGCGTCCGAAAACACCCTTGCTTGAATCACGCAGGGACTGAAGCTTTTGATGCATGTTGTGCTGGTATTCCGGAAGCTTGCGCCCGAGGTCGGTCAGTTGGCCGGCCACCAGGTACCCAATCACGGCCAGCAATGCGAACGCCGAGATCACCACCGCCAGCACCGAGGGAACGCGCCACATTCCCCAATGCCGAAGCCGCGTCACCAGCGGAGCGAGCAGGAACGAAAACAGGATGGCCAAGGCGACGGGTATGAAAATCTCGCGTCCCAAGTACAGCACCGCAACCACGAGCACCACATTCAGCAGCGTACTGTTTCGGGAAGTTGGATTTGGATTCTGAGGATTTTTTGCCACGTCTTCTGAAAGAAATCTACCGCAATGAAGCCCTCGCGACACGTAGTCGAATACCCCAACGGAAACGCAGCGTAGCCGCCAAGGTTAACTGGGCATCCACACCCTTTTTCGGAGCGCGGTGTCGGAGACCAGCCGCAGCAATGTTGTCCAACACAGGCCGTTGGACACTTTCCAAAGGTTGGCCCTGCTGCGGCTGGCTTTCAGCACAGCCGCGCTCCGGCGCGGGTGCCACGTTGCGCCCAGACCTGTGCGTTCCCCAACACTTGCGTTGACCACTCGCATCAATTTCCACATTCTGCCTGCCGCACATGAGTGAGTTGAACGACATGGTGGAATCGCTGGGACTGGAGAAATATCGCCGCCACATTTTCCTGTGCGCGGACCAAACCGAGGCCAAATGCGCGCCCAAACAGCAAGGACTCGAATCGTGGGAATTCCTGAAAAAGCGCCTGAAGGAACTGAACCTCGTCGGCCCACAACCGCTCGTCTACCGCACCAAGGCCAATTGCCTCCGCGTCTGCACCCAGGGGCCGATTGCTTTGGTTTACCCGGAGGGAACCTGGTATCACTCGTGCACCCCGGAAGTGCTCGAAACCATTATCCAGCAGCATCTTATCGGTGGCAAAATCGTCGAAAGGTTCGTTTTTGCCCGAAATTCGTTGGAATTCTAAACAGGAAATTCTCTCGACATTCCCGTACATTTGCTCTATCAAGTTAGCATTGTTGCACTTGTTCTCAGTCAAGGTTGTAGCAAGGAGTCGATGTTATGGCCCGATTGTTAGTTAAAACCGAAGGATTGAACGCCAAGCTCATTGAGTTGAAGCTTGGCGCCAACCGTGTCGGCCGGCATCCTGACAACGATTTTCCCATCGAGCATCCCACGATTTCGAGCATTCATTGCGAAATCGTTCTCATGAACGATGGCGTGATCCTCCGCGACCTGGAATCCACCAACGGCACTTTCGTCAACGACAAGAAGGTCCGCGAATTCCCACTGGCGCCGGGCCAGATCGTGCGGCTCGGCGATGTGGAATTGCTCGTGGAAACCATCGACGCCAAAATTGAAATCCCGCAATTCATTAACGTGGATATTCCCAAACCGCAGGTGGTGCGGAAGGATGGCATCATGGAATGCCTGCGTCATCTCGGCGTGGCCGTGACCCATCGCTGCACCAAATGCCACGAAACCATGTGCGAAGCCTGCGTGCGTCGTTTGCGTCGCAAAGGCGGCAAGAAAATGCTTTCGCTCTGCCCCCTTTGCAGCGGCACCGTCGAACTCATCGGCGCCGGCCCGGCCAAGCAGAAAAAGAAGTCGCTTCTGGAGCGTCTCGTCGGCGAAACCGTCAAAATGAAGATTTCCGGCCTCATTCGCCGCTGAAAATCCGCCGGCTTTTCGGGTATCAACCCATCGCGCCCGTTTCCTCTTTGGGCGTACGTTTTCATAGGCAGATTGGGTATTGGAGCCCGTCTGCCGTTCACAACATGAAAACATTCCTAAGCTTGCTAAGCTTACTCAGCCTGGCCGGTTTGTTGATGACCGCAACAACCGGGTGTGAAGTTGAAACTCGGGGCGGGTACTATGGACCGCATGAATACGGGCACGAACATTTCTATTACCACCATGACCGTGATTGGGATGACTATCACCATGGCGGCTACTGGGACCGTGGCCACTACTATTCGTACTGAAAACAGAAGGTGCTAACCGAATTGGACTGCGGCATTCTCGCCCGCAGTCCAATTTAAAAACACCAAGCGCCAAGATCGCGGAGGAGCACCAAGCCCCAAAGGGACGCTCAACTCGCCAGATTGGAGCTTGAAGTTTGGAATTTCTCCGGACGCTTGGATTTTGGAGGCGTCTCATTTTTTGGATACGACCGGAGGAAAAGAGTGAAAAGAACCGGATAGACACGGATACGAGCGGAAATACAGGGGTTTATAAAAACAAAAGCGGGACTTTTCAGGCTTTTCCTACGGTCGTGGCCCCGTAGAAGCCACCTGCCGGCAGCCTTCTTTCCCCCACACATCTTTCAATCCTGCAAGAAACCGAGATGCGCCCCTTGGTGCTTTCGCAGAGGTTTTGTGATTTGCCACAAACCGCTATTTCGCTTAGATATTTGTTTCCGCAAGCGCGGAAACAATGAAACCCGAAGTCGAAATATACGATACGACCCTGCGCGATGGCAGCCAGGGCGAAGGCATCAATTTCTCGGCCGCAGACAAGCTGCGCATTGCCGATAAACTCGATGGCTTTGGGATTCATTACATTGAAGGCGGCTGGCCGGGCTCCAATCCGAAGGACATGGAGTTTTTCCAACAAGCCCGCCGTCGCAAATACAAAAACGCCAAAATCGCCGCCTTCAGCATGACCCGCCGCAAAGGCGTGGCCGTCGAAAAAGACGAGCTGATGCGGCAATTGCTCGAGGCCGAAACGCCCGTCGTCACCATCGTAGGCAAAACCTGGCTGCTCCACGTGACCGAAGTCCTCCGCGCCACGCCCGATGAAAACCTGGCGATGATCTCCGACACGATCAAATTTTTCAAAGACCACAAAAAGATCGTTTTCTACGACGCCGAACATTCCTTCGACGGCTACAAGAACGAGCCGGAATACGCGCTCGCAACCTGGCAGGCCGCGGAAAAAGCCGGCGCCGATTGCATCGTGTTGTGCGATACCAACGGCGGTTGTTTGCCGAATGAAATCGCGCGCATCACGACCTTTGCCAGGAGCAAATTGTCCGCTCGCGTCGGCATCCACACGCACAACGATTGCGGCTTCGGCGTGGCCAACGCCATCGCGGCCGTCGAAGTCGGCGCGACACAGGTGCAAGGCACCGTCAACGGCTACGGCGAACGCACCGGCAATTGCAATCTGATCAGCGTCATCCCCACGCTCGCGTTCAAGCTGAACAAATCGAGCGTGCCGAAAAGTTCGCTGCCAAAACTGCAGGAGCTGTCGCATTTCGTCGATGAAATCGCGAACTTCAAGCCCGACCCGCGCCAGCCATGGGTGGGCATCACGGCCTTTGCGCACAAAGGCGGCATGCATGCCCACGCCGTGGAACGCCTCGCGCACAGCTACGAGCACATCAACCCGGAGAAGGTGGGCAATTCCCGCCGCGTATTGGTGAGCGATATGTCCGGCCGCAGCAATGTGCTGGCGAAAGCCAAGGAACTGGGCTTCAAACTCTCGAACGAAACGCCGGAATTGAAACCCATCCTCGCGCGCATCAAGGAACTGGAAAGCCAGGGTTTCGAATTCGAGGCCGCCGAGGCGTCGCTGGCGTTGCTCATCCAGAAGCATCTGGAGCATCGCGAATTGCCTTTCACGGTGGAAAGTTACCACGTTTCGATGCGCGGCAACGGCATGACTTCCGTCTGCGAAGCGACGCTGAAGGTGAGTGTGAAAAACGACTTCTCGCACACCGTGGCCGAAGGCGACGGCCCCGTGAACGCTTTGGATAGCGCGCTCCGTCAGGCCTTATCGAAATTTTTCCCGCAATTGCGAAAATTGAAACTGACGGATTACAAAGTCCGCATCATCGACGGCGCGACCGGCACCGCGGCCAAGACCCGCGTGCTCATCACCACCAGCAACGGCCAGCGCGAATGGGGCACCGTCGGCGTCAGCGAAAACATCATCACCGCCTCCCTCCAGGCCCTGGCCGACAGCATGGAGTACGCATTGATGACGAAGTGAGCAGGGGCTTTACGCGAATTACGCCAATGAACGCGAATTCAGATGAGTGAACTGCTTTACAAAGATGAAGTTTTCAAGCTGGTCGGGTTTTGCATGGAAGTCCACCGAGAACTCGGCAAAGGCCAGGACGAAGTTTTGTATAAAGACGCCTTCGTTGTGGAATTACAACGCGCCGAGCTTCCATTCACACGCGAACTCAAATGCGAGGTGAATTATAAGGGTGTTATCCTGCCGCATTATCACTACGCCGATTTTGTCGTTTGGAACAAAATCCTGTTTGAGGCCAAAGCCGTCGAACGTTTGACAGACGCTCACATCAAACAAGTGTTAAACTATCTCGCAATCTCAAAGCTCGAATTGGGCTTGCTCGTTGATTTCGGCGTTGATTCGCTGGAATGGAAACGCGTGATTCGCAGTCATAAAAACAAACCGGCAGCATCGACCGCCGATTTTCGCCTTTAAAAATTCGCGCGAATTAGCGTAATTCGCGTAAGTCCGTTTTTTGTCATGGAAATTCCAAAAGCATACGAACCACAAGCCGTCGAAGATAAGTGGTACCAATTCTGGCAGCAGAATTCGTGTTTCACCGCGAACGCGAAATCCATCAAGCCCCCGTTCTCCATCGTCATCCCGCCGCCGAACGTCACGGGCATGCTCCACATGGGCCACGTGCTCAACAACACCATCCAGGACATTCTGAGCCGCAAAGCGCGCATGAGCGGCAAGGAAGTGCTTTGGCTGCCCGGCACCGATCACGCCGGCATCGCCACGCAGGTGCAGGTGGAAAAGGCGCTCAAAAAGGAAGAACGCAAAACCAAATACGATCTCGGCCGCGAGGAATTTCTGAAACGCGTCTGGGCCTGGAAGGAAAAGCACGGCGGCATCATCATCAACCAGCTCAAAAAACTCGGCTGCTCCTGCGATTGGACCCGCGAACG
>Ga0134126_10000508_pt1 | contig 49642 bp, 30 predicted proteins | sample KB31752_FD_96881 | JGI IMG/M metagenome (GOLD analysis project Ga0134126, IMG submission 96881) | Terrestrial soil microbial communities with excess Nitrogen fertilizer from Kellogg Biological Station, Michigan, USA - KB3-175-2 | ecosystem: Environmental > Terrestrial > Soil > Unclassified ...
AAATAGGCTTTAAGCGCGCTGCTATACCTTGCCTTTTGAAGGCGTTTAATAGCTCTTTCTTTAATTTGGCGAATACGTTCTTTTGTTAAATCATATTTCTGTCCTATCTGCTCAATGGTTACTCCATTTTCGCCATCAAGGCCGAAATAGGCATTCACGATTTCAGCTTCGCGTGGACTAAGAGATTTTAATACACGACGAATTTCATTTTTCAGTGAATCGTGCATTACATCTTCGTCAGTTTCTCCGCCGCCTTTCAAAAGATCACCCATAGCCACATCTTCTGCTTCGTGCACAGGCGCATCAAGGGATGTGTGCCTGGTATTGCTTTGAAAAATGTTGTTAATTTCTGTTTCACTCATTTCGAGTATTTCAGAAAGCTCTTCGGTAGATGGTTCTCTTTCATGTTCCTGCTCAAAAGCCATATAGGCTTTGTTCGCTTTGTTGTAAGTGCCAATTTTGTTTTGTGGCAAGCGGACTAATCTGCCCTGCTCTGCCAACGCCTGTAGTATAGATTGGCGAATCCACCACACAGCATAAGAAATAAATTTGAAACCTTTAGTTTCATCAAAGCGTTGTGCCGCTTTAATTAAGCCGAGGTTGCCCTCGTTAATAAGATCACTCAATGACAAACCCTGGTGTTGGTACTGTTTTGCAACTGAAACTACGAAACGTAGATTGGCTGTGGTGAGACGCTCTAAAGCTCTCTGGTCGCCCATTTTTATTTTCTGTGCTAAAATAGTTTCCTCCTCCGGAGTAATCATCCCAATTTTTGAAATTTCCTGCAGATATTTTTCAACCGCTTGTGAATCGCGGTTGGTAATCTGCGTAGCAATTTTAAGTTGCCTCATTTTGTTTTATAATTAATAGTTATTAGACAATTACCTGAATGTTAGACGCAATTCGTTGGAAATTCGCTACAAAAAATATGTTAAATATTAACAATCTTTCGAACATTTGCAAAGTTACAATGCAATATTGAAAGTTCATAGCTTTTATTGCAAATAAATTGCTGTAAAAGAATATTTTATGATAAGTGGTATTTCTTTAATATATCAGACGGCTCAAAGCTCAAAATTCACAACCTTTAAAATGATAAATTTGCGTTATGACAGAATTACGATCAGACACTTTTACAAAACCAACACCTCCTATGTTGCAAGCCATGTTTAAGGCTTCCGTAGGTGATGATGTTTTTAGGGAAGACCCCACAGTAAATGAATTACAAGATACGTTGGCTAACAAGTTTGGAATGGACGCGGGATTATTTTGCCCGAGCGGAACCATGACCAATCAAATTGCCATCAAATGCCATACCCAGCCAGGAGGAGAAATAATATGTGAAAAAATGAGCCATGTATATATTTATGAAGGTGGCGGTATTGCTTTTAACTCCGGTTGCCAGGTTAAAGCCGTTGAAGGAAACCATGGAAGAATCACAGCGGGTCAAGTCCTCGAATCCATCAATCCGGACGATATTCATAAAGCAAAAACACAATTGGTAAGCCTTGAAAACACAGCTAATCGCGGAGGAGGAAGTTGCTATAATTTTAACGATATACAGGAAATAAAAGCTGTGTGTTTACAAAACCACCTGAAACTGCATTTGGATGGCGCACGCTTATTCAACGCCCTCGTAGCAAAGAAGGAAGATCCCAAAAAGTATGGAGCGATTTTCGATAGTATCTCCATTTGCCTCAGCAAAGGATTGGGCGCGCCAGTGGGAAGTGTTTTACTGGGCGATAAAGATTTTATAGAAAAAGCCCGGAGGGTAAGAAAAGTTTTCGGAGGAGGAATGAGGCAAGCCGGATATCTAGCTGCGGCTGGAATTTTTGCTTTGGAAAATCATATCGACCGCCTTGCATTGGATTATTTGCACGCCAAACAAATTGCGGATGCGTTAGCAAAAAAAAATTTTGTCGGAGAGATCATGCCTGTAGAGACCAACATCATTATTTTTGAGGTAAAAGGGGATTATACGGCGAAATCTTTAACAGAAACATTTAGAAAGAATGATATTTTAGTTAGTGCTATTTCATCTTCGCAAATCAGAATGGTATTACATTTGGATGTGAGCGATGAAATGGTAAAAGAAATCATTAAGTTGATTGAACTCCTTTGAGGTCGGAGGACGGAACGTTGGTATAGTTAGAAGCAACTGATAATGCCAAAGATTGATTAAACAGCAAACCAATAATTCAAGCGAAATCCTATTTTTTGTTTTCGTCATACTACCTTCGCTATATTTAATAAATTCAAAACCTATAATCAAATGTTCCCCAAAGTAAACCCCACTAAAACCGCTTCCTGGAAAAAATTGCAGGATCATTCGAAAGAAATGAAGCATGCGCATATTAAAGAATTATTTATAGAAGATCCGAAAAGGTTTAAGAAATTTTCATTGGCAATGCCGGAAATTATTTTCGATTTTTCAAAGAATATCATTAATGATTCGACCAGGCAATTGCTGTTGGAACTGGCGGAGGAATGTGATTTGCAGGCAGCCATCAAGGCAATGTTTACCGGGGAAATAATCAATGGAACAGAAGGTCGCTCGGTTTTGCATACCGCTTTGAGAAATTTTTCCGGCAAACCCGTTTACTCCGAAGGAAAAGATGTAATGCCCGAAGTGAAGAAAGAATTAGAACATATGAAAAACTTTTGCAGTAAAATTCATAATGGCGAATGGAAAGGATACAGCGGCAAAAAAATAAAATACATTGTAAATATAGGGATTGGAGGAAGCGACCTCGGCCCGGTGATGGTAACCGAGGCATTAAAACCTTATTGGAAAAAAGATATCCAACCTTACTTTGTGAGCAACATTGACGGTACTGATTTGGCAGAAGTTTTAAAGAAGATTACGCCTGATGAAACACTTTTCTTAATTGCTTCTAAAACATTTACCACGCAGGAAACCATGACCAATGCTCATTCTGCAAGAGATTGGTTTTTGAAAAGCGCAAAAGATAAAAAAGCAGTCGCCAAACATTTTGTAGCATTAAGCACCAATGAAAAAGGAGTAGTAGATTTCGGAATTGATAAAACAAATATGTTTGTCTTTTGGGATTGGGTTGGTGGCCGTTACAGCCTCTGGAGCGCGATTGGTTTATCCATTGCTCTAAGTATAGGATATGAAAATTTTGAAGAATTGCTTAAAGGTGGTTACGAAACGGACAAGCATTTCAAGGAAAAATCTTTTGAAAAAAATATTCCTGTTTTGATGGGATTGATCAGTCTTTGGTACATCAATTTCTTTGGTGCGCAATCAGAAGCTATCCTCCCTTATGACCAGTACATGCACCGTTTTCCTGCATATTTTCAGCAAGGAAATATGGAAAGTAATGGCAAGCATGTCGACCGAAACGGAAAGAGAGTGACTTATTCTACCGGTCCGGTAATTTGGGGTGAGCCCGGGACTAATGGACAACATGCGTTTTACCAGTTACTTCACCAGGGCACTCCGTTGATTCCTTGCGATTTTATTGCTCCCGCAGTAAGCCATAACCCAATGGGTGAACATCACAAAATATTGTTGTCAAATTTCTTTGCACAGACAGAAGCATTGATGAATGGTAAAACAAAACAACAATTACAGGCCGAAAATGTGCCGGCAAATCTAATTCCCTTTAAAGAATTTGAAGGAAATAAACCTACCAATTCATTTCTCATTACTAAAATTACGCCCTTTACTTTAGGAGAGATGATTGCATTATACGAACATAAAATTTTTGTGCAAGGCGTTATTTGGAATATCTACAGTTTTGACCAATGGGGCGTAGAATTGGGGAAAGTGCTTGCAAAAAAGATATTGCCCGAACTTGAAAATAATGAAAGTATTACTTCCCATGATTCATCTACCAACGGATTGATCAATGCATTTAAGAAAGTGACAAAAGATAATTAAGAGATCTAAGAAAACGGTTCCTAATGGATCATAAACTTCATAACTTATATCTCATAACTTATACCTTATGCCTCACACCTTCCTCAATGAAATAATACATTCGCCGGAATTTCTTCTTTTTGTTCATCATCCTTTTGCCAAAAAGCTTTTAACTCGTTGACACCTCCACCATCAAAATAGGTTACTTTAATTCTATGAAAACCTTTCTTCAAAGCGGCACCACCAGAGGCTTCCAACGTGCCATGTTCGCCACCGTTGTCTACGACTTCTTCGTTATCGATAAATAATTTACTGCCATCATCAGAAATTGTTGAGAAATGATAAACACCGTCTTTATCTATTTTAATATACCCATCAAACTGCAACGCATATTTTTCTTCCCGCTGTTTTACCTTTTGTGAGATAACATCTGTAGTTCCTTCTTTTTTCACAGGTGATGTTTGTATAGATTCCAAACTGATTTCACCTTCGGGCTCATAATATTTCCACGAAATCCCCGGTTTTGGGCTCTTCACTTTTTCGCTTTTCATCCAATGATATACTTTTACTTCTCCGGATGAAACGTTGGATGGCAAAGCATTTGGCATCATCGCGATCGCTTTTATATCCGATGTTTTATTAATCGAAAAAGGCCTGGAATATAAATTCAAATTATTTGCCTGCCTGCCGTTAGGCACGGTTGGTTCACTGCCATCAGTAGTATAATGTATTTCCCCGGCATATTTTTTATCAAAAGATATTTCCGGAGTCATCGATCCATTCGGATAAGAAACAATCATCATTGGTTTATGCGTGTATTTTCCATAGTTGGATATTTTCAACACGTAAGCGTAAGGCGCTTTTATTTTATTGGGATCATAATCCGGCATAGAAATAGTCACATCATTGCCTTCATTCTGCCATTTAAGATTTTCGCCGGTTGCTAAGAAAGTTACAACACTTGCGTCGGGCAATTGAATATTTTTTAATACCATTTTTCTATCTGAAGGATATCTTGGAAGAATGGCATACAGAGAATTGGTTGTTGGATTATAAGTATAAAAAACTTCTTTGACAGCGTAGCCCGGATCGGGATCTACCGTGATTTTCAAAACAGGATCCTGCCTGTGTGCGGGCTTATAATTTCTATTTCCTTCACTCCATTGTGAAGAAGTTTTCCATCTTACCGCATTATAAATTGACTCCGAGTTAATGTGCATCCAGGCGCCAATCTGTAGTAATCTTTCCTGCATGATTGGCGGAATTTTTCCATGTGCATCAGGTCCGATATCTAACAAAAAATTTCCGCCGCGGCTTACTTTATCTATCAATTGCAACACCAATGATTGTGCAGAATTATAATCCCACGAATCTTCATTCCGATTGTATCCATAGCTGGCGCCCATTCCACGACTTTCTTCCCATGGATGATCTTCAAAATCCACATCCGGCTGGTATTCCGGTGTATATACTTCACCGTGCTTGAAGCGAACGCCGCTGCCCCAGCGATCATAGGTTACTACGGTATTTTTTACCGGGCTGTCATTATAAAGCCACGCCAGGAATTCCTGTGATTTCCATGTGGATGCCGGCGCCTCCCACTCTCCATCAGTCCACAAAACATCAGGTTTATAATTATTAATTAGCTCCTTCATTTGCGGCCACATGTGATCAGAAACATATTTTTCTCTATCGCTTACCCATAATGGATTGTACCATTCATAAAGTGAATAATACAAGCCGGGATGTACAGACGTTTTCCGGATCGCTGTAAAAAGCTCCCCTAATAAATCTTTGTGAGGGCCCGCTGTTACCGCATTCCACGGGAAACCCCAATCCCTGTCGGCCTCTTTACTGGGCCATAAACAAAATCCATCGTGGTGTTTGGACGTAAGCACTACATATTTTGCTCCTGATTCTTCAATGAGCTTTGCCCATTCATCCGGATTAAATAATTCTGCATGAAAATCATTTACCAGGTCATAGTAATGACGATCACCAAAATTTTCTTTCTGATATTTTATTTTTGCAGAGTCGCCGCTCCTTAATCCATTTTCATACCATTCGGCATATTCGCCTTTTTTGGAATAACCGGGAACCGAATAAACGCCCCAATGAATAAATATACCAAACTTGCCATTGAGCCACCACTGCGGCACCGGGCGCGTATCCAGCGATTCCCACGTTGGCTTGTATTGAGCAAGAACATTTTGACCCAACAAAAAAGAAAGGACGAAAAAAAGTGCACTAAAAAGCAGGGAAGATTTGAATTTCATTTGATGAAGTTTAGAAATGGAAGATACTAAAGAAGTAAGAACGGTAAGTGTTCGGATTTTATCTTTTAATTGGCGGGGATTACCATTTTATGGGATATATAGGAATACAAATACGGACGCCAGGTAAATATGGCTTCATTATATTCTAAGATATAGCGCCCTGAATTCAACAGCCCAGATAAATTCCGGATTCCATTTCTATAAAAACTATAATCCCTGTTATTTATTTGTTTGCTGCTTTGTATTTTAATTTCCACCTAAAAATTTCTAACACAGTCGGCGTAATAAAAATAATTGGTGTAATGTGGCTATAAAAAATCATTATGCGCCATCCACACTTTCAACACATCCATCCAGTTATCATTTCCATCCAGTAAACGAGTCCCAAAACCATGTCCACCATTTTGATAAATATGCATTTCGGCAGGAACTTTATTTTTTAATAATGCTTCATAATATTTAATACTGTTTTCCGGATTCACGCCATTATCATCATCGGCCAGAACCAAAAAGGTACGTGGTGTATTTTCCGTTACCTGCAATTCATTGGAGAAATTTTTAGCTGTTTCCGGCGATGGATTTTTCCCTAAAAGATTATCGCGGCTTCCCCTGTGTGTCAATGAATCCATCATGCTTATCACGGGATAGCCGAGAATAGAGAAATCGGGACGTAGTGAAATATGATTTGGGTTGGAAATGTAATCTTTATCAAAGTGGGTGGACGCGGTTGATGCTAAGTGTCCACCGGCTGAAAAGCCCATGATTCCTATCTTATCGGGGTTAATATTTAATTGGGCAGCGTTTTCTCTTACATATTGTATCGCTCTTTGTGCATCTTCTATCGGTCCTACTGCTTTATCTTTCATTATCTCATCGCTTGGCAAACGATATTTTAAAACGATACCGGTAACGCCCCAACCGTTCAGAATTTTAGCAACGACAGTACCTTCCAGGTTGTAAGCAAGAATCGCATATCCGCCGCCAGGACAAATGATAATTGCCGCATTTTTTCCCGTGGATTGCTCCGGTTGAAAAATGGTAATTTCAGGAACAGAAACTTTACTAATCCTGATAACGCCATCGGCGCCCGTATCTGCTTTCTCCTTATAATTCGCTGCAGGCTTGCTATTGGGAATTTCTTTATATAAAGGAATGGTCGTTTGCGCAGATGAAAAATGATGCATCATAAACAGGATAAAAATAATCAGGAACGATTTCAAATTTCTTTTGACAAGATTTCTTTTAGTAAAAAGCGAAAGCATTTTTTCTTTTAAAATTACGAATAGAACTTAACAAGAGGATAAGTTTTTTCTTTGTACGTTCATGGAATTGATTCAAAAAGTGGCCGGTGCGGACACGGGCCACGGCGGAACGCCGCGGTTGTTGTCACCTTCCAAGATAAATTTCCCATGTTCATTTGAAAAATTATAACGTACCCAAACCTCCGCTTCCGCGATACAATTTTAATTTACCATCCAGTTTTAACTTCAACACCGTCATATATTGGTCTTTATATTTTTGTGGCACATCTATAAAAACCAGTCCCGGCACCGGACTCCAGGAAATCTTACCCACAATTTTAGGCTTTAAATGTTGTGCGGTTCCTACGATTTGTATATCATTAATTTTATTTGTCAATCCTTTGAGCATCACATTTCCGGCCGTTTGCCCCGGGAGAAAAAGATAAATAGTTGTAGAATCTTTTGACAAAGTAGTGGGGCCATAAAAATGCCCCTGGGGCAATCCCGGAATTGATCCAAAAATAGCTTCCCCATTTTTTTTATTCCACTTTCCTAACTCCTTTAAAATATGTACTTGCTCGGGAGGTATGGTGCCATCGGCTTTTGGCCCGATGTCTAACAGCAAATTTCCTCCATTACTTACCGCATCTACAAAAATGCTAATCACTTCAAAAGGAGTTTTGTAATTGGTATCATCCGGGTGATAACCCCAGTTGTTATTGGTAGTCATGCATAGTTCCCACCAATTGTATTTTGGACGGCTTACCGGAAAATTTTGTTCCGGTGTTTCATAATCTCCATAGCCCTGAAGCCTGCCATTGATAATCGCGTCAGGGTTTACGCTCAGGATTTGTTCCCTTACTTTTTTAGCCTGCCATTCGTCTGCGCTATGTTCCCAATCGCCATCAAACCACCAAAGATCCGGTTTGTACAAATGATTCACTTCGTCTATCTGTGCCTGAAAAAAATGCTGAAATTTTTCCCAGCGTTGTGGATCATCAGCTACTTTGTAACGGCTGCTGTCTTTTAGAAAACCAGGGTAATCAGGATAGCTCCAATCAATAAGGGAGAAATAAGCGCCGCGTTTAATACCATCTTTGTCCAATGCTTTATAGAAAGGTTTTAATACATCTCTCTTTGCAGGCGTGTTGTCCACTACATTAAAATGACTTTGTTTGGTAGGCCACAAGGCCACGCCATCATGGTGTTTGGTGGTAATGACCGCATATCGTGCGCCTGTTTCTTTTATCAGATCGGCCCACGCCTGGGGATCGTATTTCGATGCAGTAAAGCCGTTTAATTGTTTCATGTAATCCGCATAGCTGATCTTTCCATTATGAAAACTCCAGCTCTCGTCAATACCGTTTACAGAATAAATTCCCCAATGTATGAATATGCCAAGCTTGGCATCGGCAAACCATTGCATCTTTGCGCGGATAGAATCAGGATTAATTTTATCTTGCGAAAAGCCAGGTTTAAAAGAAACAAAGGAAACAGAAAAAATTAAAAAGAATTTTAATAGAATATTTTTTTTCATAACTCAAAAATTTAAACAGCGCCACAACTTACGATGCGTCAGCCTTGTAAAAAACATCCAGTTCTGATAAACAATCATGCCGGACAACAATATTAAAAAATAAAAACACAAACCTGCCAAAAACATTTACGATAAGGAAAATAGAAATTCGAAATATTTCTTTCTTGACTGTAATATCATCGTCGTGGCGCTTTGTTTGCACGAAAGAAAGAACAAATTTGAAGCGACTAATTAAGTTTAATTTTTCTAAGTGCGATGAAGTCAAATCTTAAAAAGTAAATCAAACCCTGTTGCATTTAGTTCAACGGCCACCTTCTGAGAAGGTGGCCGTTGAACATTTGAAAATATGTGATTTAATTATTTATTTGCCTACTACTTTAAATTGTACGACTCCATTAGTTAACTCACCTTTCATATAAACATTATCCGGTGTCTCGTAAAGTTGTTCTCCATTGATAGTTATCAATCTGGATCCGTCAGGTAACTGGCTTACAGTGTCTCCGACATTTAATTTTGACGAAGAAGGAGTAGTAGTGGCCGGACTCATTTGTGACGGAGCGGCAGCCTGAGCATTATCTGATGATGGAGATTGCATATCCTGAGGATACTGCATATCAGTTGATGGTGGTTGTGTTGTTTGATTCTGAACGCTTGGAGTATTATTGATTACACCATTTTTACCAACGACAGTAAATACGTTGTTGCCGTTTGCATCCTGTTCTGCTTTATAATATGTTCCGTTAAGTTCGTATAAAACCTCGCCATTTACAACGACTGATGTAGCACCACCAGGCAATGATGAAACTGTAGCACCCATAGGAGCATCTACGACCTGGTAGCCCCCATCGTCACCATAGTTTCTGTAGTAGATTCCATTATAATAATAGTAAGGATTACCACCCCAATAAAAGCTTGAGTAACCATAGGGAAGAACGCCTATCTGCAGCCCGAACGGCGGAAATATCGGTGAATAATAGCCCCCGTAATAACCATAATAAAATCCATTGTTATAATAATAAGGATAGCCTCCAAACCTGAGGGAAATAAAACTATGAGGAATCACCCTATAGCGTGGGCCGTACATAAATCCTGTTCTTCTGCCATACACATTGCCATAGTAGCCCTGGTACCTGTAATTATTACTATAAATATGGCTATTGTTATAACCGCGGTACGCAGAACCGGAATAACCATTCCGTGTAACAACCGTATTGCGTGTATTATACACTGTTGTATTCCTCTCGGGAGTAATCCGTGCATTATTGCCGCCTCTTGCCGCATTTCGCATTGAATTGTTATAGGTATTATTGCTTCTATTATAGTTAGCGTTATTGCTTCTGTTACGATCAAATGTTCTTACCGGAGCCGATCGCTGAGTCATACTCCTCGATGGAGGAGAAAAACTACGTGAAGGAGCAGCGCTTCTCGAAGCACGCTCACCATTCCCTCCGCCACTACCTCTTGAATCGCGGCCTCTCTGCGCCTGGGCAAAATTTAAAAGTCCGGCAGATAACGCAGTAAGGAAAAAAATTCTAATTATCTTTTTCATAAATTAAGTTTGATTTTAAATAACCGTTTACCAAATTTAGCTATTTGCACGCTAGTATGTTAATTTTTATTGTTAAATAAATTTGCGCAAAAGCCTCTGTTACACAGACATAAAATAATAATAAGAGTTTAAACGAAACCAGGCTGTTTAATGTTTTATTAACAAAAACTATATTTTTTTGGTAAAGGCTTTTTTCCTTTGAGAAAATGGCTGTTTATCCACATTGTCAAACGACAACAAATGCAAGCAAATACTTTTATATTAACAACGGCTAGTGATACAAGACATCGTTGTGACTGGCACTGGCATTGTCTTTATTGCGTCATAATTGAATCATGGACATGGATCTCCACAGACATTATGAAAAAAACAATGGCTCTTTTGGCAGGTATGACATTTATGAGTCGCGCGTTATTTGAAAGATAGTCCTGCTCACGATCAGATAATGAAAAATAAAAATGTATTTTCTTTTATTTCATCAAAAGAAATTGATCAGATTTAATTGAAATACACAAAAGCAAAAACAATAGCCACTCTTTATAATGGCAATTTGTTTTAATGTGTTACTATGCTTCCCAAATCGTCGAGTAGGTGCTTTGCTTGTGGGCGGTGGGGACACCGCCCACGGCGGTTGCCCTGGTTGGTGTCCCCACCAACCGGCGACCGAATGGCAATGTCTTGTCCTAATGTGTTATCATAACATAAAAATATCCAAAGTATTATATTTGCTTCATGGAAAAATTTTTGCAAGAATTATTTGTTCACCAGGAATATGATGAAACTAATTTTTTTCTGATTGCGGGTCCGTGCGTGATAGAAAGTGAAGCGTTGATTTTTGAAGTGGCGGAAAAAGTAGCTGCAATTTGTAAAAAATTAAAAATCCCCTACATTTTCAAATCCTCCTACCGCAAAGCAAACCGGACGAGTCTTTCTTCCTTTACCGGGCTCGGCGATGAAACTGCATTAAAGTTGTTGGCTAAAGTTGGGAAGCATTTTTCACTGCCGACAATTACGGATATTCATGCTCATGAAGAAGCCGCTATGGCAGCAAAATATGCGGACGCGCTCCAGATACCGGCTTTTCTATGCCGCCAAACAGACCTTTTGATTGCAGCTGCACAAACCGGAAAAATAATCAACGTAAAAAAAGGACAATTTATCAATGGCGATTCCATGAAATTTGCTGTTGAAAAAATACAAAAAGCAGGAAATGACAAAGTAATGCTTACAGACCGCGGGAATACCTACGGGTACAACGACCTTATCGTAGATTACAGAAATATCCCTATCATGAAAGGACATGGAGCGCCGGTGATAATGGATTGCACACATAGCCTTCAACAACCTAATCAAAGTAGCGGCGTTACCGGAGGGAATCCACAGATGATTGAAACGATTGCCAAAGCAGCAATTGCCGTGGGAGCGGATGGATTATTTATAGAGACGCATCCTAATCCGTCTGTTGCAAAAAGTGATGGCGCCAACATGCTTAAACTCGATTTATTGGAAAACCTCCTCACCAAATTAGTAAAAATCAGGAAAGCGATCTAAACAAAATAGAAAAATAGCAATCACCATTTTTTGTTGCTTTACTGTTTTTTTGAAGTCGTTATTTTAGTTGGGAATACAAATCCGGATAGTCGGTGATAGCGCCATCTACGCCCAAATCTTTTAATCGCTGGATGTCTTCCAAAATATCAGGTGTCCAAGGAATAACCAGGATATTTTTTTTATGAAATGCCTTCACCAGACTTTCTGTAACCAAAGGAAATTCAGGACTGAATACGTCGGGTTTAAAGCCCAATTCGTTGATATATCCTTCGACAGTTTTTTTGTTGGAAGCGTCCACCAGGAAAGAAATCTCGATTGTCGGATATTTCTGATGAATTATTCTCAAAGCCCTTACATCAAATGACTGCATCATTGTACGCGTTGCAATACCTTTATCAATAATAATTTTCATTGCCGAATCAATATATTCTTCCAGCGTTGAATAGGTTTTCCCGTCATTTTGCGGGCTTGATTTTATCTCAATGTTGTAATGATTAATGTGATGCAATTGCTTTCCGTACGCTTCGGTAGAATCTATCAAAACGATTAACAGTGGCTTGATTGCATGAATTTTCTCCTGGCGGGGAAAGTCGGGATAAGGTTTAATTCCAACATCATATTTTGCCACACTATCATAAGGCATGTCATAGATCAACCTGCTACGTCCGTCTTTCTTTGTCATCGTTTTCCCTTCAGGACTAAGACAGAAGTCGCTGTTAAAATAACTATCATGAGAAACAACAATCTTTTTATCTTTAGACATTTGAAGATCCATCTCCATTGTACAATCATAGTTGATGGCATTCTTTTCAGAAGCGATCGTGTTCTCCGGCATTAAACCACGGCCACCCCGATGCGCTTGTTTATCAAAACCACGTTTACTACGATGTTTATTTGCTGCAGCGCATGAGGCCAGTGAAGCAACAAATAATAAGAAAAATAAATTTTTATGTATCATGTTAATTTGATTATCCCATCGACCGTTCACCATCCTTCAACAGGCTGAGGATCATTGGGTGATGAAAAACTTTATTAACCTAAAACTTTGCCCATTAAAGGATCGGTAAATGTTTCTTTTCCTGTTTCCACTCTGCCCGCATAACGCATATTAAATAACGGATTCCCTTTTACTGATACGGAAAAATCATACCAGCCAAAACTGGATTTTAGATTTAATACAATTATCTGTTCTGATGCTACCTTTTTAAATACCGGTTTACTTTTATATCCGTTATCTGTAATCTTCAAATCAACCGGATGGCCCGGATCTAAATTGGTTATTTTTAATTCTACATTTCCCGTAAGTGCTTTTTGCGAAAGGCGGCTGGCCTGGTATCCGCAGCTAATTTGTAACAGCGGATCGTTAATGCTACCAATGAATTCTCTAAAGAATCCATTTGGGCCATAAACCCGGAGGTGATAATTATTATCTTCAAATTCACTTAAGGGCCACTCATCGTTTAAGGAATCTCCGGCAGTTACTGCATAATGCCATGTACGGACCGGCTCAAAAACTTTATCCTGGCCATCTATGGTTTCAATTGAAAGATACTTTCCCGGCGCATAAATATTAAACGGCGATCCTGAAGATTGATCCCCAAAAATTTTGTTGTGTGCCTGCATCGTTATTTCAAAACTTTTCTTATCGGCACTCAATTTGCCATCAGCGTAAAGTTCATAAGGCAAAGGGTTTGAAGGACAAATACCAGGTTCCTGCTGCGACATTAAACCAGAGGAAGCGGGATTGCGATTAACTTTTTCAATCTCCGTCTCTGATAATTTTTTAAAATTGGATGGTTCCTGTTTGAATTTCGCATTATATATCTTTTCTACAAAAGGATCCCTTGAAAGAAAAGGGAGTTTTTCTTTTTTATCTTTTTCGTAAGGAGAGAATGCAGAAGTAAGATTTCCACACACAGTTCGGCGCCATTCACTGAGATTGCTTTCCTTAATGTTTTTGCCAAATTTCTTATTCAGAAATTCTTCCAGGAACTGTAAAGTAGATGTATGATCAAAAACCTGTGAACACACCTTTCCGCCACGGCTCCATGGCGATGCAATTATCATCGGCACTCTGAAACCAAGGCCAATCGGGCCACTGCGGGCATTCTTTTTTGAAATCCCTTCGCTAACTTCCTGTTCACGATAAATGTATTCAACACCTGTAGTATTTAAGCCGGGAGAACATTTTCCCGTTTTAGGATCTTTGGGATCGGGCGCTACGAATGGAGGAATATGATCAAAATAGCCATCATTTTCATCATAAGTAAGAATGAAAATTGTTTTCTTCCACACTTCCGGATCCTTGGTAAGAATATCCAGGATTTCGGAAGTAAGCCAAACTCCATACCATGGCGCACTTGGGTGATCAGAAAAATTTTGTGATGGCACCAGCCATGAAACCGTTGGAAGATTTCCCGAATCCACATCCTTGCGAAACTGGTATAAAAAGTCGCCTTTGGGAACAGGAAGTTCACGGCTCACACCATTGTCTTCATAACTTAAGGTGCTCAACTCCAGAAAATCAGCATCACCTTCATTAGTAGTGAACGCCCTTTTGTAAATATTTTTTTGTTGCTGCGATAATTTTTCAAAATTCTCTTTAGTCCATTTTACCAATTGATCGTTTGTATCTTCTAAAACTTCCTTTTTCTTAACGATTTCTTTTTGCAATTTTTCATAATCCTTGTCTGTAGCGGACATTGTATTGAATTTGGTTTCCAAATCAGCAATTTCACCAGGAAGCGTTTGGGAACGATTCTGCAAACTCTGAACATACCGCGAAGAAAATCTTACATTGAATTGTGATAAAAACTCCAAAGGATTACAACCAAAATTACTAAGCCACGCTCTTTGATCTCCTGTAAGTCCACCACCTGCATCCAAATCATTTTGATATACTTTCCATGAGATATCATTTTCTTCAAGCCGTTCCGGAAAGGTCTTCCAATGCGCTTCTCCCCAGGGAACATCATTGTTGATATAAGCTTTTGCATCGCCGGTTCTTTCTCCGCGAATCGTTGCGCTCCAAAGATAAAAACGGTTGGGCCATGTGCTGCTCATCACCGACGAAAAATTCTGATCGCACACGGTAAAAGCATCTGCCATCGCATAATTGAACGGAAGATCCTCACGTATGTAATGACCGAGGGTAAGCGGCATATTTGCATATTTTTTATTTCCCGATCTCTTTGCATTGAGCCATTGATCGTATTTACCCCGGTTATCTGCATCTACCTGGCTGGGACGCGAATGCGGAATTGAACCCATCCAGGTAATTTTCGTATCATGAATATCAAATCGAAAAGGCGCATAGGTTTCACCCGCTTCATTTGTTTGCAGCCAAACCAAATTCTTATCCGGCAAAGTAATGGCGCGCGGATCATTAAAGCCTCGCACTCCCCTCAAGGCACCGAAACAATGATCAAAAGAGCGGTTTTCCTGCATTAGAATTACCACATGCCCCGCGTCCAAATAAGAACTACCCGGATCAGGATTAATCATCAATGCTTTTTGAATAGAAGCCGGCACCGTGCCTGAAAAGCCTGCTGCTGCTGACAGCAGCATAGATTTTTTTAAAAATTCTCTTCGTGTATCCATAATAGTAAGTTTATAAAATTATGATTCGGTTCCTGGCTTCCCAAGTACATTTTTAATAAAAAATCAGGAAACGAAATCTAATCATCTTTTACTAAATATCCTTTTGCTAATTCCCGGAAGGAATTAATTTGATTGTTTTTCCAGGTCTCATCCCGATCAAACTCTTCCATCATTATCTCTGCTACCTTCGGTGCAAGATTCGAAGCCATTCTTGCGTCAATAAATAATAATCTGATTCTGCGGGCGAGAACATCTTCCACCGTTCTTGCCATTTCTTTTCGTACTGCCCAAATAACCTGGATAAGAAAAATTTCCGGTTCTTCATTTAAAATTTCTGAAAATGACAAGTCGCGTTTCGTCATGGCAAACATTTCTTTTTTATCAGCACCATAAATAGAAAGACTATCCGTTGCGTCGGTAGCATCTCTGTAACCGTGGATTTTTAAATGCTCGGTAACACATTTTTTAGAGGGTAGCATTCTTTTTTCAATGATCTTTGACATAGTGTCTTCTGCCATTTTCCGGTAGGTAGTCCATTTGCCTCCTATCACTGAAACCAACCCACTTTTTGAAATAATTATTTTATGGCTCCTTGAAATTTCTTTTGTTTTTTCTGCATTATCACCAGTTGCGGCCAATGGGCGCAAACCCGCGAAAACACTCAGCACATCGCTTTTGGAAGGAGATTTTGAAAGATATTTGCCGGCAGTAGTCAGCACAAAATCTATTTCGTTTTCTAACGCCCTTGGTTCTAATGAATGAGTTTTCAAAGGCGTATCAGTCGTACCAACGATAACATTCTGATACCAGGGAATGGCAAACAATACACGCCCGTCATCTGTGTGCGGAATCATAATTGCATCTTTGCTTTGTAAGAACGAGTTATCTAAAACCAAATGAATTCCCTGGCTTGGCCGAATAATGGAGCCGGCTTCCGGCGCATCCATCTTTAAAATATCATCTGCAAAAACTCCGGTTGCATTTACCACCACTTTAGCTTTCACTTCAAGAACACCACCTGTTTCTTTATCAATAAAAGTTGCGCCGCTTATTTGGTTGTCCTGGTTTTTTATCAGAGAAAGAACTTTGCAATAGTTGAGCGTTATTCCATTATTTTCAACACATGTCTGTGCCAGGTTTAATGCAAGGCGCGCATCATCAAAAGTACCATCATGAAATAACACACCACATTTCAATGAGTCTTTATTAATGGTCGGTAGCCTTTCGATTATTTCTTTCTTATAAATTAATCTAGATTTCCCGATACTTAATTTTCCGGATAGCCAGTCGTAGATTTTAAGACCAATCGTATAAAACATTCCGCGAAACCACGAGTAGCAGGGAATAATAATAGATTCATTTTTGGTAAGATGCGGTGCGTTTTGCATCAACAATCCTCTTTCCTTTAATGCTTCTCTTACCAGCGCAATATTTCCTTGCGCCAGGTATCGCACTCCTCCATGAACCAATTTTGTACTTCTGCTCGAAGTCCCCTTTGCAAAATCTTCCCGTTCCAATAACAATGTCTTAAACCCTCGCGTAGCAGCATCTACAGCTATGCCCAAGCCTGTAGATCCTCCTCCGATGATTAAAACGTCCCATTCTTTCGTTTCACTTAATGAATTAATAAGTTCTTTTCTATCAAATCTCATTCTTCTAATTTTCTTTTACTAAAAAGCTTTTCGAATAAAAGTAAAAACAATAATCCGAACTATTTCATTCTAATTTATGTTTTAATAGTTTCGTTTATATTTCAGATATTTATTTAGTTTTAAACCTAAACCGATTCAAGAATGAAAGAATACATCCTAACCCTGGACCAGGGCACTACCAGTTCAAGGGCAATATTGTTTGATAAAAATGGAAAAATTGCATCCCTTGCTCAGAAAGAATTTAAGCAATTTTATCCTAAACCGGGATGGGTAGAACATGACCCAATGGAGATTTGGTCATCACAGGCATCAGTGATTACAGAAGCGGTATTAAAAGAAAATTTGAAAGCTGATGAGATAGCGGCCATTGGAATCACCAATCAAAGGGAAACAACGGTAGTTTGGGATAGGGAAACCGGTGTACCTGTTTACAATGCCATCGTTTGGCAAGACAGGCGCACATCAGAACAATGTGATATTTTAAAGGGAAAAGGCATTGATGAAATTATCAGGCAAAAAACAGGATTGGTTTTAGACGCTTATTTCTCAGCAACAAAAATTCAATGGATACTGAATAATGTACCAGGCGTAAAAGAAAAAGCTGCACAGGGAAAGTTAGCTTTTGGCACTGTTGATTCATGGCTTATATGGAATTTAACGGAAGGAAAACTTCATATAACTGACGTGAGCAATGCTTCACGCACCATGCTCTTTAATATCAATACGCTCGAATGGGATGAAGAGTTATTGGCCATTTTTGAAATCCCCAAAAGCCTTCTTCCTGAAGTAAAATCTTCAAGTGAAATCTATGGAGAAACTTCAGGTCAGTTGTTAGGGACAAAGGTTCCCATTGCAGGAATCGCCGGAGATCAGCAGGCAGCCTTATTTGGCCATATCTGTGTAAAACCGGGAATGGTAAAAAACACTTACGGAACAGGCTGTTTTATGCTGATGAATATTGGAGACAAACCGGTTTTATCAAAAAATAATCTCATTACAACCATTGCATGGAAGATTGGAGATAAAGTTCAATATGCTTTTGAAGGAAGCATTTTTATTGCCGGAGCTGTTGTTCAATGGCTACGTGATGAACTTAAAATTATTTCATCTGCTGCTGAAATTGAAAGCCTTGCCAAAGAAGTGCCGGACAGTGGCGGCGTTTATATGGTTCCGGCTTTTGCAGGCCTCGGCGCACCTTATTGGAACCAATATGCGCGGGGAACTATTTTTGGAATTACAAGAGGAACTAACAGAAGTCATTTTGCAAGAGCGGCTCTCGAAAGTATTGCCTTCCAGACGATGGAAGTATTAAAAGCGATGGAATCTGATTCAGGAATTGAAATAAAAGAATTACGCGTAGATGGAGGAGCGACACAGAATAACCTGCTGTTGCAATTCCAGGCAGATGTCTTAAAGACTTCGGTTGTTCGGCCAGAGGTAACGGAAGTAACGGCAATTGGCGCTGCGTACCTTGCAGGGCTGGCGGTGGGCTTCTGGGAGAGTGTAGAACAAATCCAAAAGCAATGGCAAATCAACAAGCGTTTTGAACCCGATCCCGACAATAAAGAAGAATTAATAAAAGGATGGTACAGGGCCATTAAGGCAGTAAATGCCTGGACTGAAAATTAGAATGCTTCCAGGTAAAAAATCGTTTATTATAAAAACAAAAACCAAAATTATATGAGTCCTTTTATTGCTGAGCTAGTTGGAACAATGATCTTAATTCTTCTTGGAAATGGCGTAGTGGCCAATGTGGTACTGAAAGACACTAAAGGAAATAGCAGTGGTTGGATGGTAATTACCACAGGATGGGCGCTTGCAGTTTTCGCGGGTGTAGTGATTGCGGGACCATATAGCGGAGCGCATTTAAATCCGGCCGTTACGATAGGTTTGGCTATTGCAGGCAAATTCCCCTGGGCACAGGTTCCGGCTTTCATCGCCGCGCAAATAATTGGCGCTATGATTGGCACTTTTTTAGTTTGGGTAATGTATAAGGATCATTATAAAATAACTGAAGATGCAATTTTAAAAGCCGCATCGTTTTATACCATACCTGCAATCAAAAATGCGAAGCTTAATTTCATCAGTGAAGTTTTGGGAACCTTCGTTTTACTTATAGCTGTTTTTTACATCACCAACGGCGAGCTAGGCAAAGAAAAAACGCCAATCGGGTTAGGATCTATCGGCGCTATCCCGGTTGCATTTATTGTTTGGTCAATAGGCTTATCACTTGGTGGCACTACCGGTTATGCTATCAATCCTGCGCGCGACCTTGGGCCAAGAATCATTCATTCTCTCCTTCCGATGGCCGGAAAAATTAAAACCGACTGGAAATACGCATGGATACCTATCATGGGGCCTATAGTAGGTGCTGCCATTGCCGCCGGGCTTTATTTAATATTGAATGGATGAAACGAGAACAGTGTATTCAGCAAACGAATGAATATTCAAGATTGCTATTTTCCTCAAAATTGATTTTACAAGTAGAAACAGAAAAGATTTTAGGCAATCTCAAAATCCAGTCTGCTATTGGTATTTTCACAAATATCGTTAAATAGACATCCATGAAAATTTTACTATTTACTCAACAGTTTACACCCAAATACCCCGCCAGCCATGCTTTCCGGCAAAGCCTGAAACCTAACCGTAATCTGGTTTTTTCCGTTCAATAATTTTGCAGGAATATCATAGGCTTTGTCAATAAAGTCATTCGGTTTTTCTGCATTTAATTTTTGCGAAGCAATCTTTACGCCGTCTATTAGAATATCAAAATTCCTGTTGCCGCCATCGCCGCCCCAATAAGTAACATTCAATTCAAGATTTGTTGCACCTTTTGTATCCAGCGTAAAGGAAAACCATCCGCCTTCGGACGCATCCCGCCACTTTCGGCCAAAAGCATCCCCGGTGTTGGTTTTCTCGCCTTTGAAATTATGGTCGCGTTCGGGTTGCATCTCTCCTATTCTCACTTCATCCACCGTGTGTGCCTTTATTTCTTCCTGGCGTTTTATTTCTGCCTCGTATTCTTTTTTCTTTTCAGTCCATCCTTCTTTGGTGAACTTATCCCAATAAACGATGTAATGCTGATGATGCATTTGATAAAAAGGAATCAACGAAATACTTTGATCATTGTTGGTGGCAGAAGTTTGAAAGATTAGTGTATCCTTATCGGCAACCGGATTTATTAAATCGCTTATATTTTTATCATCTGACACAAACACAGGGATGTTCTGCATCTCAGGTTTTGCTTTTCCCAGTTCGCCTGAAAGCACAACTGGGCCATACATCACAGCGATAATATTTTTATTATCAGGCATCGATTGCGTATGTATCTTCATCGGCATGGTTACATGTATTTTATCTCCGGGCTTCCATGTTCTGTCAATCGTGTAATAGCCGTCTTCATCTTTTTGCACAGCAACATTATTTTCGTTTACGGTTACCGTTATACCGTTATCTGCCCAATAAGGATAACGGATGTGCACCGGGAATTTAACCGCTTTACCATTGCCTTCAATTTTTATAACAACATCGTTCGTCTTTGGAAATTTTGTTTCAAGTGCTAACTTTAAGTTTCTTTCTTTCCAGTTTAATGTGGAAGGAATGAATAAATTGATATAGAGGCTGCCATCATTTCCTTTTGCATAAATAGTTTCGCCATACTTTACATGATTTTCCATTCCTGTTCCGGTGCAGCACCAAAAGGAGTTTGTTGGGGTAGCATACGTTTTTTCGCCTCCGGCAATTAAGGGAACATAATAGGTAGTCATACCATCATCAGGATTGATAGAACCCAAGATATGATTGTATAAAGTCCGCTCATAGTAATCCATATAATGCCCTTCGAAATTCAGTTCAAACAAATGACGCGTAAGCTTCAGCATGTTATAACTGTTACAGGTTTCTGTGGTATTGTTACTTAATTGATCGGATAACTCATCAGGCTTGCCGAAATGTTCAAAGTTGCTGTTGCCGCCGGTAACGTAAGAATGATCATTAGTAACTATGTTCCAGAAATTCACTGCTGTTGCTTCATTTTGTTGATTCCCTGTCAGTTCGTACTGCCTGGCTGTTCCAATTACTTTTGGTATTTGCGTATTGGCATGTTTGCCTGGCAAAATATCTTCATCGGCTGCAAGGGGATCCAATATTTTTTTATGATCGAAGCGATAAGAAAGAGCAAGATATTTTTTATTGCCGGTCAATGCATACACATTTGCCAACGCTTCATTCATTCCGCCCTGTTCGCAATCCAGCATTTTTTGAAACTGGGCTTCAGTAAGATTTTTAAACTTTACATCAATCCAATTGCAAAACTTTGTCGCAATGCTCAATGCTTTTTTATTTCCCGCGTAAATATCCGCATCTACCAGCCCGGCCAACATTTTATGCAATGTGTACCACGGAACCCAGCCACCATTGAGATCGAAACCCTGTGAACGGATATCGCCAGCAGCCACCTCATTCCAGATCGAATCTTCACGTGGAATTGCACCGACGTAACCCGTCTTTCTTGCACGCTGGCATTCATCCAATTGATCAACTACATAATCAACCTTTTTCTTAAAGCGCTTATCGCCTGACGCCGCGTACATCATGGAGCAGGCAGATAGATAATGGCCAAGCGAATGCCCCGAAACACCCTCGCTCTCCCATCCACCATAAATGGGCGCTTTCGGTTTTAATCCTGCGTTTACGCGAAAGCGGTGCATAAAACGATCAGGCTCCAGGGATAAAAGATATCTGGCATCTTCATTCATCGCATCTTTAAAAGACGAAGACAGGAGCCGCACATCGTTTAAAGGAAAGAAGGTTGCTTTGAAGGGTACATCATTTTTTACTTTGAATGGAGCTTGGGCAGAAGCATTAAACGACATGAATGCAGTGAAGCAACAAATAAGAAGCTTTTTCATTTTTGATAGATTTTAAGCAGGCCACGAACCTGCCTTGATCAACAGACAGGTTACGCCAATTTTTACGAATTATTTTATCCAGATAGATTGCGTAAAAGCTCCATTGGCAGCAACGTCCCACACTTCTACTCTTACCCAAGTCCTGTTTTTTAAATTTGTATTGAAGGTAAAAGTTTTTTTACCGAATGCTTTTGTGGTATCCAAATTAATTCTATCACGATATACATTTGTCCCATCGCCTGAAATGATCTCAGCAAAGTTTAATGGAAATGTCCAGTTGATGGCTAATTCAACTTTAGCTTCGCCTGATGAATTTAGCATAAGTGTTTCATTAGAGGTTTTACCATTCACTTTAAAAACAGGAAGCAACACTTCTCCTGTTGTCGTAAAAAATTTACCGTTCTTCATTACATCTAAGATGGGCTGCCATCCGTCATTATAGTTGGGTAATTTATCAAGTTGTAAATAATTTACATTTAAATGGGCATACATTTCATTTTCGGGTTCAATAGAAAATAAATCTGCTTCACCAACTACATGCTTTTTGAATCTCCGGTTATTCATATCATCCATTAAATCGAGTACGCGCTTGCCAAGACGTGGCTGCGAGAGGTCGGCGGGCATTGCTTTCCATGCGGCACCCATAAAATGACCGGATTTAAAAAAGGATTCATTTCTATAATCGTCAGGAAACCCTACAGAGCCTTTTGTGCGTGCATGTGCCGTCCATGCCAGGCCATTTTCTGCTTGTAATAATTTCAGCATTTCTTCCTTATCCGATATGCGATAAACTTTTCCATACTTCGGATTATTAGTAACAAAAGGCATGTCAGGTTTTCTTGCCATGATCCAGTAAACAGGTTTTGGGAAAAACGCCAGCCAGTGGCCTCCAAAAAATTCATTAGGCTCTTCACCAGGCAGCAATAAAAAGTTTTTATCGGATAATCTTTTACATTGCGTAAACAATGCATGCAATTCATTTAAGCGAGTGGAATCAGGGCCTTTGGGATGCGCCGTATAATGAAACTCAGCGAGGTGCACAATATTGACACCAGAATTTTTAAAAACTTTTACAAAGTTGGGATACTCAGGGATTGGCTTTCCTGCTAACACAACATGCATGATAAATTCATTATGAAAATGACTGCACATTGTTTTGTATCCAGGCAACGGGACGTATGCATCATCATGCGTAAATTGTTTTACTTCATTTAATGCCGTTGCCGCTTTACCTGTACTCAGCAGGCAAAAAAAGTTAAGCCGTTGGTGCGTACCCGGAGGCGCATTAAACCACGGCACAAATCGATTATCGCCCTCCAGGTTTTGGCGGATGCCGATTCCAAATCCATTAAACATTTTTCTGTAATTATTTCCATACCACGTAAACTTTAAATTGAAGGCTTCATCAAGCGGATAAAAATATTGGTGTGGTGCAGGGAATACCGCGAGGCTTCCTCCATTGTTTTCGCCAATTACCGTGCGGTATTTTACTTCGAGATTTCTTGCGGTATCTTCTTCTTTTGCCGGAGCATAATGCAGTTGCTTTTTCGTATCACTCCAGGCGATAGAATTCCAAATCTTCTTCTTATTTATCAATCCGGCATCATATAAAATTGCTGTCGAATCAATATCCGTGGACATTACAGTCGCGACATTAAACAGCGGGCTTCCATTGTACAACGTAATTTCCAATGCTCCGCTAAAGGTAGCTGCACTCATTTTTGAAATCCGGATAATGGTATGAGCGCCTTCAGTAATAACACTTGCGCTGTCTTTTTCAAAATTCACTGCATAAGACTCATGCGGCTTTAATGGTACTTTATCAAAGAATATATTCCACCCGTTTTGAGAAACTAAATCTCTTTTGCCAATCGTTAAAATAAATGCCGGATCAAGCCCGGACGCAATTTCTTTGCTCCGCAGTTGAATGCTTTTGAAGAGTGGTTTATCTTTTGAAAGATCCAATAATAATTTTCCGGATTCATTTTTTCCTGTGGGCCAACTCACGCTTAACACATTTTCCTTTACAAAGACATCTACATCGCTTCTTTTGTTATATGCACTCAAATCTAAATTCGTTTGGGCGTTACAAAAAACACTGAAAAGAATAAAAATCGACGCAAAAATATTTTTCATCTTCTATAAAATTTAATAACAGTCAAGCAACAAATAAATCACTTTCTTATTTTAACTACCATTTTATTTGAACGCTTCTCCCATCTGATGAATTGATGAAATGCAACAAGCAAGTATGCGATAATTCATCCCATTCATTTGTATCTTCCAAAGGCTTTCCCTGCACATCATTTACTACAACTGCCAATGGCTTTGATGGCAAAAGAATGCGCATGACATTTTGTGTGTTCGATGGACTTTTGGTAATGAACGAATACGAGTGCGTATCTCTCTTTTCTTCATACACTCTTGATGCCGCGCATAGAACCTGCGGTTTGTTCTTTTCTTTTATTCTATTTAAATCATATAGCAATGATTGTTGACCCGGTTGAATAATTTTTTCCTGCAAAACAGGTAGCGCAGGATCAAACATATCTATCACCGGACCTTTAATACGAAGTGGCTCTTCATTCACACTTTCGTTCATCACAGCAGCAATATCATACGGGCCACGCTCAAGATAAAAATAATTTTTTGTTTCAAGTTTTCCTGCGTGTGCTTCTTTCTCATAGGCGTCTTTTACAATTCTCAGGAAGCTACTGTCGGCATTAACCGTTAAAACAAGCTCTTTCGGGTCTTCTCTCTCAATAAAAACTTTCCCTTTACCATAAGAATACATTATTTTATTCTCCGATGGATTGATGCGCATCGTTCCAAACAAATGCTCAGAAGGCGCGGTATAATTGTTACCATTTGTATTCCACCATTCTTTTACGTTCTGAAAAGGATCATTATCTCTTCCATAATAAATTAAAACGCCTCCCTGCTTTACCCACGTGGCTAATTGCTCATTTACTTTCTCTGACTGTGGCTTCATGTTGGCATAGCTCATTACCAAAACTTTTATATTTTTCGATGTATTGGTAAAGCCAAGATTCTCCATGTGTACCGTTTCTACAGGAATACCTCGTTTGAGCAATGGCATTACCATTCCATAAAAATCAGACAACTGCGGGTCTTCATAATTTTCGTGTGTGGGAAACCGTTGGAACATCATAGAATTACCTACAAGAACACCAATACCTTTTGATCCATTAATTTTGTTGGAAGAAAGCGGCATCTCCCGGAGGGCATTCACCATCACCTGCATTCGTGTTGCAAATGCCGGAGATATGGGTTGTTCTTCATTGCTGCCTTCGACTTTAAATTTGCCAAGATAAATTCGATGAGGCCAGGGCATCACCTCGTAATTATCAACAGATGGATACAGCAATTCTGCAGTGTAAGTAGCTTCGTAATTTATTTTATAATCATCCCATGTTCTTGCTCTATCTTCTATCGGATCGGTAAGAAAGTAAATTTTACGGCCTGTTGGTGCAACCATTGAAAGCATGGAACCATATTCTAAAAAAGCATTTTCAAAAACACGCTCTTTTTCGATTCCATTAAAATAAACAGGTTCTCTTGAGGTACCCGTCCACACCTGGGCTATATAACCATCCATACCGTTGAGAGCAGCCAGGCTTGCTTCAGGGCTTACAATCTGCCATGAAGAATAGTTCAATAACGAATGGGTGGGTACGAAACATTTTACATGGATGCCTTTGCTTTCACCATAAGATTTTGCATATTGAAATACTTCTTTGAGCGCATGAAAATATAAATGATATTTAAGTTTGGAGGAAAGATAAGTTGCTTCCGGCGATTCATGCTGCGGCATCCATGCAAAACCATAATATTTTTGCCATTGCTGTTTAAAAGCTTCGCTGTATCCGGCTCTTGCCCAGAACTCCGGCTCTTCCAGGTAAATAGTTGTGATACCATCGTCGATTACTTTTTTGATAACGGTTTTAAAATAGGCGATAAAATTATCTGTTGGCACTATATAAGGAATTCCTTTTCCATGGCCAATGTGATTCCCGTTTCGATCCACCTGGCCTTCTGAAGTTTCATGTTCCGTTCCGTCCCATTTGCCTGTGAAATAATCCTGGTAATTGCCCCAGGCAATGCCGGTCATAAACTGAACATTATAGCCCTGTTTTCGATAGCCCTCCACCCTTTCCCTAAAAGTGCTGTCCATTCCATATACCATTGCAATGTCTGTTCGAATGTCGTAAGCCGGGTTCCACGGGGCCGCTTCCTGGAAAGAAGTTTTATCCGGAAGACCTGATAATGTTTTCGTTTGTGCGTTGAGGTTATGAAGAGAGAAAAGTAAGAGGAAAAAAGATAAGGTGGAAAAAATTTTAGTCATAATTTTTAATTATTGCTTTTGCAACTTTTGGCCTTCAAAACCTCACGCCAACCCTCTCCAAAAGAGATGGACGTGGTTTGTTTAGCAGAATTTAAAGAAAGATTATTTTTTCTTATAAGGATTTTTCTTTGGGTTCATCCTGGTATCGTACATATTGATAACTTCAATAGTGGTTTCTTTTATTCTGTAATATAATCTATTGTGCTTTGTTATTAATATAGACCGGACATTTTTAAAATATGCCGACTCTGCGCCTATAAACGGATGCTTTGAAAGATTATCCAAACGTCTTTCTACTTTATTTTCGAAGCGATTGGCAACTGTTTTGCCCCATTCCGCTTCGAGATAGAAAAGAAGTTTTATTAATTTAGCTGTAAACTTTTTCTTTACTATTATTTTATACGCCATCTTTTAAGGGCCTGTTTAAAATCAGCAAAAGAATCGGTTTCATGGCCAAACGGCTCCTTTAAAAGATTTTTCAATTCCTCCAAATCCTCACGTGAAAGTTCGTCTGCAATATCTGGTTTACCGACTCCTGTAAAATAATCATAATCTTCTTTCATCAATTGCAAAAGATTTTCATCATTAGTGGCGGATATTTTATCAATCAATTCTTTTTTTAATATCGTTGACATACAAAATACTTTTTTCAAATTTAAAAAAAATAAACTAACAACGAACCATTTTTTAGGTGCTGAACTGATAACGACTTCTAATACGTTTTCTCTACAATGGGCCATCCGTTTTTATAAACTATAGGCTCGACGCACATTACGCGGCGCACATATTTATCTTTATGTTCCTCTCCCGCTTTTGCTGCTTCATCCGGCCATATTGCATGGTAAGCTATCCAGGAATTGCCTTTATTGTCTTTCACAATAGAATTATGACCCGGGGCAAACCAGTTTTTATCTTTTTCTAAAATAACACTACCACCGTTTCCGTTTGCTTCTCCCAATCTTTCGAAAGGCCCGAAAGCATTATCAGCCCTTGCCACCATCACAGCATAGTTTGCATGATCACCACAACAATTATCACCTGAATAATAGAGATAATATTTTCCATCATGATAGTCCACCCAGGCGCCTTCAATTAATTTAGAATAATCTTTTTCTTCGTTTGGAAACAGAACAGGCTTTGCAGCAGAGCCATCTTTAAAGCTCTTCCAGTCATCATTTAATTCCCTGACTTTTATTGGCGCAAAGTCTGAACCCCAATACAAAATTTTCTTTCCCGTTTGCGGATCAATCATTGCCATAGGATCAATGTTTGAAAAACCCTTCCCCTCCAGCAAGGGTTTACCGGAATCAATAAAAGGGCCGCCGGGAGTTTTTGAAAAAGCAACGCCTATACACATGTTCAGACTTGTATCATTGTTCTGTGCGCTGTAAAACATCACATACTGATTGTTGATAGAATCATATAAAACATCCGGCGCCCAAAAACGTTGCGTATTACTTGCCCATGTTGGTTTTCGGGGCAACGCATCTCCCTCATACTTCCAGTTAAATAAGTCTTTGGAGGAAGCAATCTGAATGTTATTCATTTTGCCACCATACATTCCATTTGTGGCATAAGCATAATATGTTCCGTTTGCATTGATTACAGTCGGGTCTGGAAAATCAATATTTAAAACAGGATTTTTCTTTATCGTATCTACATCATCGGTACCTGAAGGAACATTTAAATGAACACCCGCGGCAACAGGCACGCCAAAGTTGGGCGAACCGTCAGCATTCCAGGTAAATTTTTGCGCACGGGGCGAACGATATCCACCACAACCCTGCCCCGGCTCGCTGTTTGCGTGATATAAAATGTAATCTTCCGTACCGTCCGGTGATTTAAAAAATGAATTATGCCCGGTAGCGTAAACATGATTTTCAGGTGACTGTTTAAAAACAGGAAGATCCGATTTTTTCCAGGAAGAAGCGTCTAATAAATTATCGTGTACGCCTGCCGTTAGCATGCCCAAAGCATAATAATCTGTCCAACACCCGCTGGCTGAATAAATCAAAAACAGTTTATCACCATGCTTTAAAATCTCGGGGCCTTCATTCACACTTACATGTTTAACATCATTGGGATTATTCAAATCTCCATTTTTTTCCCATTGGTAAGTAGGCGCAGAAATCAATGTGCGCCTGCCCTCTGCAGTCCATGGATTTTTCAATTGCGCAATAAAAATATCCTGCTCCCCATTTTCATCGCCTTTCCACCCGCTCCATATCACATACAATTTCCCTTTGTTTTCAAATACGCTGGCATCAATAGCCCATTTATTCTCCGGAAGATTGAGCTCTCCTTTCATTACCCATGTTCCCTTCAAAGGATCTTTGGATGCATTTTCAATAACATACATTCTATGATCAACATTATTACCGCTGTCTGCTGCAAAATAGACATACCATTTGCCCCTCAGATAATGTATTTCAGGCGCCAATATTTCTTTGGAAAAAGGACCAGTAGCAGGAGGCGTCCAGACTACTTTTTTTTCTGCAGATTTCAGGTCAACTATATTTTTTGTCTTCCATAAGGTGATATTACGACCGGTTGTATTGGTATAATAATAAAACCCATCATGGTATATGACCCATGGATCGGCTCCGGAAGGAAGCAAAGGATTGGTGTAGGTTTTTTGTGCACTGGCCTTAATTACAGTAAACGAACAAAAAAGGAAGAAAATGAATTTATACATTTGATTAGGATTTTTTAAAAGCCCCAACCCAACCCCTCTCCGAAGGAGAGGGACACGCTCTAAAAGGGAACATGTTCTGTAGTCTATTTAATCGTTGAAAAATCATATAAGCTATAAGTTTTATAAACCTGACCGGGCTCTAGAACGGTGGATGGATAAGACGGCTCGTTCGGAGAATCAGGATAGTGCTGAGTTTCCATAGCAAAGGCAGTCCTGAAATCATCTTTCCTTCCATCACTGAAAGTATTTTTGCCAAACATAAAATTACCGCTGTAAAATTGCAGCCCGGGCTCTTCGGTGTAAACATTCATTACAATTCCCGACTTGTCGCCGGTTACCGTCGCAGCGTGATTTAAGCCCTTTACTTTGGTTCCGTTTAATACAAAATTGTGATCGTATCCTTTACCATTTTTCAGTTGAATATTGTTTTCGTCTATCCTGGCACCGATAGTAGTTGGTTTCGTAAAATCGAATGGTGTCCCCGCTACCGGGGCAATAGGGCCAAGCGGAATAAAGCCCGAATCTATCGGAGTATATTTATTCGCATAAATCTGAACAGCATGATTTAATATCGTTCCGCTTCCTTCTCCATTCAAATTGAAGAAAGCATGATTGGTCAAGTTCACCACAGTTTTCTTATCCGTGGTGGCTTCATACTCTGCCTTGAGGCCATTATCGCCCGTTAAAGAATAAGTAACTTTTACTTTTAGGTTTCCGGGAAAACCTTCTTCCATATCTTTCGACAAATAAGTAAGTTGTAAAGTAGAATCGTTCAATTTATCCGCATCCCAAACCACATCCTGAAAACCTTTTTTACCACCGTGCAATGTGTTCACACCATTATTAATAGACAACTGGTATTTCTTCCCGTCCAATGAAAATTGTCCTTTGGCAATGCGGTTTCCATAGCGCCCGATGGTTGCTCCAAAATAAGGCTCAGTAGATTTTTCATAACCTTCAACACTATTAAAACCAACCACCACATCAGTCATTTTTCCGTTCTTGTCCGGAACCAAAAGACTGACAAGCCTGCCACCATAATTTGTAAATGCAGCCTCCATTCCGTTGTGATTTTTTAAAACATACAAATCAGTTGCCTTGCCATCTATCGTTGTTTCAAAATTTTTCTTATCAGGTATTAAGGAAGCAGTTCCTGAATCTGCAGCGCTCAGAATGGAACTATTTTTTGTTGAATCTGTTTTACTTTCATCAGCAGATGAAGAACCATTGCATGACATAAGCGATGCAAAAGTGAATACCGTTGCGATTAGTAAGAGCGATTTTAATTTCATATCTGAATTTATTTTTTTGACTTTATAATTTTTCTACTGACGGATATTATTAATGTTCCGCATCGTCGATAATTTCAGGAAGACAATTCCGAAAGAATCAAAAAGAACTCTAATTCAATGCTGCAAGCCTTGAATAAATTTCAATCATCGCTGCCTGGTCAATAAGACTTTTTCTTTTGCCTTTCTTTCCAATAAGGCCTTCTTCATCTCTTTCTTCTTTCCAAACCCTGTTGGCATCGTCAATAAAAAATTGAATATGATCTTTGTTTTTATCAACATGATACAAGGCAATTTCTCCCCGCAACAAAACCGCATTGAACCAATAGTTGCCGGGCAACTTAAGATTCTTATAAAAATGTTGCTTTGCTGCCGATGCAATACGTTCTGCTTCATCCAAATATTTTTTATCGTTTGTAATTTCAAATAACAAAACGTTCGACTGCAGCATGGTACCGGTATTGTAAGTATAAATTGCGGAATCAATTTTTAATGATAGAATTCTTATATTATCATAATAAAGACCGCGGGGTGCCTGCAGATGTTTATTTACCCAACTGTATAAGGCTAAAGCAGTGTCTAAATAATTTTGATGATGAGTTATTTTGTACAATTGAAGCGCGATGATAATTCCAGGGCCATTGGAGCAGGTATTTTTAGAAGTCTTTTGATCTTCCCGCCAATACAATCCACCTCCGGACAAGGTATCATAACCCGTCATCATAAAACGGTAAATCATTTTTGCAATGTCTAAATATTTTTGATCGTGGTTTCTGTTATAGGCATCCAAACACGCAATCGCTATCCATTGATTGTCGTCATAAAACCTCGAATCTTTTTCTTCTTTTGTTACATAAGCCTGGTAGCCGGGAACAGGCGGAATGTCGCTGTAATACTGATGAATGGCCTTCATCACGGGTGTCATAAAATCTTTTGCAGGAAATAAAACTTCTTCTTCATTAGCTGCTTGTATCAATGCGCATAAGGGCCATAAGTATGAATGTTTCTTTTCGTTTGACCGGACTTGATTGGTTTCATAGTACAGAGAATTCGCAGTATCATAAAAATATTGATCAACATTTTTATTCAATGTTTCTATTCTTTCTTCATAAGTAGCTTTTGATTGTGCTTTCACGAAGTTGACCGCATGAATAGCAAGACATGAAATGAAAAATATTTTTATGTTTATCATTCTAATCAGCATCTTGAAATTATTTTTGTCGAAGTAATAAAAATGGATTCTGAAATAGCTTTTATTCTAATTCTTTTACAAGCACAGTGATATCTTCACGCTTCGAAAAATTAGTATGATTTTTCTGCACAAAATTTTTTATTTTATCCTTTTTGTCAGGGAAAATTTTACCTAACTGTTTCTGGTTTCCGGCTCTTTCCAGATTGCCGTCTTTTAAAATAAAAAAATCATTTTTTGGAATCACTGTGTAGCCATCAGGAAGTTTTAATCCGTAGGCACCGCCATCTCTAATTAAAGACTGGTAGGAAGATGCAGCGCCGGTATTGGTTGTACTTCCGTACCCGATAGATGTACCCGGCTCACTGACGGTAGCTGTAAACTGCTCTAATAAAGGCATTGGACCATTTACGAGCACCTCATAAAATTTTTTATTCAATGGAATAAACTTTCTATCACCTATGTAGATCGTATCCACACTTTCAGCATTGGCGATAGCGGCAAATTTTCCGTTATCCTCAAATACCATTTCGTTGGTAACGATGTTATAATTTAGACGCTGTTTATAATTTTCGCCCGATTTTAATTTCACCGTTCCGGGACTGAATTCATCAAACACGTACTGAATTAACTTTACCGGCTGGTTGCCGTTTTGCGCGTGAGCATAATTGCTGCAAAAAAGAAGCGTTATAAAAATATATTTTATCATTGAAAGTTATTTTGTGATTAAAAAAACCTCACCCCAACCCCTCTCCGAAGGAGAGGGACACGCTCTATTAGAAATCGCCAAGCGTTTGAACTCACCATTCACATTAAATATTCACATTCGCGGCTCAATATTCGTCACTCACTATTCACCATTTACTGTTCACTACTCCTCTCACCATTCATTTTCCAATCAAGCAACTTCATATAATAACCTCCCACAACACTTCTTGCCTGGAAACCGACCTGTTTTCCATTAGTAGTCTCGTGCCAGTCGCTTAGCGGTACTCGGGTAGGCGTCTCAGTTACATACTTATATAAAGGATCAATAAGCGCTTCAAAATCCTTGTGATTATCAGCCATTGTGGCTGTCCACATAATCCAATCGCTCTTTGTATACGTTTTGCGGCTGTCGAGCGGCAATCCAAATTCATTTTGTTTGGTAAGATAAAATTTTATTTCCTTTTCCATTACTTCTTTCGGAAATAAATTGAGATCCAAAACTTTATCCCACACCATATTGTATTTTTGGCTCCAGGTGTTATTTTTATCAAACGTCAACGCGTAATGATCGCCTTCATCGTCATAAACCATCCAACGTTGCGCCATATTTTTTGCCGTATCGATATATCTTTTGCCAACGTCTTTCATGCCGAGCATATTGGCCATCATGCCATAAGCGCCAATTCCTTCGATGGCTTTCACAGAAAGATTGGCATTGCGTGCGAGGTGGCCGGCGAAGTCATCTGTGCATAATTGATTGACAGGATCGAAACCCTCTTTCATCAAATAATCAGTCCAAATAGTTAACGTTTTCCAGTGCTTCTTTGCGTAATCTGCATTACCTTCTACTTTTGCAATCGCCGCAGTTATCAATACCACGTTACCCGATTCTTCTACCGGCATCCCTTCGCCGTATGTTTGCCCGTTGGCAATCGGATAAGTCCCCAAATCGTGCGCTGCAAAAGGATGTTTCCATTGACCGCTCTCGCTGTAATAAAAAATACCATTCAACATCCCTTTCAGTAATTCAGGATTGTAAGCAAGAAATAATGGCGCAGATGGATATGTTATGTCAACCGTATTGATGGAACCATTGCTAAAGTTTTCTTTTGATAAAAACAGAAGTTCTCCTTGCGGGCTTTGTAATAATTTATGCGCGGCAATGCTTTGACGATAAGCGATAATACACAGATCAGCATACGTTTTGCCACCGGCATTTACCAAATCATTGTATAAGCTTTTATTCCAATCATCACATTTTTGCATAACGCTTTTATATTGGGTAGCTGCCTTTGAAAGTTCGTTTTCTATAGTTTCTTTCCCATCATTGCTCCACCATGGACGCAGATTTTGGTGAAAATACTGAATAGAATAAATATCATCATAACCCAATAAAAAGTATTGTTCTTTTCCTTCGTTGCCTACTTTTCCTAAATCAACCGACGTGTTTAGAAAAAGATTTTTCCCGGTAATTGCCGTTGTGGCTGCCTTGTTAGCAATAAAAGAAGCTTCAGCCTGTGATGCAGTGCTGATATATTGCATAGCCTTCACCGAAGACGGAACTGCAACATACATATACCCCCAGTCAATGCGAAGGTCATCACCTTTCTTTTGCAAGACCGGTTGCTCTTTGGTACCGGCTTTTAAAATATCCAGGTTGGATGATGAATACTTTTTAGTAACTACTTCCTGCGTAGGCACGTTCACTGCGATGTTAGTAGAAGCGCCAAAGTACAATTGCACATTATGTTGTTTCCCATCATTTGCTTTTACTGAATAAGTGATATAGGAAATCGGTCTTGCCAAGAGATCAATGTCCTTTAATAATAAGGGAGATGTGAATGTAAGTGTAGCATCCACAGGGCCGCACACAAAATTATAAATCGTTTGTGTCGCATTCATTGTCAGATTTTTCTGTTCGGCCGGAACGACGTTTTTGTTATTTTTCAACAAAGGTTCATTTACGATTCCGGCATCTAAGAAAGCGCCACCGGCAGTATTGGCTATATGAATGGCCAAGACATTTTTACCATTTTTCAAATTCGTTTTCCCTAAAGGGATGTATTCAAACTTGTGAACCCAACCAATTTTTTCATAAACTTTCTCTCCATTCAAATACACTTCGATGTTGTCATCATGGTTTAATTTCAAAAAGACTTTATTAAAATCTGTTTTGCTCAAATTAAATGTGCGGCGTACCCAAAGATCCTTCGTACGCCAAACCGTTCCGGCTGTAGATTTATTATCAGAGAACGGCGCTTTGCCGGTTTTCCATGACGCATCATCGAAGGAAATATTCTTCCAACTTTCCTGTGGCGCTGTTTCAGAATATTTTACGGTGTAAGCCTGTTCATCGCTTGCCGGTAAAATACTTTGATAAGTTTTGCTTTCGTTTCCCATCACACGATAAATTTTACCATCTACTTTTATCATGCCTGTGATTGGCTGATCTGTGCCGGTCCAGTGTTTGGTGGGGGCAGCATTTAAAGTATCCGTCATTGACCAGATACTAAAGTAGGAATCGTGTGTTATCAGTGGATAGGCCGGGGCTTTATGTACCTGGGCAAAGGAGGAAGATGTGAATATTGCAAAACAGAAGGTTAGAAGTTTTATTTTCATGATGTTGTGGAGGGTTCTAAGATAAATTATGATTAATGGTTTTTAAAAGAAGATATTATTGGTTAAATAAAAATCATGTTTATTTGTTTGTTTGCTGTAAAAGCCTCACCCCAACCCCTCTCCGGGGGAGAGGGACACGCTCCGGACAATCTATCACTGGGGGAAAGGACACTCTTCATTGGGAGATTCCCGATTAAAAATTTCAATGAAATAAAATTCATGGCTATTTGTTTATTTACTGCTATCAATCCTTTTCCCTCGTCTCACATCCCCTGCTTCCTTTCACTTCGCTCCTGTCAATGATTTGATCAGCGCAATTTCGTCTTCACTATACGGCGTTCCATCCGGTCTGAATATGTCGTGGAACCAAACCTTTGGTTCCGCACCATCTGGCATGGGCGTATCCCAGGCATAAATAGTATTTGTTTTGCCCGCAACCAATCCCCAATTGATAGCGCCCACGTTTTCCTTTTTAAGTAAAGGCATAATATTAGAAAACAAGCTTCCTCTTGTTCTTGCCATATATTCCGTACATATTAAAGGACGGCCATAAGTTTTTAAACTGTCAATCGCTTTGGCATGTTCCGGCTCTTTATCATAATTGTGATAGGTAATTACATCAGAATTTGCTAATTGATAAGTAGTCAATTCAGTAAGCTTCTGATCCCACACGCCAGCAGATAAGGGCTGATCAGGATTCACCTGCCTGGCCCATGAAAACTCTTTTTCTAAAAGAGGCAAGCTCTTGTTGCCATTTCCGGAATTGCCCGGTTCGTTATAAAGATCCCAAAGAAGGATTCTTCTATCGTGTTTAAATGTCGTTAAAATATCTTTTACATACTTCTCTAATGTGTCACCGAGCCGAGGTTCTGTGTGGTACAAAGATCCCGGATCCCTCAGCCATCCGGAATTATGGATACCTGTTTTTGGTGCAGGTTGTTTGCCGGCATGGTAGGTGTCATTCCAGCAATCATCAAAAATTACGAAGATAGTTTTGACGTGATGTTTATCAGCGATGGATAGATATTTCTTCATCCTGTTTTTAAACCCTTCTTTATCTTCCTGCCACGCTACATGGTGCAGAAAAACACGCATCGCATTGAAGCCAATTGATTGCGCGTAACCCAGTTCGCGATCTATTGTTTTGGGATCAAAGGTAGCAGCCTGCCACATTTCCAGTTGGTTGATCGCAGTGCTTGGAATAAAATTGCTCCCGCTGACCCAGCCCTGTTTCGCATACCAATCGTTGGCTTTTTCTTTACTCCATACAGCCCTTTCCTTTTGCGCATATAGATTACCGTTAGTTAGTAAAACCGCCGATAGAAGAATAAAAAATACTTTTTTCATGAACGTGATTTTTTTCTTATTAATATATATTTATTGTTTCATTTTAATAAAAACAAAAGGAGATTGCCAGTTGATAAGATTAAGAACCGTTACATCTCCTTTTTTTAACTACTGCTTGATTATGAGAAAAAGTTTAACCAGCCAGTCAATATCATTTGCATCTATTTAAACAAGTTTATCTCTACTAAGGCTTATTTTTTTCAGTTTTATTTCACCACAGGAAATGCAGAGATCCTTAACCTTGCAGCTCCCATTGGTATCAGCTCAATTTCCTGTTCACTTGTGTGTACATCTACCGGGCTTTGCGGCAACAGGCCACACAAACCGTATTGATCTATTGTCCATTCCGGTATCAATTTTCCTTTTGCTTTGATCATGATCGGCACATCTTTTTGATCAAAAGGAAAATTACTTTGCGGCCATGCCTTTTTAATTATTTCGAATTGGTCCGAAAGTGGTTTCCCATTTAATTCCAATCCGTAATTCCACATACTTTCGGGATAAATATTATAAGCCGGCCATTTGGATTGATCTGCATTTGGTTGCCATTTGGAATCACCGATAGCAAATTCTTTACTATCTACTTTTTGATAATACTCTTTAATTTTTAAAGAAAAAGTGAGCGGGCCATAATTAACACTCACGCTGTTTTTATTTTCGGTCCATAGTTGTAATGCCAGATGCATAGGCAATGTTAGTTCAACCACATCTCCTTGTTTCCATTTGTTTTCGAGGCGGATGTAGGAACCTGGAGTTGCTTCAACATTGACAGGATTTCCATTCACTGTTACTTTAGCATCCTTACACCACCGCGGTATCCGCAGGTAAAGTGGGAAGTTAACGGGCGAAGAAGCGTTTACATCTATCTTAATATTTTCATCAAAAGGATAATGAGTAGTTTGTTTTAGCGTAACCGTTTTGCCTTTTTTATCACCAACTTTAACGGTTGCTTCACTGCTGTTGTACATCATCGCAGCAATTCCATTGTCAGGAGTCGCCATCCACAAATGTTCTTCATAGTAAGGCCAGCCCTGGGAATGATTGTGCTGGCAACACCTGCTGCTGAAAGGATTCATCGTGAGGAAAGGGCCGGCATTTTCTATGCCGGGAGAATGATTTTTGCTATCGCTAATAACCATATTTGGAGCGGTTAAATAGCGAAGACCTCTGAAGTCGGGCATTACGGCAGCAGGATAGGTATTAAAAGCCACATCTTCACAATTATCGGCCCACATCGGGTCTCCGGTAATGCCCGACAATATTTCGTCGCTTGCCATCTGCTCTACCATTCCACAGGTTTCTACGGCCTGCCGCGGATCGGTATAACCTTTTCTTGCATTTTCATCTGCACCATACATGCCGCCCGGAACTTGCCCGTAGATATTTCTTACCAGATGAAAGTCGTTATAAGTTGCCTGCAATAAACTGCTGTCTTTTGCCTGCATGTAATAGGTAGCAGGCTCCCTGAAACACTGCGCTATATTCACATTGTGCCAATTGGGCAAATTATTTTTTTGATCCCAGTTGGCAGTATTCCTGAAGATTTTGGTGCCCAGATCAAGGAGTGATTTTTCACCTGTTTGATTGTACAACCAATAAACACTGTACAAATTATCGCCACCACGGCTGTTTTCCCAATATGTTTTTAAAAGAAGACTATCCGGAACCGAAGCCTGCCATTTAAAATATTTGGTCATAAAAGGAATCACGCGGTTATCGTTACTATATTCATAATACGACTGTAAGCACCAAAGCATGATCATGTTCGGCCATAGGTCCGGTATTTTTATAATTTGATTTTCTTTATTTCTTACTACTTCACCCGGTCCGAAGAAGCCATCGGCACGTTGGCTTTGAAAAACTTTTTCTAGCCACAATTTCGTTTCATTGATGATGGATTTATCGTTTAAAATATAACCCATATCTCCGTACCCTTTCAACCAGTAAGGCACTTCTTCCCAACCGTGATCACCTTTGCCGGTACCGCTGAACCATGCATTATCTTTCTTTTCAAGCCAGGCACTTATTTCACCGAGTTTACCTGTCAATCCGTCTCTCTGAAGTTCAAGATATTTTTTTATCCAGCCTTCAGGTTGAATGCTGCCAACGGGGAGTTTGATAAAAACCAAAGGCTCCAAAGGCTTTTTGTTGCTGAGGTAATGGACGTTATAAGTGGCAGTAGACGGACGTTCTACAACGGTTGCTTTCAGATTACTTTGGGCTTTTCCCTGATTAAACCAAAGGAGCGACATCAAAACAGTAAAGCAACTTTTATTCAGGATTTTTGTTTTCATCATTGTTGTTTTTGTCGCTTTCAAAGTTACCATAAATGAAAGGCAAGTTTTTCAAATAGTTTCACAAACCTATAAGGTTTTGAAAACCTTACAGGTTTTACTCCGGAGCTGTCAGCCAAAAAACATGCTAAAGCCTCACCCCGGCCCTCTCCTCAGGGAGAGGGAGAAGTCAGCCAGAAATCAAAAGGCTTACTTCTGTCGCTTACTAATGTTCCGTTTTTAATTTCTAACGGTGCTACCTGAATGGAGGAGCGCCTTTCATCAAAAGGATAAATACCGTCCGCTCTTAGCGTAGCATCTCCATGGATTTTCCTTCCCGGATGAGTAAAATAAAAAATATATGCTTTATCACCCAATACGATCACATCCCCGTGAGCGCCGCTTGGCCTGTCTTCATTTCTGGTGGATGCGCTATCAAGAATCAATCCCTGCTTTTCCCAGGTATTGGCATCTTTGGAACGGTACACACGCATGCCGTGCCATTCATCGGTTATCATCCAGTAATAATCGCCAAACTTAAAATTGATCGGGCCTTCCTGTTGTGTTTGATTGAGTACGGGCTTATCAATATTGATCCATTTGTATAAGTCTTTACTTTCTGCAAGCATGATTTCTGCATTATGAGCATCATCCTTATACCACATTCGCCAGGTCTTATCAGGCATTTGCATTAGCGAAGCATCAATTACATTTTCTGAAGAAAGTTTTAAGAAGCCGATAAATTTCCAGTCCCATAAATTTTTGCTTACATAATGCGTCATTCTCGCTTTGCCGCCCCAATGAATTCTCACCCCCTGAATATACACGACAAACATGTGATATTCTCCATTATGGTAAACAATATCAGGTGCCCAAAAAGTATTTCTTCCTTTCTCAAATTCAAGGTTTAAAGTACCACGATACACCCACGTATGCCCGTTATCTTCGCCGGAAGCAATCCCTATATCCGTTCCGTAACAAAAAGCTACATCGGGAGCTTCTACATTTGCCCTGCGTTGCGAATAAAACATCCACCATTTTTTTTCTTCACGATTCCAAACCATTACAGGATCTGCTGCCCCATCGGTGATCGGATCGCGAAATAAAGGTGCAGGAGCAATATGATCTTTTGGAACACTATCAGTTTGTGCCTGAACTTTCGTTATCCCGACAAAGGCAAAAAAAATCAATGCCAGGTTTTTGATCATTTTAACCATCACTTATTTTATTTTTAAAGGCCAGCAGCATTTCACGACATCTTAACCTATCGCTCACTCGTACGATCATTCATGCAACTTTGATATCCTCTACACAATATTAACGGTGCACAAAAAATCTTATCTTTTATTTTATGTCCTGTCTATTCAGTTCTTTGCTGCTTTTTATTACAGCAATGTTTATATCGTGTACTTGTTTCACATCCATTTTCTCCACCTGCCTGTCATAAGTTACAAGGCCATTTATCTCATGCTCCACATCTGTTGTTTGTGTGTAGATAGCCACACTTAATCCTTTGTATTTTACGAGCTGTTCTACCTGGTTCAAAAGCAAAATATATTTATTCGTAAGGTCTGTTTTTGATGGCATCATATCGTATGCATTATTGGGAACAGGGTACAAATGATCACGCACAAATAAACCGACACCGCCAAACTCACCAAGTGATGCGGCACGCTTTCCATCGGGTTCTGATGCACCATTTGGACCAACATAAATATGGGTATCAATATAATCTCCGTTGCCGGGATCGCCATAAGCTTTCTGATAGGATGGATTATTATTAAACCCCGTATTTCCATTTACCAATCTTGTAGGATCATATTGCTTTGTCCAGGCTGTAATTTCCTTTACATCAAAGGCGCCCCAATTCTCGTTAAACGGCACCCATGTTATAATACAAGGCGCATTATAATGTTCATCAATTATCTCTTTCCATTCATGGCGGAAACGGCTGCGTACAATAGCTGTATCTTCATCCTGGTACCAGATACATGGCATATCCTGCCAAACCAACAAGCCCAATTTATCACACCAGTAATACCAGCGCTGTGGCTCTGTTTTCATGTGTTTACGTATGAGATTGAAACCTGCTTTTTTGCTGAGTTCAATATCATATTTTAAAGCATAGTCCGTTGGTGCGGTATAAATTCCATCAGGCCAATAACCCTGGTCAAGCAAGCCAAGCTGCAATACAAACTTCCCATTAAGTAAAGGCCGTTTTATACCATTTACATCACCCAAAGCGATGGAACGCATTCCAAAATAACTCCTTACTTCGTCAGTTATTTTTCCGGATTCGTCTTTCAATTGTATCTTTAAATCATATAAAAAAGGATCATCAGGAGACCACAAATGCGGGTTGGCTATATTGACAAAAAACGCTTCATTACTCTTGCCATTTATTCTTGCTATTTCCTTGTTTTGCGAAGATGTAATGGCGGTAACATTTGCATTGTTATTTGTGATTATTTTAATAGACAATCTTTTATTCGCCACATCAGGTGTTAAACGAATGCTTTCAATATATGAGTTGGAAACAGGCTCTAACCAAACAGTTTGCCAGATGCCGGATGTAAAAGTATAATCACTCCGCGGGCCATTTTTTCCGGATACTGATCTGCCATCATTTTTATCTTTAACACCAACGACGATCGTGTTCGAACCTTGTTGCAAATAAGAAGTAATATCAAAACTGAATGCATCATATCCGCCAATGTGCGTACCTGCTTTTTTATTATTGATGAACACGACAGTTTCATAATCTGCGGCACCGAAATTGAGTAATACATGTTTACCTTTCCATGAAGCAGGGAGTGCAAACTTTCTTTTGTACCAGATATTGATTTCCTGTTTTTTCTGAATGCCTGACAAATATGCTTCGGGCGGATAAGGCACTGTTATTTTTTCTTTGGAATTATCAAACGATGGTGGCTGTGTTGAAACAGTCGCATTTTCAACATTTTTACCTCCAATATAATCCCATTTACCATTAAGATTCAGCCATTGACTGCGTTGTAATTGTGGCCGGGGATATTCAGGAAATGGAACAGACGCCTTCATCGCCGCATCTGTCCAGGGTGTTTTCATTACTGCTTTCGTTTGTGCAAAAGCAGGTGATATTCTTAATAAAAATAACAGCAAAAAAAAATATAAAGAAAATGTTTTCGTCACCGATACAATTTTAAAAGATGAGTTGAAGAGTGCGGCTAATTGGGCTGCACTTCATATAATTTTTCATTGTCCGCCTTCAATTCTTCAATCGGCATCTTCATCACTTTTCTGTCATAAGTCATGAAACCATTTACTTCGCCTTCAACATCAGTAGTTTGGGTGTAAACAGCGGCGGACAGACCCGCTTTAATTAATTCTTCCAACTTATTGTTTAAAGAAGTATATCGTTTCAACAAACTATCGTTGCTTTTAAAACTTTGGTATCCCCAATTCTTATCCTGCCAGGTGTGTCCTGAAACTGGTAAACCAAGTCCTCCATATTCTCCCAACACCAATGCCTTCTTTGCACCGAACACATCGGGGCGTGGCATGGCAGGATCAGGGTAATTGTGTAAATCTTCAATATCACCTACCGGATAAAAATTACCGCCACTGGCGCTGTTTACGAGTCTTGACGGGTCTTTTTGTTTTGTCCAGTTCGCGATTTCAACAGTTTTAAATTGTCCCCAGGCTTCATTAAAAGGGGTCCATACAATTATGGATGGGTAATTGTGCAATGCATCCATAATGGCATTCCATTCCTTGCGATAATATCCTTCGCTTTCCGGCGTACGATCTTTGTCTGTTGCTCTCCCTAAAACACCCGGACGATTTTCCCAATGATTGCCAAGGTCGCCACTGGGCATGTCCTGCCATACCAACATGCCAAGCTGATCGCAATAGAAGTACCAACGTGCAGGCTCAACTTTGATGTGTTTGCGGATCATATTAAAACCCATTTCTTTGGTTTTTTCTATGTCAAATTTTAAAGCGGCATCCGTTGGGGCTGTGTACAATCCATCAGGCCACCAACCCTGGTCGAGCGGCCCAAATTCAAATACGAATTTATTGTTCAACATCATCTTTTGGATGCCGTTGGCATCCGGTGCAATTGAAATTTTGCGCATAGCAAAATAACTTTTTACTTCATCCACTGCTTTTCCTTTACGCATGACCGTTAATTTCAAATCGTAAAGGAACGGGTGAGAGGGTGACCAGGCTTCAGGATTAGGGATAGATAATATTACAGAAGTATCAGCGCCGGTTTTCTCCGCCACTTTTTCACTGCCTTTCCAGGCAGAAATGTTTATGATATCTCCCGGTTGCAAATTTTCTACAGATGTATTCACACTGAGTGTGTTGTTATCCAGATCAGGCGTTTGTTTTGTTGACGCAATATAAGTATCCGGCACAGTTTCCAGCCAGACAGTTTGCCAAATACCGGTTACCGGTGTGTACCAGATTCCTTCCGGTTTTACTACTTGCTTGCCATGGGGCTGAGGGCCGTCATTAGTAGGATCCCAAACACGAACTGCAAGTTGTTGTTTGGATCCTTTTTTTAGCGCATCCGTTATGTCAAAACTAAAAGGATCGTACCCACCTTCGTGACGGCCTATTTGTTTACCATTTACATATATATCGCTCCTCCAGTCAACAGCTCCGAAATGAAGCAATGTTCTCTTTCCTTTTCGTTTATCTGATACCGCTATATCCCGATGATACCAGAGAATATTATCTTTCCCTACTATTTTGCCTACACCTGATAAAGCGGATTCTGCCGCAAACGGCACCAAGATATTTCCCTGGAACGCTGTAGGAATGGCATCATTACCTGATACAGGAAGTATGGCATATTGCCACAAACCATTCAGATTTTGCCAGTCGCTTCTTTGCATTTGCGGACGCGGATAATCAGGTAAAGTGTTTGCCGGATTGACATCGTCGGCCCACTGTGTGGTAATATGGCCGGGAACAATTTTCCAGCCTGGTGACTGGGCGTTGGAAAGTAAAGCAACTGACAGTAGCGCTAACACGAGGTGAAGTTTCTTCATTGAGTTTTAGTTTAATAGTCTTGAAAAAGAATGCTTAAAGTGTAATAAGTGTTCCTTCTTTATTATTTAATTTAAAGAAAAGAATTGTTCTGCTTTAGAATGCTCTTATTCCAAAGAATACGCACAAAAAAACAAATAGCTTGCCTGAAAAATCAGGAAGGTTTCAATAACCTTCCTGATTTTTCTAACAGGACTTATATTTTATATAGAAAAATACTTCAAAGATTTTTATAGCGATATTTTTTGCAAAGGAGAAAATATCATATCCTCAACATTCGCAATTTTAATTCCAACACGTGCAAAAACATAAGGCTGTGTGGTCGCTAATTTCGGAACTGCGACGCTTAATGTAATATTATTGGGATCAGTGATATCGGCGCCGCCCATATTGGTAGCTCCGATATTATCGCCGCCGGACACAAACTGGGTTTTATTAATATAAAGGCTTACTCTCTCAATATCCTTTGCCATTGCAGGATCTGTGATTATTTGCTCAACTTTAAATGTTGCGGTGACGTTACTTCCGGACCCTGATATTTGAGCGTTCCTTATCATATAGTAGGGTGTCACTTCCAGGTTTAATGTTTGACTCCCATTCATAGTAATAGACAAGGAATCCGGATTTCCGTCAGCGGTTTGTTTCCATATAAACGGGCCCTGCCCGTTAGGAATTATTAATTTATAATTCCCGTTAAAAAGCACCTGGGAAAAGCTTCCATCCTGCGCAAATGTGGCAGCAATGGGGCCTACCTTCCCAAATCCAAACTGATATAACTGGTAAGGAACCTGGTTTCTTTCTACCTGTATCGAGTCACCATTATACATAAGTTTCCCGGATAAAAAAGACCCTGGTTCTGCATAATTATCTTTTTTGCAGGAAGCAAACGAAATAATCATTCCAAGGATTAATATATATTTAAAACAATGTTTCATAATTAAGAATTTATATAATTTACTGGTTGGGTTGTCTTACAATATTTGGATTAGCGGCAATTACGCCATCCGAGATTTGGGTATAATAATTTCCGATAAGGAACCGGTTAACTCCTGTCACTAAAGCGGGTAACGTTTCTTTAAATACCCATTTGTAATCATCAGGATGCGCCGGATCATATTGCCTGTAAGGCCATAAACCCCATGGTTGTGTACTATGCTTTTTTGCATTGCCAATATTGCTTTTCAAATCGCTTAAAGTAGTTGGAACCCCATCCCAGCGATAAGTTGCCAAACGCCATCGCTTCATATCATAAAAATAAAGCCCCTCAAACGCGAGTTCTACTTTACGCTCATGAACGATGCGATCAAAAGTTATGTCACCGGAACTTAACGGCACTGTCAAACCGGCTCTCGCACGTACCATATTTAAGTAAGTAGCCGCTGTGCCATTGTCACCCAATTCAAAAGAAGCTTCCGCAGCATTCAGTAATACCTCGCCAAAGCGATAACGAATAAAGGCTACTTCACTTCCCTGACCTCTTCTTCCGGAACCAACGGTAGGATCGAGGTATTTACGTATATAAAAACCAGATTGTGTTCTCAATTCAAGCCCATTGATTGGACCATCGGCGCCCACCACCTGAACATCAGGGCCACCGGCAACAATAGGTTTCAGATGACCTGATTGATCACTGGTAACAATAGAGCCATCAGGCAATCTGTACCCGGCCCAAATATCTACTGTTTGTCCTTTAAACTTCCCGCCGGGAAGAAGGATGGTACCTGCAAGCCGGGCATCCCTGTCGGCAAAAATATCCTGTACATTGTCATAAATAATAGCGGCTCCTGCACCATTCGTAGTAGCAAATGGAGCGAATGTATTGTCGATTTTTTCAAAATTTTCTGCAAGATTCAATGATGGGTTAAGTCGTCCGGCATCACCACCTTCATCTGATAATGAATAAGGTTGATCATTGGTAGTGAAGCCATGCGTTTTACCACCGGTTTTAAAATCTTCAAAAAAGATAGTTTCGGGGCTGTTTTTATCCAAAAATACATCGGCAAAATTATCAGACAACTGTGCCATGGTAGCGCCATCTGCAGCAGTCTTTAATTTGTAACCGCCTGCATTTCCGTCAATAATTTCCTTCGCTGCTCTCAATGCAATGGTGTAATAACCTGGCGCTTTTGAAGCCGCTATACCAACTTCCCCGCCGGCAAGTGAAACGGCAGGTGTGGTAGCACCATATTTGGCGATAGAACCGGCATATAATGCAGCTCTTGCTTCCATAGCCAGTGCAGCACCTTTGGTAGCCCTTGATTTTTCTCCCACGTCGGTCGGTAAATCATTTTTAATGGCTTCTGCTTCGCTGATGATAAAATCATACATATCAGATTCGCTGGACCTTGGAACCTGGAGATTATTGACCTTACCTCCGTAATCATAATCCAACGGCACTAATACCAATGGCACACCGCCATATCTTTTAGTCATTTCAAAATAAAAGTTGGCTCTTAAAAAGCGGCCCTCTGCATAAAACCTCTTTCTATCTGCTTCCGAAAGGCCCGTTGAAGCGCTGTCCCGCTGCAGGAATAAGTTCAAATCCCTTATATAATTGTAACTATCAAACCAGTTAAGGCCCCATGAGTCATAATTCCAGCCGGTTCTTTGCACAAAATAGGCGCTTCCGTTTTCTGATGGAAAGGTTTCGCTGAAATCAGCAAAACTGGCCCAGCCATTATCGAGGCCGCTAAAATCTACCTGGCGATTATATAAGTCTGCTAAAACAGACAGGACCAGTTTTGGGTCGCTAAACACCTGTTCGTTGGTTAAAAAAGTGTTCGGCGGTATATCAAGGAAAGAACTGTCTTTTTCACATCCCCAGGCTGTCACCATAAGAACTGCAATTGCTATTATTATTAGTCTCTTTTTCATTGAAATTATTTTTATTTCAGAATTTGTATTTTATAAAGAAAGATTGATACCTACATTAATTACCCTGTTTTGAGGAAACTGGAGGCCGTTGTCATCCACCGATTCAGGGTCAACACCATATCCGGCAAGATTATCAATCGAGAACAGATCGTAGCCATTTATGTAAACGCGAGCCGATTGTATTTTAGCTCTTTGTAAAAGAGACTTAGGTAATGAATAACCTAACTCTATTGTTCTGGCTCTGAAATAGGTTACGTTGTGCATCCAGAAGGTAGAATTTCTTTGTCCATATAACTCATAATCACTGTGGCCGAAACCGGGATTGTACCTGTTGGGTGGGTATTTACCAGCCACCCATGCACTATTCGGGTCGTAGATATTTGCCCTATGCCACCTGTCTTCAAATATCGCATTTAGATTACCGTTGTTCTGGAATGCCCAGCGCTGCTCCCAATTTTGGTACCATGAGTAACCGGACGCGCCGGAGAAATCCGCATGAAAATCAAATCCATTGTAAGCAAGTGAGAAATTAAATCCGAAATTAATTTGAGGTTGCGCGCCATAGCCGTAGCCGATAGGGCGTTGATCGTAACCATCTATTTTTCCGTCTCCGTTAATATCCTGGTAGATCAGATCGCCTGGAAGCAAGGTGCGGTTTCCTTGTCCATCAATGTCAACCTTGTAATTATTAATCTGGTCCTGAGACGTAAATTGGCCAATATAAACGTAGCCCCAATCTTTATCAGTAAATCTTTGCTCTCCCGAATTCCGGTATTGATCCCATGAATTATTAAAAAGAGGATTGTAAGAATTCAGGAATTTTGAACGGGTAAAGGAGAGGTTACCGCCGACCGTGTAGTTCACACGACCCGCTTTCCCAAAATAGGCCAATGAACCTTCCTCACCGTATTGTGCATCTGAGTTAATGTTTTGTTGCGCAAGGTCGTATCCCACTTCCTGCGGAAGTAAAACGTCGTTCTTAGAACCTGGCAAACCAGTGCGTTTTCGGTAAAACCAATCAAAGGTTCCTGATAACTTTCCATCCAACAAACTGAAATCCATTCCTACGTCAGTGATCTTACTTTTAAGCCACGAGATAGTCGTGACCGGAACACCTTTGTCACGTGATGCAGGAACAATATTGCCATCGAGAATTGCATTGCCCTGGGTACCATAATTGTAACCAGCCAGAAACGCAAACTGGGATACAATTGGCGAATTGACATCATAAGGATTGCGGTCATCACCCAATATCCCATAAGACGCCCGAAATTTCAGCGAGCTGATTATATTGGTCTTATCGTCCAGCAGCGCCTGGAAGAATGGTTCTTCACTAATTCTCCAACCTACAGAACCACCGGGGAAATAACCTACCTGGTGACCTGGTGCAAACAAGTAAGATGCATCACGCCGTGCAGAGGCTTCTAAAAAATATTTATTGTCATAATTATAAGTAATGCGGCCAATGTAACCTATACGGGCTGTCGTGGCATCTTCATCAGTATATTGGTCAACAATAGGATAAGTCACGAGGGGCAGAAAATTAGACTGAGGATTGGCATGCAGCCAGTTTCTTAAATAATGTTCTTTAATTCTTTCAGCCACCAACGTTGCACCTACGGTACTTTTTCCAAAACTGTTATTATAGTTTGCCTGCAACTGCAAAGTAGTATTCACATGCTTGATCTGCTCCCTGTCACGCCAGGGATTTGTTGCACCGCCGGTTCTTTTATAAGTACTGTCAGTGGGGTTATAAGTAAAAGCATCGTAAGTATATTCCTGGTTATTTTCCAATTCATCCGCTAAATAATACGATCCCGTTCCTTTTAACGACAATCCTTTCACTCCGGGAATATCCCAATCTATGTGAAAATTGGTTTGTGCCACCCGCCAGTCGGAGCGGAACTTACCCGAAAGCGAATTATTAAGAAATGCATAGTTGGATTCAAGATGATCCCCGAGGTCATTTAAATAAAGAGGATTGTCATTCGCGTAAGGCCTTTCCTGAGGTGTATTTCTTAATACAGCCAACCTTGCCAAAAAGTAATCATCACCTCCCGGCACTCCAGGATTTCTTCTTGTTTCAACACGGCCATTTATATCAAATCCCACTTTAAGTCCGTTAGTTAATTTGGCAGTTACATTAGATTGTATGTTAGTACGGTTAAAATTATATTCTTTACCCAAAACAGAATTTTGATAAAGATTGGTACCTGAAACATAATAATTTACTTTGTCAGAACCACCACTTATGTTGACGTTCACTGAATTTAAAGGAGCGCCATTATTGTTTAATACATAATCTCTCCAGTCGAAACTCCTGTATTGCGGGTCAGTGCCCTTTTTAGCCGCATCCAATATATCTTGTGTGATAGCTGTTTGTGGGATCCAACTGGCAGTAGCGTCATCATATTTGAAGCCGTTAGAATTTATTTGCGCGTCTGCCTTGTAATACAAAAAGTCAGGGGTGTTATTTACCACTTTTGGAAAGCGAAAGAAACTCTGCCAACCGTTGTAAGCGTTTATATTTATGTTATTACGGCCTGAACTTCCTTTCTTCGTCGTTACCACCACAACTCCATTTGCAGCCCTTACACCATAAATAGCTGCAGAAGCATCTTTTAATACTGTAATACTTTCAATATCGTTAGGGGCAAGATTATTGAATTGGCCTTCATCCTGTTGAATACCGTCTATTACATAGAGAGGAGTTCCCATGTTCCTTATCTGTATCGACGCAGAAGCTCCGGGACGGCCTTCAGCCTGGCGGAAAGTAACACCAGGCAATTTGCCTGCAAGTGCTGTGCTCACTGTAGACCCGCCATGGACACGATCAATATCTTTACTGGTAATTGTAGAAATCGCTGCGGTTAAAGATTCTTTTTTCTGTGTACCATAACCAACCACGACAACTTCGCTTAAACCTGTATTATCAGGCTGTAATTTTATGTCAAAGGACGTCTGTCCGTTAATGGATACTGTCGTAGGTTTCATACCTACAGAAGAAAACGTAAGTTTTTTATCAGCAGCAGTTACCGGA
>Ga0134126_10000510_pt1 | contig 49587 bp, 44 predicted proteins | sample KB31752_FD_96881 | JGI IMG/M metagenome (GOLD analysis project Ga0134126, IMG submission 96881) | Terrestrial soil microbial communities with excess Nitrogen fertilizer from Kellogg Biological Station, Michigan, USA - KB3-175-2 | ecosystem: Environmental > Terrestrial > Soil > Unclassified ...
AGCCTCCATTCGTCCGACCACCGAAACGAGTGGCTGGAGCGCGCACGCCTCTTTATCGGTAATTTCAGGGCGCAACGCGGCGATCGTGCTGGCCGGAATCGCGAAATACTCGGCGAGGCAGCCAGGCGTGTCTTCCGAAACGCTGATCGCGGACCTGCAGATGTTGGTCAGCCCGGCTGTGCAATACTTGCAGGTCCCGCACGGCGCGCCACGATGATAAAAGACCCGGTCTCCGACTTTGACATTCGTTACACCGGCGCCAACTTCAACAACGTCGCCGCAGAACTCGTGTCCCCAAAGCTGCAGCGGTGCACGATCTTCGAGCATTTTCTTGATGTGCTCGTGGGACGGAACGGGCAATCCGCGGAATTCGGCGACCTCGGTTACTGACAATTCGAAAATTCGGACTTTGCAGACGACCCAACCCGGTTCGGCCCGCGGCATTGGCACGTCTTCCAGACGCATGTCATTGAAGGCGTATGACATCCAAGCTTTCATTTCGTCCCTCGTCTTTGACCGGCGGCCGGTTCGATATAATGCAGCTCAACTGCGCTGTAGCAATAGCGTGCGCGGTAGGTTAAGACCTCAATTTAGCAATATATTATAGATATGCAACATAGCCAATTTCCGGCAGAATGCGCCTAGACCCTCACACCGATTGTTACGGTTGGACCACCAGGCGGGGCAGATGAACGAGATTGAATTGCCGGCGCGGATCGGCGCAAACCGCGAGATTCAATGGCATAGCGACCTTGCGGCAGAGATGCTTCGTAGGTTGGAAATTCCCTTTATCGCGATGAATCCCGGCGCAAGCTACCGCGGCTTTCAGGACAGCTTGGTAAACTACCTCGGCAATTGCAAACCGCAAATAGTGGCATGCCTGCACGAAGACCATGTGGTGTCGATTGCACATGGCTACGCGAAAGTGACCGGCAAACCGATGGCGTGTGTCCTACACAGCAACGTCGGATTGATGCACGGCCTTATGGGTATCTTCAACGCCTGGTGCGACCGCGTGCCCATGATCGTAATCGGCGCCACCGGACCCGTAGAAGTTGAAAAGCGTCGTCCGTGGATCGATTGGATTCATACTTGCAAAGATCAGGGCGCCTTGCTGCGGAATTTCACGAAATGGGATGACGAGCCTCGGTCGGCGGAGGGCATTATTCAAGCCTTCCTGAGAGGGGCACATATGACGGTCGATGCGCCGGCGGCCCCGGTCTATATTTGCCTTGATGCTGGCCTTCAAGAACGAAGCCTGCCGGGTACGATCGAGCTTCCTGACCCGGGGAGATATCTGCCAGCTTCGCCGCCGAGTGCCAGTGCGTTCGATACGGCACGCATTGCCGGACACATTGCGCGAGCCAAACATCCGGTTTTCCTCTTTGGCCGCGGAGCGCGGGATTCCGCTGCTTGGGATCGACGGGTCGAACTTGCTGAAAGGGCCGGGGCTTCCGTGTTGACGTCCCAGCGTGAGCGGGCTGTGTTCCCCACCGATCACGGCTTGCACGTTGGTGCGCCAATTGACCAACTGACTGCCGAAGCCAGGCAGGCGCTCACTCAAGCCGATGTAATAGTCAGTTTCGATTGGGTCGATCTGAATGGACTTTTTCAGGAAGCAACGCTGAACGCACCGCCGCTTTCTGCCGCAGTCGTCAATATCTCGCTGGATCTGGCGCTGCATAACGGGTGGAGCCTCGATCACTTTGGGCTGGCTCCCGTCGATATTCAGATCAAGGCGGATCCCGACGCATTTATTCAGCAACTGATTGAAGCTTTGCCCCCGCCGTCAATTGATCGACCTCGGTGGGACGGAAAAACGCGCTTTGCCAAGCAGCCTCTTCGATATACCGAACGGTCAGACAAAGAGTTGGTCAATTCCGATATTGAGGTTGCTCTGGCCGAAATAAGGGGCGACCGAAAATTCACGCTGGCGCATCTTCCGCTTGCATGGGCGGGAACGGCTTACCACTATCACGAACCCCTCGATTACCTCGGTCACGACGGCGGTGCCGGCCTGGCCGCAGGACCTGGAATCACGGTCGGTGCGGCATTGGCCATGAAGGGGACGGGTCGCCCCGTTATTTCAGTTCTAGGTGATGGTGATTTTTTGCAGGGCATAACCGCGCTATGGACCGCATCGCACTATAAAATTCCCGCACTGTTTATCGTCGCTAACAATCAATCTAATTTCAACGATGAGATTCATCAGAACGTGATGGCTAGCTTCAGGAGCCGACCGAGAGAAAACAACTGGATTGGGCAGCGCCTGACGGATCCTGAACTGGACCTTGTTGGCCTTGCGAACGCGCAAGGTGTGGAAGGCGAGGGCCCGATCACAAATAAATCGAAGCTGCTGTCGGCAATCCGGACGGGGCTTTCCGCCGTGGAAAGTGGCCGTCCTTACCTCATCGACGTGCGTGTCAGGCGTCCTACTCTTACTGAAGCGACGTCACATGGCCGTGTGGGACGTTAGTCGAATTTTGCCGCACTTGAACGCGGGATGGTGACCGACGCTCAACGGTATTCGTCGTTGCAAAGCCGCTTCGGATTGCATATATTTTATATGTTTTTCTAAAACCTATCTCTGTCGCGCGGCGGGCGGTTGGTGGATTTGAGCGGATGACCGATACGGTTGTCAGTTTTGTGGGCATCAATAAGACCTACGACGGTCGCTCTTTGGTTGTGGACGACCTCAATCTTGAGGTTCGCAGCGGCGAATTTCTTACTCTGCTAGGCGCTTCCGGTTCCGGGAAGACGTCGTCTCTCATGATGGTCGCCGGCTTTGAACAGCCAACCTCGGGCGACATCTTAATGCATGGGAATCCCATAACTCGAGTACCGCCTCATAAGCGCAATATCGGCGTCGTGTTCCAGAACTACGCGCTGTTTCCACATATGACGGTGGAAAAAAATCTGGCCTTTCCGCTCGAAGCGCGGCGAGTGCCAAGAGAAGAAATCAAGAAGAAGATAAAGCGCGTACTCGATATTGTCAGATTGAGTGACTATGCCGAACGCCGAACCAGCCAGTTATCCGGCGGCCAGCAACAACGGATTGCATTGGCGCGTGCGCTGATATTCGACCCCACGCTGGTGCTCATGGACGAGCCCCTGGGAGCTTTAGATCGCCAGCTGCGCGAGGCGATGCAGTACGAGATCAAGCAAATCCATAGGACTCTCGGTCTGAGCGTAATCTATGTCACGCACGATCAGGATGAAGCGTTGACTATGTCGACGCGTATTGCCGTTCTCAATCGCGGGCGCATCGAGCAAGTCTCTATTCCCACGGACCTTTACGAAAGACCCGAGACATCTTTTGTCGCAACGTTTGTTGGAGACAATAATTGCTTCCGTGGGAAAGTGTCCTTGCATCAATCGGAGCAGTGCGTTGTCGAAAGTCCGTTGGGAACGGTGCAGGCGTCATCCGTCGATGCGGTCACCGCGGGCGACGATGTCATGCTCGCGATCCGGCCGGAGCGTGCGAAGCTAAATCCGCCTGCCGGCTCGACCGACAATGTCTTCGAGGCGACGGTGCGAGAGCTGACCTACCATGGGGACCACGTTCGGGTCAGGCTCACTCTCTGTGACCAGAGCACTTTCGTCGTGAAAATCCCTAACAACTTCCACGGTGGTAGCGACATGACCGCGGGGCAAAAGATCCAAATAGGCTGGAACGCCAAGGATTGCCGCGCGCTCGCTTTCGAAAGTAATTCTACACATTAGCAACGCGAGGGAGGACGAAATGAGCGGAAGAGTGTCAAAGGCGGTTTTGCTTGTCGCGACTGTGTTGGGCCTGTCGTCGACTGCGTCGGCGCGCGATCTCACGGTCGTGGCGTGGGGTGGCCCCGTCCAGAAGGCACAGGACACGGCCCAATTCAAACCATTTGAGGAAATTACCAAGATCCCGTTGAAGCAGGTTTCGTGGGAAGGCGGCATGGGGATTCTCCGCGCCAAAGTTCAAAGCGGGCAATCCGACTGGGATGTTGTTCAGGTCGAATCCGACGAACTGGCCATCGGTTGCGAAGAGAATCTCTATGAAAAGCTCGACTTTACGAAGCTCGGGGGCAAAGACATCTACGTTCCGGATTCCCTGAGCCCGTGCGGCGTGGGTTCTCTCGTGTACAACTTTGTTCTCGGCTACAATCCAACGGGGCTTTCATCGGAGCCGAAGAACTGGATTGACTTCTTCGATCTGAAAAAATTTCCAGGCAAGCGCGGCCTGCGCTCCGGTCCCAAACTTACGCTTGAGATCGCCCTTATGGGTGACGGCGTGGCGCCCAAGGACGTCTACAAGGTTCTCGGGACCGAAGAAGGCGTCGCTCGTGCCTTCAAAAAGCTCGATACCATCAAGCCGATGATCATCTGGTGGCAGACAGGCCAGAAGCCGGTCGACCTCCTCAACGCGAATGAAGTGGTGATGACCGGCATCTACAACGGACGAATTACCGCCGCCAACAAGGCCGGTAAAAACTACAAGATGATATGGAAGGACAGCATGTTCACGTGGGACAGTTGGGTGATCTTGAAGGGTTCGCCCAACAAGGACGCGGCGTACAAGCTTCTCGATTTCATGGGCGACGCCGAGCGGCAGGCGCAGCAACTGCGGCTGATGGCTAACGGCACATCGAACAAGAAAGCCGTTTCACTCGTCAGCAAGGAAGTCGCGGCTGATCTTCCGTCCAACCCCGAAAACCACGCGGGTTCGTTTGAAGTGAACGCGAACTTCTGGCTGGACAATCTGGACAAGCTCACTGAACGTTACACGAAGTGGGCTGCCCAATAGATATTCCCCGCCGGTTTTGGCTATAAATCGCGCAAGTGGGGTACGGGCGGCGACTCGTACCCTACTTGTTTATTCAGTGCCTGAAGACTCGGGGGCTGATGAATAACGCTCTGGTCCTGCGCAAACAGCATCGCCGGTCGAAATTGCCGGGGCAACTTGTTTCGATCGGCCTGGTTGCGCCGCTTTTTCTATTTCTCGTCCTGACGTTGGGCTTTCCGATTGCCGGAACGTTATGGCGTGCAATCGATGATTCGGACGTCGTTCACGCGCTCCCAAGAACAATTAATGCGCTGCGCACCTGGGATCGCCAATCGCTGCCAGATGACTCCGTATATCGATTGCTCGCGGTCGATCTTCAGGAAGCGCGGGAAAAAGAAACTCTGGCTCTCGCTGCGAGGCGCCTAAATTACGACTTAGCGGGCTTCCGCTCGCTCCTTTTTTCGACCGTACGCCGGCTTTCCGCCGTAAGCGCCGCCCCGTCGCTAAAGGATGCAATGATTCATCTCGACCCGGCATGGGGTGACCTGAAACATTGGGGTGCGATCAAAAATGCAAGCGGGCCGGTGTCGTTGTTCTTTTTACTGTCGGCGATAGATGTGCGGAAGAATGCCGACGGTTCGGTATCCATGCGTTCGAAAGACGATAGCGTGTTCCTCGAACTGTTCAAACGAACGTTTTTCATGTCGTTTATCGTCATGTCGATATGCCTCGTTCTTGGATTTCCCCTTTCATATTTCCTCACGACTCTTCCCGCGCGGCTTGCTTACCCAATGCTCGTGCTCGTACTCGTGCCATTCTGGACGTCGCTTTTGGTGCGAACGGCGGCGTGGGTCGTGCTGCTCCAGACCAACGGTGTGGTGAACGATGCTCTTGGCGATCTACACCTGACGCAGCAGCCTTTGGCTCTCATCTACAACCGACTCGGCGTCTATATCGCGATGACACATATCCTGCTGCCGTTCTTCGTCTTGCCGCTTTACAGTGTGATGCGAAATATTTCGCCGGTTTACATGCGGGCCGCGGCCAGCCTCGGGGCCACGCCGTTCCGGACATTTCTGAGGGTTTATCTGCCGCAATGCATGCCTGGCGTGAGCGCCGGGTGTCTTTTGGTCTTCACGATCGCAATAGGATTCTATGTGACGCCGGCTCTTGTCGGGGGCGCGGACGACCAAATGATCAGCTACTACATTGCGTTCTACACCAACACGTCCGCCAACTGGGGCCTTGCCTGTGCGCTGAGCATCTGGCTGCTCATGGTGACTTTGCTCTTATACTGGGCGTACACTCGATTGCTGAACGTCGTGCCGGGAAGCCTGCCGTGACCGGTCAGTTCTATCCGACAGTGTCGGGACGCATCCTGCGAGTGATGCTATGGACGACTTCGCTCGCTGTTCTGCTTTTTTTGGTTGCGCCGCTCTTGGCTATTATTCCTCTGTCATTTACCTCGGGCGAGTATCTTCAATATCCGATACCGGGGTATTCGTTTCGCTGGTACGAGGACTTTCTTTTCAGTCCGGAATGGATTCTGGCATTTCGAAATACTTTTATTGTGGGTACGGCAACGTCGGTGCTCGCGACCACGTTGGGAACACTTGCCGCGTTGGGGCTTTCGCGCGATGGATTTCCGTTCAAGCGGCTTGTCACGAGCTTTTTCATTTTGCCTGTCGTGTTGCCTGCGATCGTCCTCGCGGTCGGAACTTATTTCGCCTTCGCTGCCGTCGGCCTTACGAATTCGCTTGTGGGCATTATTCTTGCTCATACGATGATTGCCGTTCCTTTCGTCGTCATTACGGTCGGTGCGACGCTATCAGGCTTCGATCACAATCTCGTTCGAGCGGCGACGAGCTTGGGCGCGACGCCGGTTCGTTCGTTTTTCAAGGTGACCTTGCCTCTGGTATTTCCGGGCGTGGTGTCGGGCGCTGTGATCGCCTTTGCGACCTCTCTCGACGAGGTAGTCATGATCCTCTTCCTGGCAGGGCCTGACCAAAACACCGTCCCTCGTCAGATGTTCAACGGAATCAAGTATTATCTCAGCCCGACAATCACTGCCGCGGCGACAACGCTGATTGCCGTTTCGATCCTGCTGCTGGTGGCAGTGGGCGCGCTACGAGCGCGAGCGGGCAGGCAGCAAAGGCCTGCCAAGGAAAACTCGTAAAGCCGGGAGCGTCTTGGACGATGCGGAAAACCGAAGCCTGTAAACAGCCAGCTTGGCGTAAATAGCTATAAAAAATAGCGTATTTAGTATACAAACGGGAGACGAGCAGCAGTGAGGATATGTGGTGACGGTGGAACGCGAGGGTAGGGCGGCTTTTGTTGTCCGCAATGCAAAGATCTACACTGTTGACCGGCGACAGCCCTGGGCGTCCGCGATTGCTGTCGCAGACGGAGAGTTTGTGGCGGTCGGATCGGACGCTGAGGTCAGGCCAACTGTCCGTCCGGACACTGAAATTATCGACGCCCGCGGCCGCACGATTCTGCCCGGCTTATTCGATTCGCACTGCCATGCGTTCGAAGGCGCGCGCGCGGACCTCTTTGAAGTGCGACTGTCCGGTACCGACAACCTCGAGCAAATTCTGAACAAGGTAAGGGATGCTACCAAGGCTGGCATTGGAGGATTGTGGCTGAAGGGAGCCGGCTGGAGCCTGCAAAAGTTGAATGAGTTGTCCGCCGAGTCGTCGCTCGCGAAATTCGATGATGTCACCGGGGATCGTCCCACCGTTCTTCGCGATTCGAGTCACCACTCGATGTTCGCAAACTCGGCGGCCATGAAGGCCGCGGGGATCAATCGCAACACGGCAGACGTGAAAAATGGTTCGATTGTAAGACATGCAGACGGCACGCTATCCGGAATATTTCTGGAAGAGGCCTGTGCGCTCGTTGACAAAGCCATCCCGCCCCTGAACGAAGATGAAAAGAGACGGGTCGCGTTGCGGGCTGTGTCCCTTTACAACAGCTTTGGTGTGACGGGTTTCACGTACGCGCTTGCGTCGGAAATGACGATGCGCGCGTTTAAGGATCTCGATGACGCAGGGCAGTTGAGCGTTTGGATTGCGACTTGTATTGCGACCGGGGAATCCATCCTGACGCCGGAACTCGATGGTGTCGGTGCCCCGGCCATCGCCCGTCGCGCCGCTTATCGTTCCGAACATATCGCCGTCGATTTCGCAAAGTTCTTTATGGACGGAGTTCCCGGTGCGAAAACCGCCGCTTTTCGCGAGCCATATGTGGGGGCTCCAGGCGTGGAGCCGCATCTTGCACGGCCGTTCTACAAAGTTGACGAGCTATGCGATCTGATGGCGCCGCTCGATCGCCAGGGAATCCACGTCAAGATTCACGCGGTCGGCGACCAGGCGATCCGCGACACGTTGGATGCAATCGAAAAGGTCCGGCAGATAAATGGTCAGTCGGGACCTCAGCACTCAATTGCCCACCTGGGGTATGTGTTCGACGACGATATTCCACGGCTGGCGCGTCTCAACATATTGGCGGACCTGTGCCCACCTCTGTGGTTTCCGAATCGGATTCTTGAGAACAACACGGCTGTACTCGGCGATGAGCGCGGGCAGAGAGCTCAGGCAATCGGAGACATTGTCCGATCGGGCGCAGTGAGCGCGTTTGGCACCGATTGGCCGATCGTTGCGAGTCCAAGCCCATGGCCGGGGCTGTCCAGCTTGATTACGCGCAAGGATCCGACAGGGGTTGTTGGCGGTGTATTTCGTCCGGATCAGGCGCTCAGCCTTGAGGAAGCTTTGCCGCTCTGTACGATCAATGTTGCTGAAAGCATGGGATTTGGCCGTCGTACAGGTTCGATTGCCGAGGGCAAGAACGCCGATTTTATCGTTCTTGACCGCGACATCTTCACAATTTCTCCTGAAGACATCGCCGGCACACAGGTTCTGCAAACTTATTTTGCCGGCCGGCTCGTTTACTGCCCATCAACGGCGCCTGAATTGTCATCCAGGTCGTGACAAAGGCGGCGTTTTGCATCGCCGGCGGTTTTTCCAAACTTGGAGTAGGGTCGATGAACGATCTGTTTGATCTAAAAGGTAAGGTCGCCGCTGTGACAGGCGCCGGGCGTGGTTTGGGGCGCGCCATGGCGCTCGAACTCGCACGATGCGGCGCCAAGATCGTTGTTGCCGGTCGAACGAAAGATGGGCTTACGGAAACCGCGGAGTTGATCCAGGCAGAAGGAGGCGTGGCGACGTGCATCCAGTTCGACGCCGAAGATGTCGCTCAATGTCGCAGACTTGTGGCGGAAACAGTCGAACAATACGGCAGATTGGACGGCATGGTCGTCAACCATGGCGTGTCACCCTGGGCGGCGGCTGCTGAAGTTACGCCGGCGGAACTTCAGGAAGTGCTGTCGGTCAATTTGATGGGAGCGTTCTTCTGTGCCCAAGCTGCCGGATTGCAGATGATAAAGCAGCAATCAGGGTCGATTGTTCTGATCTCCTCCAATTGCAGCCTGATGGCAATCGAAAATTTATCCGCCTATTCGGCATCCAAAGCCGGCGTCGATCAGCTTGCTCGGTCGCTTTGCGCAGAATGGGGCCGCCACAATATTAGGGTCAACACTATCAACCCCGGATGGACGGCGCACCGCATGAAAGCCTCGGAGCACAAACCGGTAGACCCAGAGAAGGAGCGCGAGATCAAGCAGCTTACTCCTATGCGCCGACGCGGTACCTTACGGGAGATAGGCGGTCCGGTCGCCTTTCTTGTGTCGGATGCGTCCAGCTTCATTAGCGGTGAGACGATAACCGTCGATGGCGGCTGGTGCGCTCTTTGACCTGCGTTTTAGACCTTTTATTTCAGCGCTGACAACTCGGTTTGATCGAAGCCGAGCGCGCTTCACTGATTGCGATGTTTGCGCGCAACGACTTTGGCCCACATAACTGACGCAGAGATCAATCTCGATGATTCAGCGGATTGCCCCATCGGTACTGTTCGATGAAGCATGGATTCGACGTTGTTACGAATGGACAGTTCGACGCCGGACGCAGGTTGCTTTAGCTCTTTGCCTTCGATCCATTGAAAGAGCAATTCTTGCTGCACTTTCTCGGATTCAAGTTCAACCGATTTCACGCCCTCGCAAAAGTCTTTAATGTGCTGCCCGATCTGTGGCGACCGCTCAGCGAGGAAAGTCTTGGTGAGCTGGCGTATGCTGCGCAGCGGCTTGATAATTTGCTCTCGCCATTGCTGAACGACGCGTGAGCACTCATCAATATCTTCTGCTGAAAGAATCAGCCCCCGCGATCCCGCGTAAGCGGCAAACAAGAGCAGATTTACATCGGCGCCGAGGCGATCCTGAAGATCGAGGCATTCACCGCTCACGCCGGGAGCGGCATAAACATTCAACGAAAACTCCCAGAACTCGTTGGTCATCCTGCCGCTATTTCGGTGCTTTATCTGCCGGCCAACGTTTCACCAGACCTGATTCAATTTCGAACAAGTCAAGGCATCGCCCGACTGTCTGGTTGACAATGTCGTCAATTGTTTTTGGTCTGTGATAGAAAGCCGGTACGGGCGGAGCGATGATCGCACCGTTTTCCGTTGCCGCCAACATTGCGCGTAAATGTCCATGATGGAGAGGCGTTTCACGCACGGCCAAAACAAGCCTTCGGCGCTCTTTCAGGACGACATCCGCGGCACGACTGAGAAGGTTATCAGTTGTGCCATACGCGATCTCGGACAAGGTTCGAACAGAGCACGGCATAATGATCATGCCCCGGGTCTTGAATGATCCGCTCGATATGGCGGCCCCCACGTCGGTGTTAAGATAATAGGCGGCCGCGAGCGTCCGCAGCCTGCCTGTGTCGGTCGACGTTTCCTCCTTGAGCGTAATCATCGCCGATTTAGAGATGATCAGATGCGCCGGCACGCCGGCCGCCTGCAATGCTTCGAGAAGGCGAATTCCATATATTGCGCCGGAAGCGCCGCTAATCCCGACTATGAGCGGCACAGTCATCGGCATATGCGCTTTCCGAGCAATATTTTAACTCGGTCGGTGCAATTCATTTCGTCCCCGAGGCCTCTTCTTTCCAAAGCGCCCAGGATCGATCTACCACGCGGTCGTTCGCCTCCATGCTTTTCATCGCTTCCTCGTCGGAAAGATAGATAATCTCGCCCATGCGCATGGCATCCATTTGAATAGTAGCATTTTGCGCTGCGTAGTTTGCCCTGAACACGGTGTGCTTGATGGTTTGGCCGGCAATCGTCGCGCCGTGGCCGCGCATCAGTACAATCTGATAATCGCCAAGAGAGCGTGCCAGGGCTCTGCCTAACTCTGGTGACGTCACGAGCATGTCCGTCATCCCCGCAATTTCGCGGATTTCGAATCGGCCGACGCCGTGACCCAAGAAACCGCTCATGTGATAGACCGGACGAAGGGTGGCCTGGCAAACGCAGAAGGAAACGAGCGAGGGCGTATGACAGTGAACGATGGATTGGACGTCAGGCCGTGCCTTGTAAATCTCGCCATGAATAAATCGCTCGAGGTACGGCCGGCGATCCGTATGGGTCAGAGCGTTGCTGTCCAGGTCATAGAGCGCCAGATCCTCCTTGGTGACTCGACCGGGTGCTTTCTCCGCAGCGAGCACGTAGATGGAGGCGTCCTTGTCGTGCCGGGCGCTGATATGTCCGAGGCCGTCGACAATCCCCCGCGCATATAAAATGCGGTTGCCGTGGACTAAGTCGTCGAGAATTGACGAACTAACCGCTGGGATATCTCGGGGCATGTGGCGTTTCCGGCAAATTCCACTTAGGCAACGATGTTAAACGAAGCGCCAGCCTAGGCTAAAGGCTACGGCTATTTCTCGTTCCTGTAATTGCCGCGCAGGTACGCGCCCCATTTGCTCTCAATCAGCCGCGCTTCATCGTGCGACAATGCGGTCGTCACCGGAAACTTATCCGCCCAAGCGAATGGACGGCAAGCATCGATGATCATTTTTGAATGAGACGTCTGGCCGGCTTCGCGCTGATGCGGCGGTATCCTGGGGTCGAGGCCCGAACTCCAGGCATTTCGCACGATATCAACCGATTCCGACGGCTCGCTTCGAGTCGTTACGGCCCACATCACATCGGCCAGATTTGATGGATCGACGTCTTCGTCGACCATGACGATGAGGCGGCCCATGTAGCTGTTCGCCGCGGCGATCAATGCCGCACGCTTCACGTGCCCCGCGTAACGTTGCTTCAGCGAAACGACGGTCATTAGCTGCGCGACATGCTGCCATACGCCGGCTATGTCCGTAATGCCGGCCGCGATAAGATTGCTCCAGATACTCGCGGCGCGAAACGGCAAGCCGAAGTGAAATCGGGGCGGCTTTAGCGGCGGCGACCCGAGCAAGATCGGATCATTGCGATGATACACCGCCTTGACGTCCATGACCGGGCAGGGGCGTTTTTCGGAAGCGTAATATCCCGTGAATTCTCCGAACGGCCCTTCCTCGAGCGTCATTTCGCTCATGGGAAGCAGGAAGCCCTCGAGCACACTTTCAGCGTAGGCCGGGACGGGTAATCGGGTCACTGGGCCCGGAAATACATCGATCGGTTCGCCTTTGATCGCGCCCGCAAATTGGTATTCGGATTGGCCCGCGGGCAAATATTCGAAGCCAGCAATGAAAAGCGCGGGGTCCTCTCCATTCACGACAACGACGGGACAGGGCTTGCCCTTGTCCCAGAACTTTCGCGAAATAATCGCGCCGTGCCGGCCCTGATGATCGAACTGAATGGTCACCTTGTCGCGCTCATGAACCTGAACACGATAGATTGACGCATTGACCCAGCCTTCATCCGGGTCTCCCATAACCACCAGGCTTCCGGATCCGATGTACGGGCCGCCGTCCTTGGGATGCCAATAAGGAGCCGGCAATTTGAAGACATCGACGTCGCCGTCTTGAGCGGCGTTTTCCAGAAACGCGGCATCCTTGACGATGCGCGGCGCAATTTCTCGAAGCGTCTGTCTTTTGTCCATCCAAGCGTGGAGGGCTTCGATCGGCCGTAACGTCGGGTCGAGTCCAAGCGCCAAGGCGGCGCGTTGCGCGCTCACCGTCGCGTTCGTGAAAATACGAAAGCCCCTGGGAAATCCTTTGATGTCGTCGAACAACAGCGCGGGGCATTCCGGCATTCCCGCGCCGACTTCGGTGATGCCGCCAATTTCGTGATAGGGATCGGCAGAATGAATCCTGCGGAGCGCACCGAGCTGGTCCACCTGATCAATAAATTCTCGCAGATCCCGGTACATGCGGCTGTTTGCAAACTAAAATATGTAATTTCACTTATCTATTTATCATAGCAGGCCTCGATTCAAAAGGCTAAGCTACGCAATTATTTCAACCGGCTACGAAGTCCCCGTGCCAGCCCCACCGCGGCCGGATAACGCTGTATCAGATGCTTGCAGAACGTCACGACCGCTCGAAATTCCTGATCCGTCGTGTCCCGAAACCAAGCATCATTGACGGAATGGAGGCCGCTGGCAAATAACTGCATCTTGCTGCGCGCGTGGCGTGTCAGCTGAATCGATATTGCACGATTGTCCTTGGGGTCAGGCTTCTTTGCAACCCAGCCGGATCGTTCAAGCTTCGCCACTGTCGCGGTAACATTCGCGGCGGCAACGTGAAGCTCATCGGCGATCGACCGAACACGCAACCCTCCTTCCTTTGCAGTACGCAGAAGCGTTATGACCACGGCAAATTCTGAGGCATTGAGATCCAGGGCATTTGCCAAGTGACGGCGCATCGTTTGCAGCCGCCCCAGCGTGGCATACAGGAGCGCTATCATCTCCCCGAAATCATGGTCTCGGCCGGAATGCACTAGGCTGGGTAGGGTAACAGTGAGCTGAGCAGCGCTGGCATATTTTCGCTGCCTCGATTTTGATTTCTTCATCGTCCTGGTCCAACGGCAACGCCGATGAATCCACGTTGGCGATGAATAAAAATCGCGTCAACCCAAGGGCTTCTTTTCGGCCCTTTATCTATAACTAATTACGACCGTTGGGGCCATAGCCGGAGAGGGCTTTATCAACGAGCTTCGAGCTCTTTGCGAAGTCGTATCGCCGGTACATATGGGACCGAACGATAAATGGCGCGCCGGCATAGAACTTTTCGTATTGGTGATGGCGACTGGCAAACTCGGAGCCGACTGCGTCCCAGCAGAGCTTAAGGAGGCGGACGCGTTCTTCGGCGGGAAAATCGGGCGACTGCACATAACGGCGGATGTCAACGCCTATCTCAGGATGAAAGAGATCGCCTGCGCTGGCCGGCAACTGAATCATGCCGCCCCCGCTCAGCTCACGAATGGCGTCCAGTATTAACGGATAGATCCAAGATTGCAGGTTCATGGCGGCGTAATGTGACTGTGCATTTGGAACGAAATAGCCATTGTTGTTCGGTGCGGCTGTTTCGATTTGCGCGTCGAGCAGGCCCTCGTATGTTGCGGCAAACATGGCGATTTCCGCAACCTTACTCTGGACTGGTGGCTGGAGAATCGAGCCGTTCATTTCAGTGATCCGCCGGGCGAGGCCGGTCAAGAACCGCAATTTCGTGACGAAGCGGATTTGTGACTGGTTGTTGCCGATGATGTGAGCTGGCGTCTCGAACCACTGGGCCCGACAAAGGTCGAGGTTTTTGTATACAAACACGTGCTCCCATGGCACAAAAACATTGTCATAGACCAGGAGAGAATCCGTTTCGTCGAAACGGGTCGACAAGGGATAATCGAACATGCTGTTGGCGCCAAGGGCGTACGAACGCCTCGGATAGATCTTCACTCCCTGTGCGTTGCACGGAATCGCGACGGAGATGGCATAGTTCTCGTCACCCGCTTTCATCGGGTGAATTGTGCTTAACAACACGTAGTCGGAATAGACCGTGCCGGTACCAAGCATCTGGCCGCCGCGGATAACGATGCCGTCCTTCCGCTCCTCGACCACCCCGGCATAGAGGTCAGGGGGATTCTGTTGATGAGCGGGTTTTGTCCGGTCAATTTGCGGAGGCACGATCGTGTACGATACGTACAGGTCGTTGTCCCGGCAGAATTCATAGAAACGGACGCAGTTCTCCGCGAATTTGTCGTTGCCGCCACGTGCCATCACATCTTTGCCCGCGACAAAACCGACAAAGAAGCCGGCGACGTGGTCTGGCGAGCGCCCCATAAAGCCCAGTGACTCTTCGGCCCAGCGTTCGATAGCGCGCCGCCGCTGGCGAAGGTCCTCGACGGACCTTGGAAGCTGCCACATCCGGTTGACCGGTTTTCCTGTCGTCGGCGAAGCGTAAGTCATCAATTGGCGGTTCGCCGGATCGGCTGCGATGTCGTACAGCGAGGCGATCGTTTTTGCGCCCTCGCGAAAGGCAGGGTGTGTCGTGACGTCGCCAATTTCTTCGCCGTCCAAAAATATCCGCCGGCCATCGTCCTTGATAGCTGCAAGATAGTCTTGCCCCGTTCGGACTCCCGACCCGGACATCGCTGTTTGGCGATTCGCTGACGGCATTGAAACACTCCCGGCGTATAAGGACGCGCCCGTCGCGCCCCCCTTGATTATGATATAGATATAAAATATAGCTAAGTCAAAGTGGGAAACTCAGCAATGGCGGCGGTAAAGCATCCGATTTCCTCAGGGCTTACAACGCAAACGATGCGGTCCGTGCTCGGCGCGTTTGCAACCGGCGTTGTCGTGGTAACGACTTACGACAAAAATGGCGAGCCCGTCGGCATAACGGCGAATTCTTTCAGCTCGGTGTCACTCGATCCGCCGCTCGTGTCTTGGTGCATCCGGTCAAGTTCCTATAGCCTACCTGCTTTCCGGCATTCCAAGCGATTCGCAATCAACATTTTGGGTGCCGGCGGGGCTGATCTATGCCGACGTTTTGCCTCTTCGCACGCATTCAAATGGCTGGGTCTCGAACATCACCGAGGCAAACACGGTCCGCTTTTGAGTCAATCGATTGCGATGCTCGAGTGCTCTCTCGTTGCGGAGCACGAAGCTGGCGATCATCTGATTTTGGTCGGGCGGGTCGAAAAAGCGGAAACCGATCACGCTGCATTTCCATTGGTTGTTTACCGCGGAGGGTTTTACGACCTTCGTCGCGAACATCTAAATGTTGAGCGGACATAAGGCCACGGTTCAAATGCCGACAGAAAAATCGATCGACCTTCGCGAGGTCAACCAGCTCGTGATTGCGGGTTGGACAGGACGCAACGTGGCGGCGCTCGAAGCGCACATAAAGGAGTTGGAGGCGCTGGGAGTTGCTCGGCCGAAAAGCGTTCCGGTTTTCTACCGGGTCGCATCGTCCCTGCTTACTCATGCTGACTTGATTGAAGTTATGGCAGATGCATCGAGCGGAGAGGTCGAATTCGTCATCTATGCAATGAGTGACGGGTTGTGGGTTGGCCTTGGTTCGGACCACACCGACCGCAAGGCCGAAACGATCGGTGTGACGCTTTCGAAGCAGATGTGCGCGAAACCTGTGAGTGCCAAAGCGTGGCGCTACGACGAGGTTTCGCCTCACTGGGACAAGCTGATTCTTCGCGCATTCGTGGGCGCGGGGGAGACGCGGCGCCTCTATCAAGAAGGTCCTGTCAACGCAATGCGCGCGCCCGAAGAACTCATTAGTCTCTATCGTGGCGGGGCGCCTCTTGACGTGGGTACGGCAATGTTTTGCGGTACGTTTGCCGTTCATGGTGGTATTGTTTCCTCAGGCTTGTTTGAAATGGAGCTCGAGGACACCAAGCAGGGGCGCAAGCTTACTCATTGCTATCGCATCGTCCCGTTGCCGAACGAGGGTTAAGTGATGAAGATCGCGGTGCCGGACCTTGTGTCCAACTCCTATTTTCCCTCGATCGCGGCGTCAGCGCTGGGCCTCTTCGAGCGGGAAGGCTTGAATCTCGATCTCGAGTTGATCTTTCCCGTCGACAAAGCATATCGAGCGCTGCGCGATGGCCATGTCGACTTTGTCGGCGGCACGGCGCATGCGGTTCCAGCCGCATTTCCGAATTGGCAAGGCGCGCGATTGCTGGCTGCGTTGGCTCAGGGAACGTATTGGTTCCTGGTCATGCGCGCCGACCTCAAGCCGAAACGCGGCGATATCAGTATTGTGAAAGGCCGCAAGATTGGCGCGGCTCCGATGGTCGACCTCGCCATTCTTCGCATTCTGAAAGACAGCCAGATCGATCTAGCGCGCGACAACGTGACGGTCATGCCTGTTCCCGGCTCCACCGGCCAGGGCGTCTCATTCGGAGTCAACGCAGCTAAAGCCCTTGAGCAAGGTCTGATCGACGGCTTCTGGGCGAACGGAATGGGTGCGGAAGTCGCTGTCAAGCGGGGAATTGGCGTCGTCGTGCTCGACGCTCGCCGTGGCGACGGTCCGCCTGGCGCCTTTCACTATACAATGCCGGCGCTGGTGACCACCGACCGCATTGTCGAGAACCATTTCGATCGCGCGCAGGGCGCGACTCGCGCGATCATCGCGACGCAAAGATTACTGAAGAAGGAACTCGCGCGCGCGACCGAAGTCGGCCGCAAGCTCTTTCCAGCCTGGGAAGCCGACCTGATTGCGGATTTGGTCGCGCGGGACTTGCCTTTCTATGACTGCCGCATCACCGCGGATTCGTTCAAGAAGATCGCGGAGTTCGCCAAGGCGATGCAACTAGCGTCGGAAATTCCGGATTATGACACGATAGTCCCCGCGAAAATTCGTTCGTTGTGGACACAGTGACTGCCGCCGGCCTTGAGGAGATCGAGCTATGCGCGTTGGGCTCCCTAAAGAAGTCAAAACCGATGAATTCCGAGTCGGCCTGACACCCGGTTCGGCGAGGGAATACGCGTCTGCCGGGCATGAAGTGCTGGTCGAGACGGGGGCGGGCATCGGCATCGGCGCCGATGACGAAGCCTATCGGAAGGCCGGCGCGACGATCGTTAAGTCGGCGGTTGAGGTCTTCGGTATGGCCGACATGATTGTGAAAGTTAAGGAGCCGCAACCTAACGAAAGACGAATGTTACGGCGTGGCCAAATTCTCTTCACGTATCTCCATCTTGCGCCCGACCCTGAGCAGACCAAGGACCTGCTCAACTCGGGCTGCACGGCTATCGCATACGAAACGATAACCGATGCGAACGGAGGCTTGCCGTTGCTCGCGCCGATGAGCGAGGTGGCGGGACGGCTTTCCATAGAAGCTGCGGGCGCGGCGCTTAGGCGTCACGCGGGCGGCAAGGGACTTCTACTCGGAGGCGTTCCCGGCGTGCTCCCGGCAAACGTGGTGATTTTCGGAGGGGGCGTCGTCGGCAGCAACGCCGCGCGTGTCGCGCTGGGTATGGGCGCGAACGTCTCCGTGCTCGATAAATCGGTCCCCCGCCTCCGTTTCCTCGACGACGTTTATGGCGGTCGCGTTCGGACTCGCTATTCGACGAATGAAGCGGTGGAAGAGGAACTCGCGCGTGCGGACGTTGTCGTCGGCGCCGTTCTTGTGCCGGGCGCAACAGCGCCAAAAATCATTTCCCGCGAATCACTCAAGCTGTTGGGGCCCGGGTCGGTTATTGTCGACGTCGCGATCGACCAGGGTGGATTTGCCGAAACGTCGAAGGCCACGACCCACTCCGACCCGACTTACATTGTCGATCGGGTGGTGCACTATTGTGTTGCAAACATGCCGGGCGCCGTACCCCGAACATCCAGTCAGGCGCTCAATAACGCGACGCTGCCGTTCGGCCTCGCGATCGCGAAGGATGGGGTCGCAGGCATTCTGAAGAATGCCCATCTGCTGGCCGGCCTCAATGTCTATGCTGGACGGATTACATGCAAGCCAGTCGCCGACAGTCTCGGCATGCAGTTCGTTTCTCCAAGCGACGCGTTACGCGAAGCGGCATGATTCGAGTCGCCTATTTTGGAATGGTCAATGCAAGTGGATATGCTAGCTAGGCAACATAGATTAAGTACGGCGCCTCATCCGGCTGTGCAAACAGCTGGTGCGGCCCCATCAGCTCAAGGAAAAGACATGCCGGCTATCATTGATTTCAACAAAATTCAGAAGAAATCTCTTGCCACTGCGCGCTCGCGCGATGCTTCCAACAAGCACTCCTATTTCGTCGCCGTGGCGCAGATGCGTCACGTGTTACGGAAGGTGTTCCGGATGATCGACGAGCAGGCCAAGAAGCACAAACTTGATTCTCTGGCACATCAGGCTCTTTTGCAGGTTTACGGCAGCCCCAATCAAAGTTTGCGGGTAAACGAACTTGCCGAACGGCTCGACATCGCTCCAGCTTTCGCATCGAACCTGATCAAGCAACTTGTCAGGCGAAAGCTTTTGGAACGCGGCTCGGATCCTTCCGACCTGCGTGCAACGCTTCTCCACATCACCACGACAGGCCAGGACCATTGCAATCAGATCGATGCCGAGGTGCGGCCCCACGTTGACTATTTTACGGGGCTGCTCACTGAGGACGAGCGCGAAACGGCTTTATCGATGTTGGTCTTTTACATGAGGCCGCAAGGGGTAACGCGTCGCCGCCCATAGCTCGGTGCGGAATTAGGAGTGAGTATGGGCCGCGGAAAAAGGGACGGTTCGAAGAAAAATTATCTTCCTGAAGCACCCTACTTGCCTAACCGTATGGAGGAGGGCTGGGGCAGCGACCGTATCGCGCGAATGCTGCATGCGCTCGAGTTTCCCTACCTTTGCTTCAATCCCGGTGCAAGTTTCCGCGGGTTGCACGACAGTCTAGTGAACTTTCTCGGCAACAACGAGCCGAGGATGCTGCTTTGCCTCCATGAGGAGAATGCCGTCGCGATTGCGCACGGCTATGCAAAAGTAACCGGTAAACCGCTTGCCGTCGCGTTGCACAGTAATGTCGGCTTGATGCATGCGACCATGGCGATCTTCAATGCATGGTGCGATCGGGTACCGATGGTGATCATCGGTGCGACGGGCCCCGTCGATGCGGCCAAGCGACGGCCGTTCATCGATTGGATTCACACGGCGCGTGATCAAGCTTCAATCGTTCGGCATTACACGAAGTGGGACGACCAACCGGCCTCGGTCGCTGCCGCCGAGGAATCGTTGCTGCGCGGTATGCAGCTTTCGACTACGGCGCCGTGCGGGCCTGTCTACATTGTGCTGGACGTTACGACACAGGAAGAGCCGTTTGACGCAGCTCACGATTTGCCCGACGTCTCGCGGTTCAAGGCAATTCCCCAGCCGGCGCCCGACCCGGCTCTTTTGGAAGAAGCCGCCCGGCTTCTCAGTGGCGCAAAATCGCCGGTCATCCTGTCAGGACGAGTGTCGCGCAGCCCTGAGGCCTGGCGGGAACGAGTCAGGTTGGCCGAGCAGCTCGATGCGCCCGTGTTCACCGACCTGAAAGTGGGTGCGAGCTTTCCGAGCCAGCACGAACTTCATGTCATGCCGCGGGGTATTTTCATCAGCAAGGAATCGCTGGGGAAGCTGCAAAACGCTGACGTGGTGCTTAGCCTGGACTGGGTTGACCTTGCCGGGACCCTTAAGCAGGCTTGGCCCGACCAACAGTGCCCCGCGAAGATCATCCAGATTTCGGTCGACCACCAGCTCCATAATGGTTGGAGCTTCGACTACATGCCGCTGCCGCCGGTCGATCTTCATCTCGCCGTCACGCCGGATGCAGCGGTGCCTCTGCTGTGCAACCGATTGCCGAAAGCGGGTCGCAGCTACGGCGAAACGACTTGCGTGGCTCCCGAGCCGCCGTCCGGGCAAATCAAGGTTGGTGAAATTGCCTACGCATTGCACGCTGCCGTTGATGGTCGGCCGAGCTGTCTCAGCCGGCTGCCTTTGGGTTGGGACGGCGCTTACTGGCCGTTCTCGCATCCGCTCGACCAGCTCGGCCATTCTGGAGGCGGCGGGGTCGGATCGGGACCTGGCATGGCAGTCGGTGCGGCGCTTGCCTTGAAGGGAAGCGGACGAATTCCGATTGCGATCGTCGGAGACGGCGATTTTCTAATGGGCGTCACCGCGGTGTGGAGCGCGACGCACTATCAAATACCGATGTTGATCGTTGTCGCAAACAATCACTCTTACTTCAACGACGAGGTCCATCAGGAGCGCGTTGCCCGCCGACGGAATCGGCCGATCGAAAACCGGTGGATCGGCCAGCGGATTGCCGATCCGGAACCTGACGTCGTCATGCTCGCGCGCGCGCAAGGTGCCGTTGCGCTCGGTCCGGTCCGATCGCGGGAACACCTGAAATCGACTTTCGACGAGGCGATCGAGGCGGTGCTTGCCGGTGAGACGGTCGTGATCGATGTCCACGTCGCGCCTGGCTACACACCGAGCACAGTCGCTGCATTGACGGAAGCATAAGGATCAGGAGGGTTAAATGTTGCAGGTACAGCCGGCTACGTTGCGCAATAGTCTCACGAATTTGTCGCGCGACCTTTACTACGCAAATGCCTGGCATCCAGCCGGCAACGGACAGCGGGTTGAAATCAAAAATCCCGCCACCGCCGAAAGCCTTGGTGAAGTCGCTTGGGCGCAAGCTGACGATGTCGATGCGGCGGTAAAAGCCGCTTACGCCGGCTTCAAGATATGGCGACGCGTCAAGCCGCTGGAGCGCGCGGCAATCCTGCGAGAAGCGGCCGCCGTCATTCGTCGGCATGCCGAAGAGATCGCGTTCATCGATGCTTCCGATTGCGGCGGCCCGTTCAAACGCATGATTCGCGACAGCGAAGGTGGCGCGCTTGCCTTCGAGTTTTTCGCAGGATTGATCACCGAACTCAAGGGCGACACGACGCCCGTTGGTGACGACAATCTGAACTACACCGTCCGTGAACCTCTTGGTGTTGTCGCACGCATTTGCGCCTACAACCATCCATTCTTGTTCGCTGCCTCGCACGCTGCGGCGCCGCTTGCGGCCGGCAATGCCGTCATCATCAAGCCCCCTGAACAGGCGCCGCTATCGACGTTGCGCCTGGCCGAACTCATCGGTCCACTGTTTCCGCCAGGCGTCCTTGCGGTGCTGCCGGGCGGACGGGTGTGCGGTCAGGCCTTGGTCGAGCACCCGCTCGTCGCCAAAATCGGATTGATAGGCTCGGTCCCCACCGGCAAGGCCGTGCTCAAAGGCGCAGCAGACACGATGAAAAAGGTGTCGCTGGAACTGGGCGGCAAAAATGCCCTGATAGCCTATCCGGATGCCAATCTGAGAAAGCTCGCAGCCGGCATTATTCAAGGCATGAATTTCGTCTGGTGCGGCCAGTCTTGCGGTTCGACGTCGCGGGTGTTCTTGCATGAGAGCATTCACGATCAGGTGCTGGCAATGGTTGTCGACGAAATTAAAAGACTTCAGTTTGGCAACCCTACCGATCCAAACACCGAGATGGGGTGCCTGATCAGCCAAGACCAGCTTGATAAGGTAACGCGTTACGTCGATATCGGGCAGAAGGAGGGCGCACGAATTGTCGTTGGCGGTCACCGCGCTACTGGAGGTTCGTTGGCGAAAGGCTTTTATTTCGAACCAACGGTTTTTGCCGATGTGAAAACCGACATGCGAATTGCCCGGGAAGAAATTTTTGGGCCGGTTCTGAGCGTGCTCAAGTGGAAAGACGAGGGCGAGATGTTCGACGCTGTCAATTCTCTGGACTACGGTCTTTCTGCGTCGATTTGGACCACAAATTTGTCGACGGCGCACCGCGCGGCGGCCCGCGTCGAGGCCGGATACGTTTGGATCAACGGCGCGAGTACTCATTACTTCGGAGTACCGTTCGGAGGATACAAACACTCCGGTCTGGGACGCGAGGAGTCGATCGAGGAGTTGTTCGACAATACCCAGATCAAAAACGTGAACGTAACCCTGGATAGTTCAGCCAAGTGAGTTCAGAGGCAACCTTGCGTGGAACAACCCATGTTCAATGGACACTCCTTGAGCGTCGAGAACATCACCAAGCGCTTCGTTCTCGGTGACACGGGTATCGTCGCCGTCTCCGATTTTTCGTTCGCCACGAAGCCTGGAGAATTCATCTCGGTCATCGGGCCGAGTGGCTGCGGTAAATCGACCCTGTTCAATATTATTGGCGGGTTCATCAAGGATTACGACGGCAAGATTTTTCTCGACGGGAAGGAAACGATACCCCGCCGCGCAATCGGTGCAGTGTTTCAGGAGGAGTCCACCTTTCCATGGCGCACGGCGTTGCAGAACGTCGTGCTTCCGTTGGAGTGCGCTGGGGTTCCTAAAGGGGAACGGATCGAGCGCGCACGGCACTTCATCAAGCTTGTAGGCCTTGAGGGTTTTGAGAACAGCTATCCTGCGGAGCTGTCAGGCGGTATGCGCCAGCGTGCGGCGATCGCCCGGACCCTGGCCTTCGACCCCAAGATCCTTCTGATGGATGAGCCGTTTGCGTCGCTCGATGAACAAACTCGCCTCTTGCTCGGCGATAAGGTTCTGCAGATTCAACAGGAGCTCAATCAGACGACCTTGCTGATCACGCATAACATCACCGAAGCGGTTCAGTTGAGTGATCGGGTCATCGTCATGACGTACAGACCGGGCCGGCTCAAACGGATCGTTTCGATCGATCTGCCGCGCCCGCGGACTTCAGAAATTGTCAGCAGCCCGCGATTTGGCGAACTTGTTGGGATGATTTGGAACGATCTCCGCGAGGAAGCCAGTCAGGGAATGACGGAAGCCGAAAAAGGCGCTCATTGATATTCGGAGGAGGACAACGCAATGCCTGTGAATAAGAAACACGACGAGTTTTACACGCTTAATATGGATGAAGGCTGGGAGACCCCAACTGGCTATCCAGCAGGCATCCAACAGAAGATTTTGTCGGGCGCTCTGGACGAAAAGGGAAAGCGGGGAAGTCGCACGCGATTGCTGCGTTTTGCGCCGGGCGTCTTCACCACCAAGCCGTTCGTGCACGACTATTGGGAGGAGGTATACCTGGTATCGGGCGATCTCACCGTCGGCAACGATGAAGCGGGGAAGGGCGGCACATCGTATAAGCCCAATACTTACGCATGCCGGCCGCCGGGCGCCTATCACGGCCCATTTAAATCCGAGCGTGGCTGTCTTTTGTTGGAGTCGCACTATTACGACCCGGTCTGACTGTCGGTCGTTTGTTATGCATCGCGAGGCGACGCGAGGTCGGCTTTTCACCGGTCTTCTCTAGGTTCGAGGCTATCTTCTCCATCATTTTGAAGAAGGCGAGAATGTCGCGTTCCGTCAGCCCCTGCCGAGCGATCAGATTCACGGTTTTCGCGCAGCCGAGCAATTTTTCTTGAAGCTTAGCGCCTGACGCGTTGAGATATACGTTGATGTTGCGGCGATCGTCGCCATTGCGGACGCGACGTACGAACCCGCGCTTTTCGAGTCGATCGAGCGTGGTCGTCGATGACCCGGTCTCGACGCCGACCCGGCGCGAGATTTCGGTTTGATTGAGCCCATCCTCGTACCAAAGCTTCTCGAGGTGGATAAATTCGCCAAAGCTGATGTCATGCGCGGCCAGTCGAAGCCGCAATTCCCGGCTGAAGGCCATGTGTGCTCGACGCAACAATTTGCCGATACCGATTGTAGGCGGAGGATTTTTCATCATCATCGAGGGTGGGCTGCATTGACTTGGAAAGCTAATTTGACTTAGCATAATTATAATACACCTTACTAATTTTGGATGCCAACGTATTAGCACGGATGATCGTGATGCCTGAAGTTCTGGTTTGCCGCAGCGATGAAATTAAGGACGGCACGGTCCGTATCGTTGAAATTGGCGAGGTAGAATTCGGTCTGATCCGGCATAACGGCATGTTCTATGCGTACCGGAATATTTGCCCTCATCAGGGCGGCCCTGTCTGCGAAGGGCTTCGTATGCCTCAAATCGTCGACTGCGTTGCTGCCGACGGCCGGTTTCTCGGTCAGAAGTTTGACGAAACCGATGTCCACATCGTGTGCCCCTGGCACGGTTATGAATATCACCTCGTAACTGGTGAGCACGTCGCCAATAAGGATTTGCGGTTGCAGAAATATCCAGTGAGTGAACGCGAGGGGAGCGTGTATGTCACAATCTGACGCGCTGTCATTTGCTTCGCTTACCAGCGAGCTGTCAGCAAGGTGTCTTAACGCCATCGAGGCCGATCGGCTTGGCGATATTCAGAACGAAGAGCTCGGCCAGGTTTTTGCAAGCATCATCCGGGTCTTTGCGGCCAAGGCTCAGCTCGGCGAGCAGGTTCGGCCGTTTGGGCGCAACAGCGGCGTGACGGCGACCGATGTCGCCATCGGGTGCACCGCGATGCTCGAAGCCGTCAACCTCGCTTTGTTCGAGCTTGGTGCCTGGCAAGCGATGAGCAATGTCGGCTGCAGGCCGTCCGAATTAGCGGAGCCTGGCCCATGAACAAAATTACCAGACTGCGGGATGTTGCGACCGAAGACTTCAACACGAGCGTCCATCTCAAGAACGCTGAGCGTCAAGCTAGCGAACGGCACTACGAAGATGTCTTCATTGTCGATGTCGACTCGCATCACTACGAGACCGACGCTTTCAGCGAAATTGCCGACTATATCGAGGATCCGGTTCTCCGCCGCGAAGCCAAATTTCAGGGCATGTCGCGTGGCGGCCTGACGTCGCTTGACGGTTCCTACCAGGAGATGACCGGTAGAGTTGTACGCTATCCGCAGCGCCGAAACGAGAAAGTGCCGCCGCAGCCCCACCGCGACATCACTTTGATGTACCGCTGGATGGATGCGATGGGGGTGGACGTTGCGTGCATGTTTCCGACGCCCATGCTCAACATGGTCAACTGCCCTCGGATCGAAGTCGAGGTCGGCCTGGCGAGGGCTTACAACCGGTGGCTTTGCGACAACATTCTGACGGAAGAGCGGCGCTTGAAGTCGATGCTGTATCTTCCGTTCAACGATCCCGACGCCTGCGTTGAGATGGTCGAGCGTTACGGCAATCGCCCGGGCGTTATCGGTTTCATGATCGTCGCAACTCACTACAAGTCCGTGCACGACAATTGCTACGTCAGGCTTTATTCAATGCTCCAGGAGAGGAACCTTCCGCTGGCGTTTCACGCGGCCTACACCTGGGGCGACAGGCAGCTGGGGTTGACGAACCGTTTCATGGCGGTTCACGCGCTTGGTTTCACGTGGCACAACATGCTGCACATGACGAACTGGTTGGTGAACGGGATGCCCGAGCGCTTCCCGAAGCTCAAGGTCATCTGGATCGAGAGCGGGCTTGCCTGGGTACCGTTCCTCATGCAGCGCCTCGACAATGAATTCATGATGCGGAGCTCGGATGCTCCGCTCCTGAAGCGCAAGCCGAGCGATTACATGCGCGAGATGTTTTATACATCCCAGCCCATGGAGATGGTCGAAAATCTTGAAGCGCTCGAAGTGACCTTCAAGATGATCAATGCAAAGTCGCAGTTGCTGTACTCCTCGGATTATCCGCATTGGGACATGGACCTTCCGGCCACGATCTATGACCTGCCGTTCCTGAGCATGGACGAAAAGAAAGGCATTCTAGGCGGCAATGCGCAGAATCTGTTCAATCTCGATCCTGTTTACTCGCCGGCGAAATTGCGTCAGCGCGAGGCCCGGCTTTCTCAACGGTAGTTCGCCATGATCTCCGAACAAGAGCTCGCGCTTCTTTCCTATCCGGAGATGCCCAAGATCGTGACCAACGATCTTCCCGGGCCGAAGACACGCAAGCTGCTGGATGAGGCGCTCAAGCTGCAATCGCCGACGCGGCCGTCGGTACGCAGCAGCCTGGCCATAGAGGAGGGATTTGGCGCGGGCATCAAAGATGCTGACGGCAATATCTACATCGATTTGTCGGCCGGTGTTGCCGTATCGAGCGTGGGGCGAAATCACCCCAAAGTTGTCGAAGCGGTAAAAATGCAAGCCGATAAGCTGATGCATTCCGCCGGACTGGTCAGTGAGACCACTGTCGCCCTGGCCCGCAAGCTCTCGGCCATTATGCCGGAGGGGCTCCGTGGGGAGTGCTTCACCTGGTTCGGGATGAGCGGCTCGGCGGCGCTTGAAACCGCGCTCAAATATGCAAAGGCGATCACGGGCCGTTCGCAGATCGTCGCGTTCGAGGGCGCCTATCACGGTGTGTTTCACGGCGCCCTGGCGATGACGACGCGGGAAAATTTCCGCAAGCCATTCGGCCCGCTTATCCCCGGCGTAATTCATATGCCCTACGCGTATTGTTATCACTGCTTTGTCGGGTTGAAATATCCGAGCTGCGGTGTCGCATGCGCGCGATATCTCGATTACAAGCTTTCAACGCCGAATACCGGTGCAGATGACGTGGCGGCCGTCATCGTTGAGTCGATGCAGGCCGACGGAGGCTATGTTGTCCCGCCGATAGAATTCTACAAAGCTCTGCGAGAAATCTGCACCAGGAAGGGGATCCTTCTCATTGTCGACGAGGTGCAGGCCGGCGCTGGTCGCACCGGGAAAATGTGGGCCGTCGAGCATACCGGAATCGTACCAGATATGATTGCGTGGGCGAAAGCGGTTGGCGGCGACATGCCGTTATCGGGCCTTACAATTCACAACAGCTTTTACGACAAGCTTCCCCAGGCATCTCAAGTAATAACGTCCGCCGAGAACGCGCTGGCAAACGTTGTCGGGCTCGCAAACCTCGAGATATTGACGGACGGCAAGACCAAACTGGTCGAGCGGTGCGCCATCGTCGGAGACGAGATCAAGCAGCACTTCATCGAGGCGAGTAAGGTCAGCCCGATCATTGATGAAGTACGCGGCCGCGGCCTCTTTATTGGAATTGAATTGGTAAGCGACAAGGCCACACGGAAGCCGCTGAGCCCGAAAATCATGGGTCAGATTCTCAAGAAATGCGAGCAGCGGGGCGTTCGCGTCATGGGTTGCGGGCGTTACGGATCGACGATCCGCCTGATGCCGCCGCTGATCATCACGCGAGAGCACCTTCGTCGCGGAAGTGATATCCTGATTAATGCAATCAGGGAAAGCGAAAGCGAGATCGCAGCTTAGGTTTTGAAATGCCGGTTCATACTGGAGAGCGAGGTTGTCTTGTCCGCTAGGTTCACGTGCAATCAGGACATCGTTACGGCTGCGCACAAGAAGTTGCCGCAGGATGTGTGGGATTATCTGACCGGAGCGGCGGAGTCGGAGATGACCCTGCGGCGCAACCGGCACGCATTGGACAAGATTGCGTTTCTGCCCCGTGTGTTGCGGGATGTGTCCAGGATCGACGCCTCGACGACGTTTCTTGGACACAAGATGCGCATCCCCGTGATGCTTGCCCCTATCGGCTCGCTCCAGGCGATCGCGGAAGGGGGTGGCGCCGCCGCCTGTAAGGCGGCTGGGACCTTCGGAACCATCCCGATGATCAGTTCGATCACCGAGCCCAGCCTCGAAGAATGCAGCCGTGCCGGGTCTGGGCCGAAGATGTTTCAACTTTACGTCCGCGGCGAGAAGCCTTGGACCAGGGACATATTGGCCCGCGTCAAGGCGGCTGGCTTTATCGGTCTGGCCGTCACGGTTGACTCCGCGCTGTACGGGATCCGGGAACGACAACTCACGAAAGGCTACCTTCCGCCGAGCGTGCGCGTACAGACCAATCGCCATCTTCAGTCCGCCATCACTTGGGATTTGATGGACTGGATCAAGGCGGAATGGAACGGGCCCTTCATCCTCAAAGGGATCGCGACGGCGGCCGACGCAAAGCTCGCAGTTCAGCATGGCGTTGACGTCATTTACGTCTCCAATCATGGCGGCCGTCAGCTCGATCACTGCCGCGCGGCGGTGGACAGCCTGCGGACCGTCGTTGCCGCGACTGAAGGCCGCGCCAAAATCGTCGTTGACGGCGGTATCGTTCGCGGCAGTGACGTCGTGAAGGCGATCGCGCTGGGCGCGAATGCTGTTGCAATCGGGCGGATGCAGGGGTGGGCCCTTGCCGCCGGCGGTCATGACGGTCTCGTGAGCAGCCTCGAATTTATCGAGCGGGAAATCACCAACACGCTGGGGCTGCTCGGCCTAACCTCATGGGATGGATTGGGGCCTGACTACATCACTGAGGATGATGCCGTTGGGGAAGCTCATGAGATGAGCGCGTTCTACCATCTCGGCGGTCGGTTGACTTGATCATGCACGACTCGCTCGCACAGTTCATTGAGGGAGAGTGGGTCAGTGCCCGCAACGGACTGGCCGGACCCGTGGTCAACCCCGCGACCGGTCAGGAAATCGGCCGTGTTCCGTTCGCGACGACCGACGATCTTGACCGCGCCTTGATGGCAGCAGAGCGTGGATTCAAGGTCTGGCGCGCCATGCTGCCGATCGACCGCGCCAACATCATCAGAAAAATAGCATTGCTTTTACGTCAGCAAGCCGACGCGATCGCTCAGGTCATGACGCTAGAGCAGGGCAAGCCGCTCGCGGAAGCGCGGGTCGAAGTGGCCGCTACCGTAGAGTTGACGGAATGGCTCGCCGACGAAGGACGCCGGATTTACGGACGCCTTGTTCAAAGCCGGGTACCGAATACTCGCACGTTTGTCGCGCACGAGCCGGTCGGGCCCGTGGCCGCGTTCTCGCCTTGGAATTTTCCTTGCATGATGCCGGGGCGCAAAATTGCACACGCGCTTGCCGCCGGCTGCTCCATCGTTTTGAAGCCGGCGGAGGAGACGCCCGGCACAGCAATGCTCCTTGGAAAAATCTGCGAGAGCGCCGGCGTGCCAAAAGGTGTCGTTAACATCGTGTTTGGCGAGCCCGCAAAGGTGTCCGAATATTTGATTCGGTCGCCAGTCATTCGCAAGGTGACGCTGACAGGCTCGACTGCCGCCGGTCGACACATCGGGCGCATAGCCGGTGAAGAGTTCAAGAAATGCACACTGGAACTCGGAGGACACGCGCCTGCAATCGTATTTGATGACGCAAATCTCGACCAGACGGTTTCTCTTTCAGTGACAAGTAGATTCCGGAACGCTGGACAGGTCTGTACATCGCCGTCGAGGTTCTTCGTGCAGGAAGCAGTCTTCGAGAAATTCGTCGAAGCTTTTACCTCCGCGTCGGCGGCTATCGTTGTTGGCGACGGCGCCGACCCAAAGTCCAAAATGGGGCCTTTGGCGAATGTCCGGCGACGAGATGCAATGGAGGCATTCGTCGAAAACGCAATGTCGGGCGGAGCACGGTTGCGTGCGGGTGGGCGCCGTATTGGCAATCGCGGCTATTTTTTCGCGCCTACCGTCCTGACCGATTTATCGCCCGACGCGGCGGTATTGACCAATGAACCATTCGGCCCAGTGACTCCGATTGTTCCCTTCAAGACTTTTGACGATGCGCTGACGGAGGCCAACAGGCTGCCTTACGGCCTTGCCGCTTATTGCTTCACGACGTCCCAATCTCGAAGCGCGCGGTTCGCAGAGACGATAAACGCCGGCGTCGTTGCCATTAATGGGATGACGGTAACTGCGCCTGAAGGTGCATTTGGCGGCGTGAAGGACAGCGGGATCGGACGGGAATCGGGCGCTGAAGGCTTGTTGGAATATACCAACGTCAAGACCATCACAGAAACGTACGGTTGAATTAGAATGAAGCCTGACATCGCGATGACAACGGGCAACCCGCGGATGGGATGGGGTAGCGATGTCGTTGCCGAAATGCTGCGGCGTCTGGGAATTGAATATATCTGTGTCAATCCTGGGTCGAGCTTTCGGGGCTTGCACGATAGCCTGATCAATTACCTTGGGAACGACAGTCCCTCGATGCTTCTGTCGCTGCACGAACAGTCGGTCGTCGCGATTGCACATGGCTATTACAAGGCCTGCGGTAAACCGATGGCGGTCGTGCTCCATAGCAACGTCGGCCTGATGGCCGGGATGATGTCGATTTTCAACGCGTGGTGCGATCGCGTCCCGATCTTGATTTTTGGCGCGACGGGCGCTGTAGATTCGGCGGTGCGGCGAAGCTGGATCGACTGGAGCCACACATTTCGCGACCAGGGCGCGCTTGTTCGACATTTTGTGAAATGGGACGACCAGCCCTCGTCGCCGGCTGCGACCGTGGACGGCATTCTGCGGACTTACCAAATGGTGTGCACGCCGCCGTGCGGCCCAGGTTACGTCATTCTCGATCGGCGACTTCAGGAAGACGCACTTGTCTCAGAAATAAGGCTGCCGGATGTTGAAAAATTCAAGATACCCGCGGCATCGGCTCCGTCTGAAGCGGTGATTGAACAAATTAGCTCCATACTTTTATCGGCAAGGCGACCGGTGTTTCTGCTCGGGCGCATGTCTTCGAATATTAACGATTGGCACGATCGAATTGACGTCGCCGAGCGATTGGGTGCGCGCGTTATAACGGACTTGCGCAGTGGGGCGAGTTTTCCCACGGAACACCCGCTACACTGTGGTCCGGCTGATTTGTTTCTGTCCCCGCCCGGTGCCAAATTGCTTTCGGAAGCGGATGTTGTTCTCAGCCTCGATTGGCCCGATCTGGCCGACACACTCGCGCAAGCAAAATCCGATGCGCGGGTAATCCAGGTCTCGGTCGACGCGCAAATCCACAACTCCTATAGCGGTGACCACCAGCGCCTCGCTGCGGTGGAGTTGAATGTTCCCGTCATGCCTGATGCGGTGTTCAAGCCTTTGCTCGCCAAGCTCAAAGGCCGAAAGCCGGTGATGGAAAAAGCGCCGGTTCAGCCGCGTGAGCGCACAACGACATTTGACGATAAGGTACCGACGCTGGCGGATATCGGCCTTGCGTTGTCTAGCGCACGTCAAGGAAGGGACATCAGCCTCGCGCGTGTCCCTCTGAACTGGCCGGCCGATACTTACGCGTTCAGGGAACCGCTCGATTATCTTGGCTACGATGGCGGCGGTGGAGTGGGATCGGGCCCGGGGATGGCGGTTGGAGCGGCTCTTGCTTTGCAGGGCACAGGGCGCATTCCGGTAGCGATCATGGGTGACGGTGAGTTTTTGGGCGCGCCGAGCGCGTTATGGACCGCTTCGCACTACAAAATTCCGGTCCTAGTTGTTGTTGCCAACAACCGTTCGTATTTCACCGACGAGATTCAGCAGGAAACCGTCGCCCGCGCACGGCACCGTGCGGTCGAGAATCGCTGGATTGGGCAACGAATTGACGATCCGCCGGTAAATTTGGCGGGCCTTGCGCGCGACTATGGCGTGGAATCCGAGGGGCCGATCACAGCCGCGAAAGACTTGCTTGCCGCGCTGCAGCGCGGGATCGAGGCCGTGAAGGCGGGAAGGCCATATCTGATCGATGTGCTTGTTGATCCGAGCCGGGGCGGAAGTTTCGATTGGTTGACGACCGCATAGGAACAGCAATGCCGTCTGGCAGGGTAAATCGCTTCCGGTTGACCGATTTGCAGATGGTGCCGCCGTGGGTCACCGGCTTGGCGCTCCTTTTTGTGTTTGGTTGCGTGCTCGAGTGGGCCGTCGCGACGAATTTGATTCCCAGGACGATCGTGGCAAGGCCTAGCGAAGCCATAATCGGGCTTATCACGCTTCAGCGGGAGGCCGATCTTCTTGGTGCAATTCGGACGACGTTCGGAATCGTCGCCATCGCATTTCTGCTCGAGTGCGTCGCGGCGCTGCCGTTTGGCTATTTTCTGTACCGCCACCGCGACTTCAGTCTGGCTTACACGGGCTGGCTAGCCGCACTTTTCGCCGCGCCGATCTTCCTGCTCTATCCGCTTTTCATGGTCATCTTCGGCCGCAACCAGCTGACGCTCATTATCATGGGCTTTCTGCCTGGCGTTATTCCTCTCATCATTAACGTTCAGCAGGGTTTTCTGGGCGTACCGCAAACGATGGTCAACGTCGGTCTGAGCTTCGATCTGACGCCTCGTCAGATATTCTGGAAAATCATGTTTCCAGCGGCGGCACCGAGCATCTTCACCGGCTTCAGACTCGCGCTGATGTACACACTCATCAACGTCATCGCGATCGAATATCTCGTCAATGTCGGTGGCTTGGGCGTAATTGTTTCGGATCGCTATTTTCGATTCGACATTCCCGGCACCTACTCGGCAATTATCGCGGCGATGGGGATCAGCATCGCTTTTAACTGGGCGATCGGGCAGATAGAGCGTCTGGTGAGGCCGGTATGATTGCGACTGTCCGGCGGCTGCCCTCGCTCACGCCGCGCGTTCTTATCATCAAAATTGTTACGGCGGTCTGCATCCTCGCCGCATGGGAGGCGTTGTCCGTCTCCGGTCTATTCTACAAGGGAATCGTACCCTCGGTATTCGAAGTTCTCCGCGCTTGCGTTGCCGAAGTAGCCGACAAAGGATTCTACAGGGATCTTGGATATACGCTGCTTGAATCATTTGTGGGGTTCGCCGGGGGATCCGTAATCGCAGTGGCGGTTGCCATCGTATTGGGCCTGAATTCATACGCGCGGCGTGTGTGCGAGCCCTACATCAACGCGCTTGGCGGAACGCCGAAGATCATCTTTCTTCCAATTCTTTTTCTTATTTTCGGTTTGGGCATCGAGTCGAAGATGGCCAAGGCGGCATTGTCCGCATTCTTCCCCGTCGTGCTGAGCACGATAAGCGGCTTTGTTCAGATACCGCCTGTGCTTATTCGCGTCGGTGAGAGCTTCGGTCTGACACGTTGGCAGACGGTGCGAAAAATCTATCTTCCGGCGATGAGCGAGCCGCTCCTGACGGGATTGCGACTTGGGATCGCCATGGCGATCATTGGGGTTCTTTCGGCCGAAATCTCGTATTCCAATGTCGGCTTGGGGTATCGCCTGATCCAGAGCGCCGACCAATTCAAGATTCCGTCAGTCTACGCAATCACGTTTCTGATCTTTGCCGTGTCGGCGTTGATCAACACGGCGGTGATGCATTTGCAGAGATGGATGTCCAAACACAAGCGTGGGTCGGTTGCGAGTTCGGCGGCCAAGGTCAGTACAAGACTGGCGAGGCGTGCGGCGTAGCCTGTCAAATGCGGGAATCATGACATTTTCATCCACGACAGAGCGTCTTCAGGTCGCGCTGGCGAAAATTGATGACCCGAACGGAGAGGGCGCGCGCGCCTGCATCACAGTTTACCGTGATACGGCGCTATCTGCCGCGAAAGCATCCGACGCCCGCCATCGCGACGGCCGGTCACTCGGTCCGCTGGACGGAGCAATCGTCACCATCAAGGACTTGTTTGACGTTGCTGGAGAAACGACGAGAGCCGGCTCCGCGGCCATGGCACGGTATGGCAAACCCGCGGCGATGGACGCGCCGATCATCCAGAGGCTCCGCGCCGCAGGTGCGGTGATCGTCGCGAAAACGAACATGAGCGAATTTGCGTTTTCCGGAATAGGCGACAATCCGCACTTTGGAACGCCACGGAATCCGTCCGACCGCTCGCGAGTGCCCGGCGGTTCAACTTCTGGCGGGGCCGTCGCTGTGGCGGACGGCATGTGCACAGTTACGATCGGCAGCGATACAGGTGGATCGACGCGGATTCCTGCGGCCCTGTGCGGCCTTGTCGGCTTCAAGCCCAGCAAATCGCGTGTTTCGACCGTCGGGGTGTTTCCCTTGTCGTCGTCTTACGATTCGATAGGACCAATATCTCAAAGCGTGGCCGCGTGCGCCGATGCCGACGCAATCATTGCTGGCGAGCAGCCGGTCCGTGCCGTTCCAGCGTCACTGAGGAATCTTCGGATTGGAATCGTGCGGGGAATGCCGTTGCGCGACCTCGACGATACCGTTGCGGTGCGATTTGGAGCTGCGCTCGACGTGTTCAAGAGCGCGCGATTGTCAGACGAGACCATCACCTTGATCGATGCCGCGGCCGAAGTAAATGCGAAAGGCGGGTTGGTCGCCCCCGAAGCCGCTGTCGTGCACGGCCAGTTCATCAAAGATCATGGCGGCGAGGTCGATCCAAATATCCGCGCGCGCGTAGAGCGGGGCGGAGTCGTCGATCGCGCGACTTACGACGATATGGCGGCGGAGCGCGCGCGTCTGGTGAGGGCCATGGATACCCGCCTCGCGGAGCTTGACGCTGTCGTTCTGCCGACCTGTCCCATTGTGGCGCCCACGATTTTGGAAACGCAGGACATGGACGTCTGGGCTCGAAAGAATGCCTTGTTGCTGCGAAACACCTCTCTCGCAAATTTCTTTGACTTGACTGCTATTTCGTTGCCGATCCCGGGGCGCGGTCTCCCGGTTGGTTTGATGCTCGTTGCGCGTAATGGGCACGACCGGCGCCTGTTCGAGATTGCCGCGGCCGTCGAACAATATTGGGCCGGCTGATCTTGTATCTCAGCTCAACTACGCGCGTAGCCAAAACGCTTGTAGCAAGCCTGGCAACATTGGTATATTTTATAGCCTTTTAGCGAAGGCATGATTGGCGGCGCGGCGGGTTAAAAGGGCTTTCACATGGCGGCTGCCTCAATTTGCCGCAGCACTCATCGGGAACTGACCAGGAGGTGATTCATGTTCATCGCGATGATGAACAGCAAACCGGATACGTTGGAAACGAGGGGCCGGCTCAAGCCCGCGCACGATCAGTATTGGGAAAAATTCTTGCCGGCTCTGCGGTTGGCCGGTCCGATGCTTAGCGATGATGGCGAGAGCCGATTGGGACAAGTCCTGTTGCTCGATGTCGCCGATCGATCGGCGGCTGAAGATATTGTTACTCAGGACCCCTTTTTCGCCGCCGGTCTTTTCACCGACCTTGTCGTGAGGCGGTTTCGAGTATCCGTCGAGTCGGCGCGCAATCGTTAGTTGACTCGCTTTATGAGACAATCCGACACCGGCCAAGCGATAAGACGCTTCGAGGATGAACGCTTGCTTCGCGGCGACGGTCTTTATGTTGACGATATCAACCTGCCGGGTATGGTGTACGGCATCGTGCTGCGGTCGCCGCACGGCCATGCCAAAATCAAATCGATTGATGTTGACAGCGCAAGATCAGCGCCTGGTGTCTTGACTGTCATCACCGCGTTGGATTGGGAACGTGCAGGACTTGGTGACTTGCCGTCGCATCCCGGGCTTACCCGGCGCAACGGGGTGCCGATGTATCTGCCGCGTTATCCTGTGCTTGCAGGTGATCGAGTGCGCTGGGTGGGGGATCCAGTCGCCTTTATTGTTGCTGAAACTGCCGCGCAGGCAATGGACGCCGCGGAGATCGCATCGATAGAGTACGAGTCGCTAGAGGCGGTCGTTTCGACGCTACGCGCGATCGAGCCGGGAGCGCCTCGCGTATACGACGATTGCGAGGACAATGTTGGCTTTACACAGTCTGCCGGCGACGAAGTGGCGGTGAATAGAGGCTTTGCTGCTGCCGCCCATGTTGTAAAAGGTCATTTTGTCATCAATCGCGTGACGGCCGCGCCAATGGAGCCACGGGGCGTCATTGCTCATTTCGACAAGGATTGCAGTCGCTTTACGGTCTATACGCCGACCCAGCGGCCGCATTCGTTTCGTGCCCAGCTAGCGAAGATCCTTCAGGTCTCCGAAGATGCCGTTCGTGTCATTACAGGCGATACCGGCGGCAGTTTTGGCCTCAAATCGCCGGTTTTCAATGAAGTTCCCCTTGCGTGCCACGCCGCCAAGATCACAGGACGCCCGGTCAAATGGATAAGCACTCGCACGGAGGGATTCCTTTCCGATGCTCAGGGGCGCGACAACCTGATCGATGCAGAGCTTGCGCTTGATGCACGCGGCCAATTTTTGGCGATGCGGGTGAAGATGGTTGTGGCGATCGGCGCCTATCTCCAGTTCAACATGCCGGTATTCTTCCCCAATGTCGGAAGCATGGCTGGCGTTTACCGCACACCGGCGCTCCACGTTGACATGGCAGCCGTCTTCACGAACACCAATCCTGTCAGACCTTACCGCGGCAATGGGAGGCCCGAGGCGGCGTTTGTCATTGAACGAATGGTCGAGCTCGCCGCACACACGCTCAATATCGATAGCACGGAACTCCGACGAAGAAATTACGTCGCGCCTTCGCAGATGCCCTTCAAGACGGGCCTGACTTTTAAATATGACTGCGGCGAGTTCGAGAAGAACATGACTCTCGCCATGGCTGCCACAGGCGTGGAAGGTTTTCGCAAACGGCGGGCGGAAGCACGAAAAAAAGGGAAGCTGCTAGGTTTGGGCATTTCCAACACCATCGAGCGGGCTTCAAGTCCGGGCAACGAGACAGCGGAGATAAGGTTCGACCGTGCCGGGCAAGCGACATTGCTTTCCGGCGCCAACAGCCAGGGTCAAGGTCACGAGACCACGTTCAAGCAGCTTGCCGCGGAGAAATTGGGGCTCAACCCCGACGATATTGCTTATGTTCAGGGTGACACGGGTCTCGTCGAACGCGGTGAGGGAACCGGTGGGTCGCGATCAGCGACGATGATGGGCTCTGCCCTGTGCCTTGCCATAGACAAGATAATCGAAAAAGGCAGAGCAATTACCGCAATTGTCCTCAAGGCTGCCCCGGAAACGGTCACTTTCGATCGCGGCGTGTTTTCAACGCCTGGCAGCAATCGCACATTGACCTGGCGCGAAATCGCCGGTGCGTCGGAAGACCCCGAGCTCAATCTTGCGGATAACCGACCGGTTCTGAGCGTGAGCGCCACTTACAACTCGGTGGAAGCCAATTTTCCAAACGGCTGCCATGTTTGTGAAATCGAGATCGATACCGAAACTGGCGCAACCAGAATTGTCCGGTATTCGGTGGTCGACGACGTGGGGACTGTCCTTAACCCGCTGCTCCTCCACGGACAAATTCACGGCGGTGTTGCACAGGGAGTGGGCCAGGCGTTGAAGGAAGACATCCGCTTCGATGACGCCGGTCAGTTAATAACCGCGTCATTTATGGACTACGCGATGCCGCGCGCACACGATCTTTGCGAGATCGACGTCGACAGCAATCCTGTACCTACGCTGACGAATCCTCTTGGAGTAAAAGGCGCCGGCGAAGCGGGATGTGTCGGCGCCTTGCCTGCCGTCGTCAATGCCATCGCTAACGCGCTTTCCGAATTCTATATTGGCGAAATCCCGATGCCGGCAACCTCCGAGTGGCTTTGGCGTGCGATCAATAAACGGCCGCGGGATACAAACCGATCGACATCCTAGCTCGCGAGAAGGCTCACGTTCCCGAACCGCTTTTTCCAGAGCGGAATCGCTTCGGGATTACAGATGTTGTCGGGCAACTTCCCGTCGAGTGCGGCCCAGACTATATGGAACGACATATCCACGCCGGGCCGCAGCTCGTCTCTCTCCGTCGCGGCGGCCGCATGTGGCGTCATAAGGACGCGATTGCCGAGTTTCCGCAACAGGGAATCATTTGCCAGAGGTTCTTGCTCGAAGGCATCGATGGCAACGCCGGCGATCCTTCCATTGGAAATCGCATTTGCGAGTGCGAGTTCCTGAATCACCTTTCCGCGCGATGTATTGATCACAATAGCGGAATGCTTCATGAGCTCGATTTGCTCTTCGCGCAACATGTAGTGGGTTTCTTTGGTTAGAGCGACGTGGAATGACACGACGTCTGCCTGGCGCAGCAGACTCTCATAGTCGACGCGTTCGACGCGATGGAGAAGAAATTTCGTCGGATCAACATAAGGATCGTACCCGATGATCCTTATTTTCCAGGGCGCCAAAAGGTCGGCGACCCGTGATGCAACGCGTCCAAGTCCCACTAATCCCAAGGTAATCCCGGGGTATCCATCCGAAGCGCGACTTCCAACATACGTTGCGAGGACATTCGGCTCGCGCCATCGGCCTGCGCGAATATCCGCGTCACGCTCTCGGAGCTTTTTCAGCATGGCAAGCATCATCGCGATCGTCGACTCCGCGACACCAAAGCAATTTGCTTCGGTCGGTGCATTGCAAACCAAAATTCCAAGGGATGTTGCTGCTTCGATGTCGATATCGTCAAAGCCGACGGTATACTTTGAGATTATCCGAAGTCGATTTGACGCCTGCATCACTCGGGCCGTGATCGGCGTCTCGCGAATCGAGGTTCCCATCAAGGCGTCAGTCTCACGAGCCGCCTCAACAAGATCATTTTCAAATTTTCCGCCTGGAAACTGCCAACGCTTTTCGCCGGTGACGATTCTGCAGCCCGCGGTTTTTAATTTATTTAGCTGATCCGCCGTTTCTTCTCGGGTAGCAAAGATCAATACTTTGGCCATGTGCTTCATGAACCGCGCTCGTTTTAGAGGCATTCAACAATAATACTATAAAATAGAACTATGTAAGTAGATTATTTTTCGAGTAGCTTGAGTTGATGCCAAGGGCCTTACGAACGCCGGCGTCGTCGTAAACTTGCGGCGCGCAAAGAGTGTTCCTCATGGCTTTCTCCGCGCTACAGCTTTTAGCGACACGGCGCGGCATGAACTCGCACTGGTGTGCGAAGCGTTGAAAAGCAGCTTGCAGTAGATGCGTTACGAGCCAAGGGCGTAGGTGGGCGCATATCTGCTTCTTCGCGGGCTGGCTTGGGCGCGCGGTATTGCTTCGGCCGCTCGGGCGGAAGACCACAGAGTCGGGCGTAGGTGATGCCGCGCGGTAAGGTGCTGAGTTTGACTAAAACTTGCGTCCCAGCAGCTCTTCAAGAAATGTTCCAGATTATTGAGCCAGCGGTCTAAATTGGTTGGCAGGTCTGAGGTAGTTGTTGCCAGACAGACGAACCGTGATCTCGACATCAATTCGAAAATGCTATTCGATGCAATCGACGCGGGTAGGATCGGCAATATTATGAGGTTGTACGATGCCAATTGTCCGAATTGAATTATTCAGTGGGCGAACGAGGAAGCAAAAGGCAGATACCGCGCGCGGAATCGCGGAGGTATTAGAGCGCACGATGTCCATTCCTGTTGAAAGTACCCAGGTCATTTTTTTTGACGTTGAAAAAAGTGATTGGGCGCGCGCCGGACAATTATATGACGAAAAGGAATGATCTATTCCATCTCGGTTCAAACTTGGCCACGCTAGACGAAACGCAATGAGGGCTCTTGCGCGGCGTTCCGTCCCGCGATGCGTCCGAACACAATGCACTCACTGACGTTTCCCGCGCCAGGATAAAGCTGGCCCCATATCGAACCCAATTCACCGGCCGAGTAGAGTCTGGCAATAGGATTGCCGAAAACATCGAGAACTTGGGCCTTTTCGTTGCGTCGAGGTCCACCTTGCGTATTGCTTAGAGCTGGCCAGATGGGGATGCCATAAAGCGGTCCCTGTAGCGGTCGCATAAGATTTCGGTCCCGAGCGAACTCGTCGTTACCGTTTTTACAAGCGGCATTGAAGCGGTTCATTGTCGCCTGCAGTTCGCTTTCAGGTAGCGACAGCTTATCGGCTAGTCCGCCGAGACTCGGTCCACTTGTTATCCAGCCCTTTTCTATTTCATCGGAGTTATCTTCACTCCACTTGAAGCGTTGATTATAGGAATGTTTGACGCGCGTTGCGATCGGCCCCGACAGGCGCGTTTTCTCGTCGAAAATCAAGAAGCTAGGCGTTCGATAGCGTTTGCCGGCGACCGAATCCAGAACCTGTGCACTTAACAAGCCGGAATGAAACTCGACATGAGCTTCATTCATGTATCGTCTTGCGTTTTGATCGACGATAAGGAATCCCTCGGACAGAATCCCCGCACAAAAAGCGGCCTCGTATCCGGGCACTTTGTAGCCAAATCCGGCGACTGCAGCCGACATGTGCCAAAGATCCGCTCCGACATCTTGAGCCATCTTTATCCCATCACCAGAATTGCGCCCTGGCGGCGAAAACGCGGCGATCTCCATGCCGATAAATTGGCGTTGCATGTCGGCGTTGTAGCTAAAGCCTCCGCTGGCCAAAACGACACCGCGGTTAGCTCCGACGCGAATGTCGCCATCAGACCGCCGCGCAGTTACACCGACTATCCCATCGTCATTCTTAATGAGTCTTGTGGCCCTTGCGTTGTAGACGACCTCAATTTTTCGCTGCTGAACTGCCTTTTGCAAGACGCGCCAAAGTGCGGCACCGCCGCCTTCATCGCCTTCCGATTTGGCGGCGAAACGACCTCCTATTCCTTCCGAACCGACGAAATCCGGATATGAGGTCGTAGGAGCAATATAGGGAAAAAAGTATTTAATGGGGTCGGCTGGAGTAGGCTGGATCTGGCCACCTATCTTTTCGATCCATCCGGGTATTTCGGAAATGCCGTGCGTAAATACCCGCATTACCTCCAAGGGGGTCGTTCCCAATGTCAAAGCGCAGTAGTGCCTTGCCGCTTTGTCTTGGTCGGCGATGATGCGGATATTGCCGCTCGATTCCTGAGTGGTGCCGCCGCCGCTCTCCGTCTTTTCAAGAATGATGACTGACGCACCCGCATCATGCGCTGCAATCGCGGCCGTCGCGCCTGCGCCACCGAAACCGATGACCACCACATCCGCTTTCTTGGACATCGTCATTTTTTGGACCCGAAAAATTGCCGCACATGTCAGGCGGCAGGTCTGACGTAACCTTGCCGCAATTCGACCCCGTCCAGAACGCGATAGAGATTAATCAGGGCGCCAACGAGTGGTTTCGTGAATTTGAATCCCGGCATCGAACGCAGCGGCGACAAGGGGAGCGCGCAGTCCTGTTCGACGGCACCCATAACGCGTCGAGCGAGTTCGATGCCGAGCAAGGTGCCGAATGCAATGCCCCGGCCGCTTAATCCCACGACACCAAACAAGTTTTTGTCGAGCTGATGCACATGCGGATATTGATCGCTTGAAATACCCACCCAACCGGCCACTTGTTCGGTCCACACCGGCTCGTCAAGCTGCGGAAAAAGTGCGCGCGCTCGCGCTGTACCGCGTCGGGCGAACGCGTTGCCGTCGTTGGAAAACGGTGGACCATCTACACTCATGTGCAGCCGGCCGTCGCTGCGTACGCGAATGCCCGAGTAGAGACGACGGGAGTCGGTGAGAGATTGTCCGCCAGGCAGAATGCTTCGTCGCAGATTTTCGCTCAGGGGAGAGCTGACAACATGATAAGCCCGTACAGCGATTATCGAATTTCGCAAACCCGGCCACAAATCGTCGGTATAACCGTCGGTTGCGAGAACTACGGATTCCGCCGCTACTTCGCCTGCCATCGTCTTCAACAGCCAACGGCCGTCTTTCCGCTGAATTCCTGTGACGCGGCTTTGTTCGAAGACTTTGACCTTTTGCTCGATTGCGGCCTTTGCAAGCCCAAGCGCATATCCTAGCGGATTGATGCATCCCCCGCGTTTATCCAGCAGAGCCAAAGGATAGTAACGGCTGCCAACAACGCGCTCCAAGGCGTCCGACTCAAGTATTTCTACTGGCGCAGATCGCGCCTGCCAGAATTTTGCTCGCTTCTCCAATTTTTCCGCCGCGGCTTTTGTGTGCGCGGCAAACAACAATCCTGTTCTGATCGGTTCACAGACGACTTTGTGTTCGTCAATGAAGTCGAAAACGATATCTGGGCCCGTTGCAAGCAGGTCAATCAAGCGTGCGCCGTATTCCGGTCCGTATGTTTTAAAAATGTGATCTTCGTGATGTTTCGCATAAGGTACGACTTGGCCGAACGCGCGGCCCGAACCGCCCCAACCGACCTGCTTTGCCTCCAAAACTGCAACCGAAATGCCTTTTTTCGCCAAATTTAGCGCGGTCGAAAGACCGGTAAATCCTCCGCCAACAATGGCAACGTCGACGTTTAGACTTTCTTTGATCTGCGGAGCCCCCAGTGGGGATGAGGCACCGTTTGCGTACACGCTCGGCACAGGCGTTTGGTCTGTGATCGGGGACGATGTCACGGCGGCTCGCTCAGGTTCTTCAGTATCGATCGAAAGATTGGCACGTAATCGATTAAGGTTGACCCAGGCTCAAAATATGTAACATTGGTCCGCACAGTGAAACGTAAATACATGGGCGTCAAGTGTTACCGTGGAGCGGAAGCAGCGCATGATTCCCAATGTTAGTTTTTCGGAACTGTCGCACCTGTTAGAGCAAGTTCTTGCGAAACGCGGCCTTACTCCTGACGGAGCACGTATCATCGCTGATGTCGTTGCGGCCGCTGAACGTGACGGCAGCTACAGTCACGGGCTGACACGCTTAGTCGGTTACATTTCGACGCTGGAAAGCGGTTGGGCGAATGGCGGCGCAGTCCCGAATGTGAAAGATGCGGCGCCCGGATTGGTGGTAACCGACGCCAATAATGGATTTGCTCAAATTGCGCTGGCTAAGAGCCGGCCGCTACTTGTCGAAAAGGCGCGCCAGCAGGGCATCGCCGCGCTCGCGATCCGCAACTCGCATCACTTTGCTGCACTGTGGCCTGATATTGAACCGTTTGCCGTCGATGGTTTGATTGCCATCACTACGATCAATACGCGGAGCTATATGAACGTATGGGGAGGAACCAAGAAAATTCTCGGCACGAACCCGATGGCCTTTGCTTGTCCCCGCCGCGAGCATCCGCCAATCGTGTGGGACCAAGCTTCCAGCCCCATTTCACATGGTGATTTGCTGCTTGCGTCGAAGGAAAAAAGACGGCTTTCGCCGGGTGTCGCGGTCGACAGTGAGGGGCATCCTACAATTGATCCGGACGATGTGCTGAAGGGAGGGGCTTTCCTGCCTTTTGGAGGGCACAAAGGTTCAGCGATCGCTTTCATGGTCGAGATTCTGTCTGCGGCGGTAACGGGAGGACGGTTTGGATACGACGATCGCGTTTCCAAATTTCCGGGCGGAAGGACGTCCCATGCCGGACAATTTGTCATGGTCATGGACCCGTTGCAGACCGCAGGCAGTGACTTTTTTGACCGCGTTGAAGAGTTTTTGGCGCGTCTGAAGGCCAGCGGCGTCAAGCGATTACCTGGCGAGCATCGTCATATTCGACGCAAACGGGCAGAGGTCGAAGGCATTCCGATCCCACCGGAGCACTTTCAAACGATACAGGACCTACTTCGCTAACGGCAATGCAAGGATCGGAGAAGCCAATGAAGGGAATCAAGGGGAAAATTGCGGTCGTTACAGGAGCGGCGCGTGGAATCGGCCGTGCGTGCGCGGAGCGACTTGTGGCCGAGGAAGCCAAGGTGGCACTTCTCGACATTGAGCAAACGGCGGGTGAGAAAACAGCGAGCGAAATCGGCTCATCTAGCGTTGCCGCTTTTTTTCATTGTGATGTCGGTCTTAAACAATCCGTCGACGACGCTCTGTCCAACGTTATACGCAAATTTGGCCAGATCGATATTTTGGTCAATAACGCGGGGATCATTCGACGATTCGATTTCTTGGAACTGCCGGAGGAAGACTTCGACGCTGTCATTCGCACGAATCTGAAATCAGTTTTTCTGTGCGGTCAGTACGTCGCCCGTCATATGGTCGAACGAAAGGTGAAGGGGGCGATCGTCAACATGGCGTCAACCAGCGTAATTATGACAATGCCGACGATCCCTGCCTATGCGGCGTCAAAGGGCGGAATTGCATCCTTGACCCGAGCCATGGCGCTGAGTCTTGCCGTTCACGGCATACGCGTGAATGCTGTAGGCCCGGGTACGATCGTTACGGAGTTGAACAAAAAAGCGCTACTCGAGGACGAGGGAAATCGAAATCGCATTCTTGCCCGCACGCCGATCGGACGCCTGGGAGAGGGTTCTGACGTGGCCTCTGTGGTCTGTTTTTTAGCTAGCGACGATGCGAGCTATATGACCGGCCAGACGGTCTACGTCGATGGCGGGCGGGCCGGATTGAATTACTCGATGCCGCCCGTGCGTTAGGCCTTAGCCGGCGCGGGCTTTGGCCCGCGGTAAGGCGAACGGAGTTATCTTGGCACCCAAAGTGCTCGAAAGCCTATTCGCCGCTGCTAATAATATTGGCGTCATGCGCTCCGTTTTCGAAGCTTCAAAGCGCTCAATCGGCCCCGATATAGTTAGAGCGCCAACAAGATGGCCATTGAGGCCAAAAACAGGTGTGGAAAGCGATGCCGTAAGGGAGTCGCGAATTCCGGAGGTACGGTACAGAATTTTTTTGGTTGGGGTCAGCGCTCCCGCAACCCTGAAATTTTTCAGTACAAGGCCTGACGCTGTATTATCCATAGGATGTACGGTCCCCACGGACATAAAGTCGCGAACGGCTTGCGGTGACTCCACGCGAAAAAGGCAGAGCCGCTTGTCGCCTTCCTGTACGTGGAATGAGGCCGATTCTCTGGTCGCTTCCGAAAGGGTTCGAAGGATCGGAAGCACATGCGTATCGAGGGCAAAATTCGTCCGATAAGTTGTTCCCAACTGCATGACCTTAGCTCCGAGCTGGTATTGACCCGTGGTCAAGCGGATGACGTAACCAGCCTGCTCGAGCGACAGGAGGAGCCGAAGGACAGTCGGCTTCACTAAACGGGTTCTTTTCGTAAGCTCTGCGAGCGACAACGATGTTTCGCTGCCGATAAATACGTCAAGCAGCGCAAGCGCGCGATTGACCGCGTTTACGCCTTTGGTTTTGCGCTTTGACGTGTCCGGCATTCAGCCACCTCATAAGCCAGAACGATCCGAACTCCAATATACCGGCATGGTCATTGTGGACGGCGAGCCGGCGCATGCGCTACTTGACGTTCTTGGTTTTCCGTTTCACTGTGCGGACCTGTGTTACAGATTTAAGTGCAGCCTAAACAGCAAGAGCTTCCACGGCGGCGATATGCAATTTCGCTTGTTTCCCTGGGCTAAGTGGGCGACCTGAGTATGACCATTGCTTCCGATGATGCAGTTTCTAGCCGTTTCATCGCGTCACGAATGAGACGGATTGCGGTGTCGGCAAGCAACGCTGCGGGTCAGCGGGCCCGCGAACTGGTTGCGGCAGGCCAAGACGTGGTCGACTTGACGATAGGAGAGCCTCATTTCAACACCCCTCCGAATATTATTGAAGCCGCCGTTGAGGCGATGAGAGGAGGCCAAACAAGATACACTACCGTCGATGGAAGCCCGCGCCTCAAAAAAGCAATTGCTAATAAATTCGCACGTGAAAACGGCTTAAACTTCAGCAATGCCGAAATCATCGCTAGCACCGGCGCAAAGCAGGTTATTTTCAACGCACTTTTAACGACAGTCGAAGAGGGCGATGAAGTCATATGCCCTTCGCCATGTTGGGTTTCTTACCCCGAAATGATCAGGCTGACGGGTGGCGAGCCTATTCTGTTGCCATGCACAATGGATTCTGGATTTAAGCTTACGCCCCAGCGTCTGCGTGCCGCAATTACATCACGCACAAAATGGCTCTTGTTGAATTCGCCGTCTAATCCTTCTGGTGCAGTCTATACAGAAGCGGAGCTCAAGGCGTTCGGAAAAATCTTGTTGGATTTTCCGAACGTTTGGGTGCTGTGCGATGATATCTACGAGCACATCATTTATGACGGCCAGAAATTCAGCACGATGGCGTCAGCGATGCCGGAGCTAGCTCATCGCACCTTGACCGTAAACGGAGTCTCGAAATCATATTCGATGACTGGATGGCGTCTCGGCTATGCTGGCGGGCCGCGCGTTCTGGTTCGTGAAATGGCGAAATTGCAATCGCAGAGCACGAGTAATCCCTCGTCCATAAGCCAGGCGGCAGCCGTAGAAGCGCTCGACGGGCCGCAGGACACGGTCGCCGCGCACGCTGCCGAATTTCGTATCCAGCGCGATCTAATGGTGGGTGCACTTGGAAATATCCCTGGTATTTCTTGCAATACACCGGCTGGGGCGTTTTACGTATTTCCGTCGTGTGCTGGCGTTATAGGAAAGACGACGCCTGAAGGGCGCCGCATCGATAGCGACACCGATTTCGTAGCTTATTTGCTCGAATCCGGTGTCGTTGCGATCGCTGGTTCCGCATACGGCCTGTCACCGCATTTCCGGCTTTCGTTCGCGACTTCGCAACATGCGATCATTGAAGGATGCCGTCGAATTCGTGATGCATGCATAAGACTTCGCTGAATACAAATCAGACAAAGTGAATCGATGAAAAAGAAGACACAAAGAGGCAGTTCGATTCTTTCCAGCGCAAGGAAAGGCCAGAGCGCTCGACGAATAGATTCAGGCGCGGATGATCCGGTCGCGTTGCAGGTCATATGGCGCCGGCTGATCGCAATTGCCGATGAAGCTGCTGCGACACTTAGGCGCACTTCGTTTTCACCGATTGTACGCGAATCAAATGACTTTGCTTGCGTATTGTTTGACGCCCATGGAGCGGCGATAGCGGAAAATACGATCGGAATTCCATCATTTAACATGACGCTGGGCCGGACACTCGCGCACTGCCTGTCGAAACGGCCTGCATCGGAGTGGCGTCCGGGCGACGTCGGCATATGTAACGATCCCTGGCTGACGTCCGGGCATCTTCCTGACATCACAATTGTCGCGCCGATTTTTCTCGACAACCGTCTGCTCGGGTGGGCCGGAAGTATCGCTCACATGGCCGATATCGGCGGCGCGTTGTGGTCGGCTGATACCCGCGAAGTATTCGAGGAAGGCATACGAATTCCTTTCACGTTGCTTATGCGCGAAGGTCAATACAACGAAGAGCTGGTTCGCATTTTGCGGGCCAACATTCGTATTCCCGACCTCGTGATGGGTGACATCGCCGCTCAAATATCGGCGGGGGAGACGGCGGGGCGCGCCTTGAAGCATTTGGCAGAACACGAGCGGATCAAAGATTTCTCGCACATATCGCGAGCCATTCAATCGCGCTCCGAGGCCAATATGAGGCGTGCGATCGGCCGGATTCCTGATGGGATTTACAAAAGCACCGTCGATATGGACGGGACGGATGACGGCCCAATCCATATCGAAGTTGCCATTAAGAAAAAGGGGACAGATCTTTTCATCGATTATGCAGGGACTTCGCCCCAGGCAGGTCGCGCTATCAACACCGTGCTCAATTATACCGAGGCCTACACCTGTTATCCGCTAAAGTGCCTTCTAGATCCTCTCACGCCGCGCAACGAGGGATCATACAAAATGATCCACGTTTCTGCGCCGGAAGGATCACTTCTTAACCCACGGCTACCTGCACCCGTGCATGCTCGTCAGCTGGTCGGCCACTGCCTGCCGGCGGCGCTTTATCGGGCGCTAGCCCCGGTCGTTGCCGACAAAATCGTTGCTGATTCTGGAAGTGCGCCGACATTACGCGTCCTGATTAATGGTTTTCGTGACGATCGGACGCCTTACACGACTATCTTTTTCATCAATGGAGGCATGGGCGCGCGCGCGGAACGGGATGGATTGTCGACGACATGCTTTCCATCGAATGTGGTGTGCGGCTCGATGGAAATTATCGAAGCGCTGGCACCACTGCGTATCTGGAAAAAAGAATTCGCGATTGATTCCGGCGGCCCCGGGTGTTTCCGCGGCGGACTTGGTCAAGACGTCGAGATCGAATTGGTTGGCCGCGAACGCGCAAATGTATCCGTCCTCGCTGACCGAGTAAAACATCCGGCATCTGGAGTCGTTGATGGGCTGGCCGGAACTCCATCCCGCATTGAGCTTAATGGTCAGACCGATGTGCTTCCCGTGAAGGGAAAGAGCAGGATCAAACAGAATGACCGACTTCGCATACGGTTTCCCGGTGGAGGCGGCTATGGCGATCCGCGGAAGAGGGCGAAGCAAGCTGTGCGCAAAGATGTAGAGGAAGGTCTCGTCTCAGAAGAGGCGGCACAACGGGTGTACGGCCTATGAAGCAGTACATTGCGGCAACAGATATCGGTGGCACGTTTACTGACCTTGCCTTTTACGACGCCCGAACGCGGACCGTGACGCTAAACAAGCTGCTCACCACTCCGGACGACCCGCGTCGAGCTATTGTTGAAGGCCTTAAAGCCTTCAAAAGTCGACCCGATATCGTGGTTCATGGCACGACACTTGTCACGAATGCTCTGATTGAGCGGCGCGGGGTTTCGACGGGTGTAATTGCCACAGCCGGATACCGGGACGTTTTGGAAATTGGGACCGAGCTTCGCTACGACCCATTTGACCTGCAGATTGAGCGAGCGCCTTCATTGGTTTCACGGCATTACCGAAAGACGGTCGTCGAAAGAATCGGTGCCGGTGGGGAAATCGTCATTCCGCTGGATGAGAATGGCGTTCGGGTGGCGACGCGTGCGTTAAAGGAGAGTGGCGTCCGGTCGATCGCAATCACATTCTTCAACAGTTATCGAAACCCTGCACACGAACAACAGGCAAAAAAAATAGTCTTGGAAGAGTGGGGAGATGGCGATGTCTCAATCTGCACCTCTTCAGAGATCGCTCCTGAGATCCGTGAGTACGAACGCTTTTCGACTTGCGTCGCGAATGCCTATGTTGCACCAATCGCTATACAGTATTTGGGTAATCTGGAACGATCGCTGGAAGCTCCGCTCTTTGTAATTTTGTCCGATGGAGGAATTACGAACGCACGCGCAGCAAGCGAGCAACCTATAGCGTTGGTGGAGTCTGGGCCGGCTGCAGGCGCTATGGGCGCGGCGTTTCTTGCGAAGCGGGCAGGGTTAGACAACGTAATCGCTTTTGACATGGGCGGTACCACTGCGAAGATCAGCTTGGTCCATGACGGTATTCCACGACGCACTCATGAACTCGAAGCGGCTCGAATAAAGCGATTTAAGAAAGGCAGCGGCTTGCCTCTGCGTATTCCGGTCGTGGAGCTCATCGAAATCGGCGCGGGAGGCGGAAGTATAGCGTTTGTCGATGAACTCGGGCTTTTGTCCGTCGGCCCTCGCAGCGCGGGCGCGAAGCCTGGCCCTGCATGCTATGGGCTAGGCGGGACCAACCCAACCGTCACGGATGCCGATTTAATACGCGGATATTTGTCGCCAGAACGCTTTCTTGGACGCCGAATGCGTCTTGATAGGCGGCTTGCGGAAAAAGCGATCGAAAACCTCGGCAAACACCAACTCAAACTTGAT